>Ga0247740_1000310_pt1 | contig 25287 bp, 25 predicted proteins | sample UWRJL148409B2_FD_180942 | JGI IMG/M metagenome (GOLD analysis project Ga0247740, IMG submission 180942) | Plant litter microbial communities from Arlington Agricultural Research Station in Wisconsin, United States - UWRJ-L148-409B-2 | ecosystem: Environmental > Terrestrial > Plant litter >...
TGATGGCGATGGCGTTTCCGTAATAATCTTTATCTCCCCATCTATCCACAACCACATATTGCATCGATGACATACTTGTGCCGGTTGACTGGAAAATGATTTGCCCCCCGTGTGTGGAGTTACTGCTTACCGATGAATTGGCAAATCCACGGAAACGGATAGAATCCTGCTCTAAACCGTTGGCAATTAATGTTCCATTAACTATTATTCTGTTCGAATAGTCTTTTGATTGTATCTCTACACCTGGCAATATGGTTAAAGTTATGCCGGATGGGATAGAAAGATCTCCATCAAGTATGTACATGCTCCCGCTACCGGGCTTGGGAATTGTGCTGGTTTTGCTCACCGTTTCACTCGAAAGGTAAATGGCGGCATTGTTTGTATTGCTGATACCGTTTACCCCTGATGGATAAGCGAATACGTCCCTATGATTCTTGCTAAATATTATACTGCTTATAAGTGCCGAAGCAGACTGCCCTATATTTATACCTGCGGCCCCACTACCGTTAATAACAGTATTGCTTATTGTTACTTTGCTGCTTACATTACTTGCTATATTAACACCCACGCCCTCACTATTGCTGATCTTGCTGTTGGATATGGTAACCGTGGAAGTATTGATGGCGATGGCGTTTCCGTAATAATCTTTATCTCCCCATCTATCCACAACCACATATTGCATCGATGACATACTTGTGCCGGTTGACTGGAAAATGATTTGCCCCCCGTGTGTGGAGTTACTGCTCACTGATGAATTGGCAAATCCACGGAAACGGATAGAATCCTGCTCTAAACCGTTGGCAATTAATGTTCCATTAACTATTATCCTGTTCGAATAGTCTTTTGATTGTATCTCTACACCTGGCGAAATAGTAAGTTTGCGCCCCGCCGGAACAGTTATATCACCGATAATAACATACGGGCTTTTAGCCTTTGTCCACGTACCGCTCTGCTCACCCGATACGGGGGTTTGAGCGTTAACAAACCCAGCAAAAAAACAAACAAGAGTTGTAAGAGCAAGTATAAATTTCTTCATAATATTTTGTTGTGATAAGAATTAAGAAGTTAGCTGTAATTGTAATTATGGCGATATATTAACATCTTATTGGCAAGTTACCGCTGACGAATTATTCCAAATTTTTAAAAAACCTGCCTTCAAGGGATATTTTATCAGCAACTCACAGGTTGATGAAATAATGTGAGCCACCGGTGACGAAAAGATGATTTTGGATTTGTGCATTGCCGATAAGGTTAGGATCTACTCATTTTTACCGTGCAATAAACACTGTAAAAAAAAGAATTTTATTATTACTTATTTGCTTCTAAAATAAGCATTTATATATGAACAAATCATTAAAAAAGCCGGTTTTTTTCAAAAAAAATGACAGGTTTTTTTTCTTTGTCGGAAAAAAAATAAAGTAAAATTTAAAATTTTTCTCCTGATTTTCTATACATTAAACCATTAAAACAATGTTGAATTCTATAACGCTTTAGTAAACATATAGAGCAGGGTTACTTATCAACGACTTTGTATTGCTAGCGCCCAATAAGGCATTAAAATTATAGCTGCAACCCGGCCTAAAGGGTTAAAATAAAAACTTACATTTCCATCACAAAATTTTATAGCAAGCATTACATATTAATAACGTTTAAAAACTACATTTGCCCCAAATTTTTATAAATGCAGAGTTACCAGGAATTTCTTGATCTAAGTGTTGGCTTTCCGCAAGAGGGTTTTGAGATCATTGATGACGAATTGTACTTCCATGATCTTAACTTAATGGAAATGATTGAAACGTACGGCACTCCCCTACGCTTCACTTATTTACCTATGGTTACCAAAAAAATTCAGCAGGCAAAACTGCTGTTTCAGCAGGCTATCATTAAAAATAACTATCGCGGTAGCTATAAATATTGTTATTGCACCAAAAGTTCGCACTTTAAACATATTGTTGAGGAAGCCTTAAAGAACGAGATTCACCTGGAAACGTCATCCGCTTTTGATATGCCGATGATTGACGCACTAGAGAAAAAAGGCGTGCTTACCAAGGACATGACCGTTATATGCAATGGCTTTAAAACCTTCCAATACAAGCAGTACATTGTTGATATGCTGCACGACGGTTTTAAAAACATCATCCCGGTACTGGATAATAAGGAGGAATTTAACCTGTATGATGATGAAGTAGAAATGAGCACCCCATGCAATTTGGGTATCCGCATAGCTGCTGAAGAGCAACCAGATTCGCAGTTCTATACTTCGCGTTTGGGTGTGCGTATGGAGGATATTATTGATTTCTATTACAACAAGATAGAAAACAACCCTAACTTTCAGGTTAAGCTGTTACATTTCTTTATCAACTCTGGTATCTCGGATACCCCTTATTACTGGAACGAACTGGAGAAATACGTTACGCTGTATTGCAAATTCAAAAAGATCAATCCGCATTTAGATACTTTGGATATTGGCGGCGGTATGCCGTTTAAGGATTCGCTGGTGTTTGATTTTGATTACGAGTACATGATCAATGAGATTGTAAAACGTATTAAAGAGATCTGTGCGGAGCATGATACAATGGAGCCCGATATTATTACCGAATTTGGCAAGTATACCTGTGCCGAAGCATCGGGCATATTGTATAAAGTTTTGGGTCGCAAACAACAAAACGATCGCGAGAAGTGGTTGATGCTGGATGGTTCATTCATCACTAATCTGCCTGATGTTTGGGCGCTTAATCAAAAATATATCCTGCTGCCTATCAATAACTGGGATTCTGAATACGAACGTGTAAACTTGGGTGGTATTACCTGCGATGGACAGGATTACTATAATCAGGAGGCCCACATGAACAGCGTATTTATGCCAAAAACGCGTAAAGTGCAGTATCTTGGCTTTTTTAACACGGGTGCTTACCAAGAGGTTTTAAGCGGCTACGGTGGCATTCACCATTGTTTGTTACCCTCTCCAAAACATGTAATCATTCGCCGAAACCGTGATGAAACTTTCAATTTTGAAGTATTTGGCGAAGAACAGAACAGTAAGCAGGTACTTAAGATATTAGGCTATACAACGTAGTTAGTTTGATTAGAGATTGGTTATTTAGAGATTAGTTTTGATATTTACTAATTAACCAATCACTAATGCTTGCCAATCATAAAGGCGAAATTCCGTTTTTAATTCTGCTGCTGCCTTTTATGGCTGGTATTGGCTTGAATTTATGTTCATCGATCCAACTTTCCTCTACTTTTCTTATCGCCTTATTGGCTTGTTTTAGTGTATTATACGTTACACTGAACATAAGCTATGCTAAACTCAATATCTACAAAAACGCATGGGTAGGAAGCATGCTGATCCATTCCATACTTTTTTTTGCCGGATTCATTTGTGCTGCTAAATACGGTGAACTTGGTAAAGAAAACCATTTCTCAAAACATAACACGCAGTACCTTGCCGTTAAGATAACTAACGAGCCAACTATAAAGAACGGCTTGGTACGATTTGCTGCCACTGTAAGTAAAACAGTTGACAATAGTAAATGCTTGCCAGCCTCGGGTAAACTGCTTATCACCATTAAAGACAGTGCTGCATTTGATTTGAACTATGGCGACGTGCTGCTGATTCCTGCGAAACACAATGTTGTTGACACACCTTTAAACCCCGCTGAGTTTAATTACAAACAATACCTGGCTCACCAGAATATTTATCACCAGGTTTTTCTTTATCCCCGGCAATACGTGGTTGTGGATAGCAACGCGGGTAACCCCGTTATAGCCTACTCCTTACAATTGCGAAGGAAGCTTGTGGCTCAGTTCAAAGCCAATATGCAAGACTCTACGGCTACAGCCGTAGCATCTACCATGATATTGGGCTACAAAGCCGACTTAAGCAATGATGTGCTGCAAGCGTATATTAATACAGGCACCCTGCATGTGCTGTCGGTTTCTGGTGCGCATGTGGCAATTGTGTTTATGCTGTGTAGTTGGTCATTATCATTCCTGAACAGATTTAAGCACGGAAAATTTATAAAGGCTGCAATTATTATAACTTTAGTATGTGCCTACGCCCTGCTTACGGGCTTTTCGCCAGCAGTTAACCGTGCTGCGCTAATGATCAGCCTTATCATCAGCGGCAATAGCTTTTACAGATATATTAATCCCTTAAACTTATTGGCGGCATCTGCCTTTGCGTTGTTATTATATAGTCCTTATTACCTAATGGATGTGGGTTTTCAACTCTCTTATCTGGCTGTTGGTGGTTTGATCGTGTTTCAACCTGTAATTTATAACAGTTGGCAAATTGAGAACAAATGGCTGGATAAGCTTTGGGCTCTATGCTCCGTATCAATAGCAGCGCAGATAATCACTTTTCCGTTAAGCGCCTATTACTTCCACCAGTTCCCGGTGTATTTTCTGTTAAGCAATCTGTTTATTTTATTGCCGGTGATTGTAATTATGTATACAGGCCTGGCTTTTTTACTTTTATCGTGGGTTCCGGGTTTGGGTAAGGCATTAGCGTACATTCTGGAAAAAAGCATTGTACTGATGAATAAAGGCTTATTATTTATTGAGCATTTGCCCTTCGCCAGCTTTAATAAACTCTGGATCAATACCTTCGATTATCTGTTAATGTATGGTATTATAATATCCATCTTCTATTTTATGTTTAACCGGGAAAAGAAAAAGCTTACCATAAGTTTAGTATTGATGTTTGTATTATCTGTTAGCGCGGCCTGGAAAAAGATCGACGCTAAAAACAATAACACTATAACATTTCTAAATTTAAAAAAGCAACGGGTAATTGTTTTTAAAAGCGGAACAAATGCTGCTGTCCTGTCAGATTTGCAACCGTCTGACAAAAATTATAAATATTCAGTTCAGCCGGGATTGGATAGTACGAAAGTTGAGAACGCTACCATTTATCACTTCAACCAGGACATCAATCTCCCTTTTATTAAAAAACAGGGAAAACTGATTAGATTTATGGACAAAACTTTAGTTCTGGTTGATAGTTCTTTTCAGAATTTTAAATTAAATAGTCGGCTTAAAACTGATTATGTTTATATTACACATAACCCACCAATATCCGTGGAAAAAATTAACGAAAACTTAAGCGCCGCGCTGTTGGTTATAGGTGCTGATAATAGCGATAGGTTTGTAGATTCGTTTAAAAAGCAATCATTACAGGTTAATAAGCATTTTTATACGCTTAAGCGCAACAAAGCATTAAACCTTACTATTGATTAACTATCCAACAACGCCTGATTAAAGCATAAAAAGAAAAATAATGAATAAAGTAATTTTAAAAATAACGCTCGGTTTAGCGTCTATTGGGTTTAGCATGAGCGCCTCTGCCCAGAAAATATATAACGCGGGGGTTATCAACTACAGTGTTTCTGCACCTGTAGCCAATGTTGATACTAAAGTATACTTTACTGCAGACTCAAGCGCAGCAATTAGCGACAGCGGCATTTTCACCGCTAAAGTCTTATCTGATAATAAGGGTTCTTATCTTGCCATTTTGGTTAATGTTCCCATGATATCTGTAAAGAAAGTCTCGGTTTTAACACCCGCAGAAATAGCACAGGCTAAAAACGATGCACCTAGATTTACATTTTCGGCCACTAATGAAACAAAAAAAATTAACGGCTTTAATTGTAAAAAAGTAAATGCTAAAGACGTTAAAAACGGCAACAAAGTTGAGTTGTGGGTGACTAATGACATCAAAACACCTGTTAACTCCTTAACGCGCCCCTTTGCTGCAGCCGGTGGTGTTCCGGTTAAATTTGTTACTGTTCGGCAAGGTCAAACCGTTAACGTTGAGATGAAATCAATCTCGGCAGAAAAAGTTCAGACCGGTACATTTGGCATACCTCCCGGCTACGATAAAATATCATTCAGCGACCTGAAGCAGTTTGGTAGTCTGTAACAAAACAGACAATATTGTGATAAAAGGTTTTTTAACGTCAGCGTAAAATAAAGTATTTTTGCCGTCCGATGTTGAGAAACCTTTTTATTAGTTTTATACGAATATTTCTTTTTTGGTTCCTGTATTTTGCCATAACGCGCGCCACGTTTGAGATTTATTTTAATACACATCTGCACGGCGTTTCAGCGGGTGATATAACAAAGACCTTTATATATGGCATTCGCATGGATGCTTCTGCTACGGCTTACTTTGCTGTAATTCCGTTGCTGGTATTTATTGCGCATTGGTTTATTGGTGGTAAACCTATAAAACCTATATGGTTGCGTGCTTACACATGGCTGGGTGTGTTTTTGGTTAGCTTTATAGCTATCATTGACCTGGGCATTTTTACCGAGTGGGGCGCTAAGGTTAATTTCAGGGCTTTTGAAACATTATACAACTCCCCTGCCGAGTCGTTCTCATCAACCTCGTCTGCGCCTATAGCATTGCATGTTACCATTGGTATAATACTGCTTACGCTTGGGGTAGTTTTATCGCATTTTATAATTGATTACCGCTTTCCGCGCCCTGCTGTGTCAACGGGTAAAAAGCTAGCATATTCTTTATTATTCGTTAGTCTCAATTTTATAATTCTGCGTGGCACTTTATCGCCAACCCCAATTGACCAGAGCGCCGGTTATTTTTCTGACAATCAACTGCTTGACATAGCAGCACAAAATACGGAATGGAACCTGGCCAATAATATTTTCGAGAACCTTCGGCATCCACATAACCCTTACCTGTTTATGTCGCCGGCAAAGGCAGAAGAAACCGTTAAAGAAATTTATAAAGTTAAAAAAGACAGCACCGTTAATATACTCAATACAAGCAAGCCTAACGTGGTTATCATTCAGTTAGAAAGCTTCACGGCCGATCTGATAGAATCTTTGGGTGGAGAAAAGGGAGTTGCACCAAATTTTGAAAAGTTTGCTAAACAGGGTGTGCTTTTTAATAATATCTATGCCGCCGGCGACCGTACCGATAAAGGTGTTATATCCATTTTGAGCGGTTTTCCATCGCAGGCCATACGCACCATAATTGTAGATACACTTAAGCAAAGAAAGCTACCATCGCTTATTACGGAGTTTAAAAATAACGGTTATTACACATCCTATTTTTATGGTGGCCATAGCGATTACATGAATTTTGACACCTACATGTATGACCATAAGATAGACATGATATTTGATAAGTCGCGCATCCCGGCTAACCAGATCGGGTCTGTATGGGGTGCACATGACAATGTCCTTTTTCAAAAAAATGTAGCAGAATTGGGCAAGCATAAACAGCCATTTTTTGCGCTTGTACAAACGCTTACCAATCACGAGCCCTTCGTATTGCCTACCGAACCCCATTTTAAGGGTAAAGATGTAGCAGAGATGTTTAAAAGCACCGCATGGTTTACAGACTCCTGTCTCAACGCATATTTTGAGAGCGCTAAAAAACAGCCCTGGTATAAAAACACACTGTTTGTTGTAATAGCAGATCATGGGCACCGATTGCCGCGCAGCACATCATGGGCTTACAGTCCGGGTAAATATCATATCCCTATGTTGTTTTATGGCGATGTAATAAAACCCGAATACCGTGGTAAAAAAGTAACCAAACTAGGCAACCAAACAGATATGGCTGCAACTTTACTTGCTCAGCTGGGTTTGCCGCACAATGATTTTAAGTGGTCAAAAAACCTGCTTAACCCACATAGTCAGGAGTTTGCTTTTTATAATTGGGATAATGGTTTCGGTTTTATGTTACCCGAACAAGCTGTTGGGTATGATAGCCAGGGCAAACGGATTATTTACCGCAAATATCCGGATGCGGATGTTAAGCTAACAGAAAAGGCGTTGATTAATGGCAAGGCTTTTATGCAACAGATATATACGGAGTACCTTTCTTATTAACGACCATGATTTACTTGATTTTAGGATTACCTTGATTTAAGTAAAATTAAATCAATCCTCTTGATATCATCAAATCAAGGTAACCTTAAATCCTTTAATCAGGTTAAGTACCGACCTTAATTTGAGGCTTACCTTGATTTAATTAAAAATTCAATCCTCCTGATATGATCAAATCAAGGTAATCTTTAAATCCTTCAATCAAGGTCCACTTCTCGTCCCAAAGCAACCACCCAATCATTAAACAGACGCGTTTCAATTTCAACGGCTTTATCTGCGTGAAGTTGCCAATCTGGTGAGAACTTGTGCAGTTGCGCTATCATTTCCTCTAAATGCCCTTCTTCTTCCAAGATGATTGATTTTACATTTACTTTGCTTCCTGCATTATCCAATGCCGCCTGATAAACAGGATACAATTCATCAGCTCGCACTTCGATAGCGTAGGTTACCAACAGATATGCAGCAAAACGCAACTCTTTGCCTGAAAGGCCCAGTTCTTTTTTTAGATAGCGCGATACCTCTACATCTAAAACATTTAGATAATATTTGCTGTGGGCAGGTGCCACAAGGTAAACATCGGCATAAGTTGGGCATAAGTTTTTACCGGCTTTTTCTATTTGTTTTTTTAGATAGAATGCATGCCTATGCTCCTCGGCGGCGTGTTTTAATATGATGTAAGTAACAGTCACCGGATCTTCGCTGGCTGATATTTTTCGTGCCCCGGTGTTTTCCATTAACGACAAGGTATTTAACCAGCGCCCGTGTAACTTGTTATCAGCGATTATCGTTGGTAGTATGTTAGATAAACTCATAATGTAAAATTATTTATTGGGGCTAATGAGGTGAAATTTTGCAGCAAGTCAACTAATCTCTAATCAACTAATCACCAACCTCAACCAACGCCTGTTCAATTTTGCTGTAAATGTAGTTCAAGTCGGCATTGCTAATGCAATACGGGGGTAAAATATAAATAACATTACCCAACGGGCGTAAAATTATCCCTGCATCCAAAAAATACCTGTACAAAATATCCCTTAACGAACTAAAGTACGATGTGTTACTGCCTGTTTTCCACTCAATAGCCAATATGGTTCCGGTTTGCCGTACCTCATTAAGTTTAGGGTGATCTTTTATCCGTTCAGCAAATGCTGCGTGTTGTTCTGTTATCCTCGCAATGCTATTCGCAGTAGCCTCTTCTATAAAAAGATCCATACTGGCGAGGGCCGATGAGCATGCCACTGGATTTGCCGTAAATGAGTGCCCGTGAAACAATGTTTTCAGCTTGTCATCGCTTAAAAAAGCATCAAATATTTGCTGCGTGCATGTGGTAACACCCAGCGCCATTGTTCCGCCGGTAAGTCCCTTTGAAAAACACATAATATCCGGAACTTCGGTTACGTAATTACATGCAAAGGGCTTACCAGTGCGACCGAAACCTGTAAATACCTCATCATCAATGGTCAATATACCTTCCGCACGGCAGTGCTTCATTAAGACGTTTAGGTATTCAGCTTCATACATGATCATTCCCGCCGATCCCTGTACCAAAGGCTCAAAAATAAAACAAGCTAAGTTAGATTTGAGATTTGAGATTTGAGATTTGAGATTCTCTATATTATCAGCGTTTGGCAGGTCAATGAACTCCACCTCAAACAGCAACGCATCAAAAGCTGCGGTAAATGCGCTGCGCCCGCTCACCGCCATGGCACCAAACGTGTCGCCGTGATAAGCGTTTTTAAAAGCCAGTATCTTGTTTTTTCTATTGCCCTGGTTATGCCAGTACTGCAGACACATTTTAATGGCTACCTCCACCGCAGTAGACCCATTGTCAGAGTAAAATACTTTTTGCTGATTATCAGGCAAAATAGCCAACAGTCTCTCCGCCAGTTCAACCGCCGTTGGATGGGTAAAGCCGGCGAAAATAACATGCTCCAGTTTTTTTAACTGTTCCGCTACTTTTTGTGCTATATGCGGGTGCGCGTGGCCATGAATGTTCGTCCACCAGGACGATACCGCATCAATGTATCGTGTGCCGTCTTCGGCAAAAAGATACACGCCTTCTCCCCTAACTATGGGTATATGTGGCAGTGCCGTTTTCATTTGTGTGTACGGATGCCAAATTACTTTTTTATCCCTTTCAACTAAACCCATACTGTTTTCTTAATAATTTAACAACATGCTGATCTATCGGAAAAGTAACATCCTCCGCTTTCAGCGCACTTATCTTTACATAGCGAAATACCTGCAACACATCGCCATCTGTATCAAAATCAAAAGGAGTTTGCTTTATTGCCAGATTAAGCAGTGACAGATTTTTAACCATGTAATAAATGCTGACTATCTGCGCATCGCTAAAGGCCGATTTTACAAAAAAGTCTGTAGTGTAAAAGTGGTTCAATACTTCTATTTCGGCATTGCACTCTTCCATAAACTCACGCTTCAATCCGTCAATGGTTCCTTCACCATATTCCAAACCACCACCCGGAAATTTGGAAAACTCCATTCCATATTCCTTTTCATCGCTTATCAGTATTTCATCATCAGCGTTAATAAGCAGGCCATATACACGTATACTATGATGCATTATTGTTCAAAATGTTTTTTATTACGAATAACCCTATCCAGTGTCCACACTATCTCCTCCTGTTTTGGTTCAAACCGTATGGGGCAATTGGGCATGCTGCAATAATGGCAGCAATCGGGCAAACATGGGTCGGTATGAATAAACAGTTCGGTTTTTGTAACTTCATTATTTATCATTTTATCAACAAGCGATACCTCCTCATGCACCTTATTCAAATCAAAATAGTTAGGTAAAGTTAAGTGGCAGTCAATATGCAGTTCGTTACCGTACTGTTGTGCCCTAAAATTGTGTATGTCTATCCACTCGGGCCGGCGCTGATCGTTCAATATTTTTATAACCTTATTTACCACATCAAAATCTGCCTCGTCCATTAAACCGCCAACAGACCTGCGCACCAGTTTATACCCTGTAAATACAATATATAAGCCTACCAAGATAGATAAGATACTATCCAGCAAAAGTACACCGGTAAAATTTATTAATAACAAGCCTATAACAAGGCCTGCGCTGGTTACCATGTCAGTAATTAAATGTTTACCATCGGCTTCAAGGGTTATAGAGGCCAGCGCCTTGCCCTTATTAACCATATAATATCCCAAAGCACCGTTTACCATACCCGTAACGCCTATAATAGCCGCGCCCGTTAACAGGTTACTTACTGCATGCGGATAAAATACCCCGTAAATGGCTTTTATTATTATTAACATACCAGCCAGTAAAATAAGTGCCCCTTCTACAAACACCGAAAAGAACTCTACTTTTCCATGCCCGTAGGGGTGATTTTCGTCTCGGGGTTGTGCTGAAAGATAGATACTAAAAAAAGCAAACGAGCTGGCTATAACATTAACCACACTCTCGGCAGCATCAGTTAATATAAACGTTGATGAAGTTAAAAGGTATGCTCCAAATTTGGCTATCATTAGCACGGCACCTGTTACCAGTGATATTAATATGATCTTTTTTTGCTGATGCACGATGGTAGCTTTAGGGCTCAAATGTAAGGAGGTAAAAGCTAAAAGGCGAAGGTAAAAGCATTTTATGGCCGGCACCTGTTAAGCAAAAAATATAAAACTGCGTTGCTATAGATAAAAACCTTTCACTTTTCACCTTTTACCTTTAGCCTTAATTTCTATATTTGCGGCTGATAACCATCTAAAAAACAACAATGAGTGCATTAAGTAACAGGATAAACAACCTGTCGGAATCGGCAACTATTAAAATGGCCAAAATGGGCCGCGAACTTGCCGCAAAAGGCGTTGACGTGATAAACCTTAGCTTTGGAGAGCCGGATTTTAACACTCCTCAGCATGTTAAGGATGCCGCCAAAAAGGCAATGGATGATAATTACACCTATTATACGCCTGTGTCAGGCTACCCTGAACTGCGTAAGGCCGTTGCCGCTAAGCTTAAGAACGAGAACGGTTTAGATTATGATTTCAGCCAGATAGTTGTGTCAACAGGTGCTAAGCAATCAATTGCTAATACATTATTGGTTTTGGTTAACCCCGGCGACGAGGTGATCATCCCTACACCTTACTGGGTATCATACTCAGAACTGGTTAAGTTGGCCGAGGGTGTAAGTGTATTTATTGACTCAACAGTTGAAACTGATTTTAAGATCACCCCTGAACAATTAGAGGTAGCCATAACGCCAAAAACCAAGTTGTTTATGTTTTCATCGCCATGTAACCCTACAGGCAGTGTGTACACTAAAGATGAGCTGGAAGGTTTGGCCAAAGTGTTTGAAAAATACCCCAACATATACATAATGGCCGATGAGATCTATGAACATATCAATTTCATTGGCAAGCACGAATCAATCGCACAGTTTGATGCTATAAAAGACCGTGTCATCATCATCAACGGCTGGTCAAAAGGTTTTGCCATGACTGGCTGGCGCCTTGGCTATACAGCTTCCAATAAAGAGATAGCCGCCGCGATGGATAAGTTGCAGGGACAGGTTACTTCTGGTACATCATCAATTACCCAACGCGCTGGCCTTGCCGCTTATGAGGGTGGTTTAGAGACCGTGTTGGAAATGCGCGAAGCATTTAAAAAACGCCGTGGAATTGTTTATGATCTGTTAAGTTCTATACCAGGCATTAAAGTGAACCTGCCGGGCGGAGCTTTTTATTTCTTCCCTGATGTTACTGCTTTCTTTGGCAAAAGCTACGAAGGAAGAACAATCAATGATGCTGACGAACTAAGTATTTACCTTTTAGAAGAAGCGCACGTTTCTACCGTAGGCGGCGACTCTTTCGGCGATAAAAAATCTATCCGCATATCTTATGCAGCCTCAGAAGAAAAACTGATTGATGCAATGAACCGTATAAAAGCAGCTTTGGGTAAATTAAAATAATACTTACTGATTTTACAATAAACTAGGCCTTCTGTTTTTACAGGGGGCCTTTTTATTTCCTGTTGATTGCAAATTACCAAATGATGTTGTGTAATTAAATACCAAAACAAAATGCTATTAAACTTAACCAATAGTTTAATAAAACTGACTTATTCGTCATTTTTTTAAAATAGTTTCTAGTATAATTTGGCGCGTAAAATACTTAGCATTACATTTAACATGTCATTTAACTAAACCTTATCATATATTAACTTAAAAAAAAAGCTTTGATGAAAATCAAAGCTTTTTTTGTGGTCATTTTTCAAAGTTTATTGCTTAGCGTAAAAGGTTTGATCAACAAAATGATACTCGGTTCGTAAATCCAATCCCCACGTTAACCGGGGCAGGCCATTATAACCACTTTCAAGCGCAAAATTGCTTTCAGTCAATGTAAGTATTGCTTTCGTTTCGCTTCCACCCCCGTTTGGCTTAATTATAATATTTGAACCATTGATAGTATACTTTAAAAACGAGGTTGTGTCTGCTTTTAAAAGGCCGCTTTGTGTGTAAGGTTTACCGGTAACGAATGCATTGCCATCAGTAGTATAAGTTTCAAACCACCAGTTTGTGTTATTGGCAGCATCAAAATATACAGTAGTATCTTTAAGCAACGAGTTATCATCTAACTTATATACCAATGTATGCCGCTGGGTGGCCATCCATTTGCCCACTATTAAAGCTGCGTTTTTTGAAGATATTTTAAGATCGCCCTCTTTTTTACAAGCTGTTGCCAGTAAAATAACAAAAACTGATGTAAGCGAATAGCGAACTATTTTCATAAGGTTGATAGGGTATAGATGTATAACAAAAATATATAAAATTGTTTTTAAAGTATTATTGTACGTTATAATATTTTTGCCTTATGGATGATGTGCTTGGGCTAGCGGTATATGATAAGTTAACAGCTAACAGTACCGATAAATTATGGATATATAATAAATACGGGCCCCGCGAAGAAATGCCTGTTGATATATATTTCAGAACGGAAGATGATATGCCCGACCTGGAATGGTTGGGTATTGAACAATGCTACGGCAAAGTGCTTGATATTGGCGCAGGCGCGGGAAGCCATGCGCTTATGCTGCAACAGCGCGGTTTTGATGTAACTGCGTTAGACATATCAACCTTGCTTACACAGGTTATGCTTGACAGAGGTGTTAAAAAAGTGGTACTGGCAGATATTTACAATTACAACGCCGAGCAGTTTGATACACTTTTATTGTTAATGAACGGTATAGGACTTGCCGGGACTATAGCAGGGCTTAAAATTTTACTCTTACAACTTAAAACTCTGCTTAATATTGACGGTCAGGTTCTTTTTGATTCGTCGGATGTGGCTTATTTATTTGATGGCACCGTAGTACCTGTTGACCATTATTATGGTGAAATAGCCTATCAATACGCTTACAATAAAGGCAGATCAGACTGGTTTAACTGGCTTTATGTAGATAAACACATCATGAAAAGTATTGCATTTGAATGCGGATTTGATATGGAGGTTTTGCTGGAAGATGAATTTGGGCAATATCTGGCAAGGTTAACAAAGCAATTATAAATACAAGTCAACACACTGTCTTTTTACAGCGTTAAGTTGCTATTTGCTTCAATACTTTTTATATTGTACAACTTGGTTTTGAACACACTTACTTATGAAAATACTTAAATTATTAATTCTTCTGCCGGGCATTTTGGCGGTAAATATTGCCATTGCACAAAGCGATTCGCATTTAAATTTATCAACGCCTTACCCTCAAAAAGGCGCAAAGTTGACTTTTACATATGATGCCGCCAGCACACCGCTTTCGGGGCTTCCGGGTAAACCTGAGGCTACGGTTTACATTATTGAAAGTTCCGCTAACCCCCAGGTTAAAGTTGACTTACAGCCTGAAGAAGGTCACTACAAAGGCGAGTTTACTGTATCTGCCGGGGCCAAGGCCTTTTTTATTAAGGTAAGCAGCGGTAACATCATTGATGATAATATGGGCAAAGGCTACATATCAATGGTTTATAGTGATAAGCAACCCATTGAAGGTGCGTATGCGGCAAATGCGTTCATCCTATCTAGTGGCATGGGCACTTTCTACGCTAAAATTATTAAGGATACGGAAAAGGCCGTTGCATTGTATAAAAAGGAATTTGAAACGAACCCGCAACTTGAGAAACAATACCAGGAAGATTTTTACACCTTAATGGCTCCTGATGCCTCAAATGCTATAGCGGTAAAAAAGAAGATTGCAGACCTTGCCACAAGCGACAGGGAGAAAGACCAGGTATTGGCCGCTTCGCTTTTTAAAGCAATGGGTAACGCACCTGCTGCTGACTCGTTGACACAAGTTATTAAAACACGTTTTCCTGGTGGTGTTACTACTACTAACGAGACACTTAAAAGCATACAACAGGAAAAAGACCCTTTAAAAAAGGAAATTATTTTTAAAGATTACGTTGCCAAAAACCCTCAATTACCTGCAGCGTCCAAGGATGCCTTAATATTGCGGTTATTGCCTTCTTTTTTAAGTCGGTTAGAAATGGCTGGTTTTGATAATTATGTTGCGCAGCTGTCAGACAATGCCAGCTTGCCTAACGTATTAAACAGCGTAGCCTGGAGTTGGGCGGTTGACAGTCTGCATTTGGCGGAAGCTGAAAAGATCTCCAAACAATCCTTAGATATAACCCTGGCAAACAATAAAGCAAAAGTAGCAGCCGACCTAACTGGTAATGCACGCGGATCTTACGATGCCTATGCAGATACTTATGCTTTTATTTTGTGGAAAGAGCACAAATTTAACGAGGCAGTTAAATATATGGCCGAGGTATATGAAAACGATACAAGTGGTGATACCGAGCTAACCGACCATTATGTGCTTATGCTTAATTCGGCCGGTAAATATGCAAAGGCTAAACAAGTTGCCGAAAAAAGCATTGTTGCAGGCAAAAGCACAGATGTATTAGAAAAAGAGCTGAAAAAATCATACGTTAAGGTAAAAGGTAAGGCAACAGGTTTTAGCACCTATTGGAAAAAACTACAGGCAAATAACGCTGCGCGGAAAGAACAAGACAAAAAGGAGTTTGCCGCCCAACAAAAAGCGCTGTTAAATGGCGAGCGTTCAGCAGCAAATCAACTGCAATTAGCGCAGGTTAAAAAAGAGTTCAGTAAACAAATGATCAAACAGACAGCTCCGCTGTTTACATTAAAAGACCTTGCCGGAAAATCTGTTTCATTGGCAAGCCTGAAAGGCAAAACCGTGATAATTGATTTTTGGGCAACATGGTGCGGCCCCTGCAAAATGTCGTTCCCGGGTATGCAAATAGCACAGAATAAGTATAAAAATAATCCGAACGTAGTGTTTTTGTTTATAGACACACGCGAAAGCGGCAACAATTATTTGCCGGGGGTTAAAAAATTCATTGCCGAAAGCAATTATACATTTCATGTGTTAATGGACGAAATAGGTGCGGATAAACGCCAGTCAAAGGTGATCACCGCCTATAAAGTGGACGGTATACCCACCAAATTTATTATTGACAAAAACGGTGATATTCGTTTTAAGTATGTGGGCTTCTCGGGCAGTACGGAAGCGGTTGTGAACGAGGTTACCGCTATGATAGAATTAGTGGATGATACTATAGCGACAACCAAGGGTGTGACACCAGGAGCGCCGGCTACCGGTAGCAGATAACGGATATCTAATAAATAAAGAATGCTCGGCGAACCGGGCATTTTTATTTCAGGTCCTTATTATGTCAGTATCAGGTGGGACATGGCCCAGCAAACGGCACATGCTCATTATTTGTCCCTTATGATGAAACTCATGCGTTATAACGTGGGTGAATACAGTTAAAGCGGTAGCGGTGACGATTTTACCGGACACAATCTTACCTGTGATAAGCTCATCAATATCCGCATTAAACCGCATTATAAAACTATTCGTCAAGTCATCCGTTTCTGCATATAAAGCCATAACTTCGTCCATGCCTGTTACCGTACGCTCATCGGTATAAGGTAAAAACATAGCCATTCCGAAATTAGCGAGCCAGTGTTTATAAACATCTGCAACGTGAGTTAACAAATAAATAATACTCTTATCATTAAATGCAACAACCGGAGTAACAAAGTCATCCCCAACTCCATCTTTGATAAAACTCAGCATTACCGCTCTCGATGACTTTACCAAACTATACTGCTGTTGCAAAATATTCATTTTACCATCTTTTTCCGCCACGCCCGGCTACCAGATAGGCAATTGAACCCAAAAAAGGTGCCAGCAATACCACAACCAGCCACAATGTTTTGGTTGTGGTGTCTTTGAAAGATGACCGCATAATATCAATTATGCAATATATTGCCAGCGCTGCATATAGTAAGCCAAGTATTGAGCTACCGAAACCAAAGCCCAGGAAAAGTAAATTATTCATACGTAAGGTTTTTAAACTAAGATAACATTTAGCGTTACATATTACAGCATATTTGCAGGATATTTGTAAGGTTTAAACCATGAAAATATTTCAGCAACATATTCAACTAAGTCAGCGCCGACGGGGTTTTCATTTAATAACTGCAGAAATTATTCAGTCGCTGCCACAGATAGGCGAAATTAGAACGGGCATTTGCCAGGTGTTTATTCAGCATACGTCAGCCTCGCTTACCATAAACGAAAATGCTGACCCAACGGTACGTAAAGATTTTGAAATGTATTTTAGCAAAGCCGTACCCGAGAACGACCCGGAATATCTACATGATGACGAGGGTCCTGATGATATGCCTGCACACCTAAAAGCGGCTATGTTAGGCGCATCGGTAACTATTCCCATTCGTAATGGCAGGCTGGCTTTGGGTATCTGGCAAGGTATTTACTTGTGCGAACATCGTAACTACGGCGGGCAACGCAGTTTGATGATAACCGCATGGGGAGATTAGATGTTTTCGTTCATGGAATTGATATGCTATTCTTAACAAATTTATAGCGTAGTCCTTATCAGTTTTGTTTTTTATGTAGAAACTTACCCAACCCGTATTTTTAAATACATGGTGATTAAGTACCTTACCTTCCTCCATTAATTGTTGCTTCAGATTTTTATTTAGTAGCATGTCAAGCAAGCCATTGCCATGTATGTGCCCTATCTCGCGGTTGCCGTAATTAAATTGCACACCGCCATATTTATGCAGGGTTTTAATAGTCCCCCGCCATTTTAAAACTTCGCCTTCAATTTCGTCCATGTAGTCAAGCAGAACCGGATTATTAAATAATGTCACAATTCTCAGCCAGCAATCAAATAAAAACGCCGTACCGGGCATGTGTTTTAAAAATCCTAAATATCTAACCACAAAGTTGAACATTATTTGGCCTCGCTTAACTCTTTTATATGTTCCATTACACGCCAGTGTACATTCCGCGTAATGCTCTTTGCCCAGATATCATAATACCATGTAGGGAACACATATAACTTATACCAGCTGTTACCAGTAAGCGTGGTAGTTCCGTCGCCATTATCTTTTAAAATAAACTGCCCACGCAGAATATCAATATGGCCCATTATCTCAGGGTCGCGGGGTTGGTGGGTTACGTCAAATGTTAAATTACTGTTCACATCATAGGTAACTATTTTCTCGTCAAACACGTAACCATTACTAAAAATACATTTACGCCCCGCGCCTAGATGGTAGCCGGTTACCGTTGATTCCACCGGACTTGGCATACCTACTTTAAATAGCCAATATTTATTTTCTTGTTCGATACGCTCAAAGGCGACTACATTTTTCCATATCTTATCAGGAGTGGCGTTGATTATCATTTCATCTGATACCATATTTTGATAGTGGTGTTCGGAGATGGAGTCAGTGAAAAAGATGAGTAGCAGGGTTGCGAACACACTCACATTTAAATTGGAGTTATTCTTTTGAAACATAATTTTGCCCAAGATCATTCCCGCCCAAATAAAGGTTAGCAATAATGGAGACACAATTATGAGGCAAATAATCCCTTCACCAAAAAATATAGCACTTAATAAAATGGCAGCGAAACAATTTACGGTGGAATTTAAAAGCACTACGCGGGATGGCAAATCTATCTCCCGCCAAAACCAGGCGCTTATAATCCCCATACATAGCGGCACAATTATAAATTCAGCAAATGTTAAAACACCACTACTTTCGCCGAAATAACGCGTAACAGCTAATATTAAAACAGAAAACAAGTTGGGCACTACAAATCCGCTGGTTTTTGGTGTAAAAAACTTTTTCATGATATGGTTCAGGCTAAATTAGTATTTAATTTTTTATGCTCAGAATATCGTTAAAGGCATTTTCAATATTGCTGAACTGAAACTTATAACCTGCATCAAGTAAACGTTGCGGTAAAACCCATCGGCTTTTTAGTATCAGTTCCATTTCGGTGCCTATAATTACAGCGCCCATTGCTAAAAACCAGGCGGGTGCGGGCAACCCGACGCGAATACCCCAGGTAGCACGCAAGGCATTCATCATATCTGCATTTCTCACGGGGTTAGGTGCCGTACAATTTACCATGCCTGTTATGTCATCGTTCAACAGTAAAAACTCTGTACAAGCGGCAGCATCACGTTCATGCACCCATGATACGTATTGCTGCCCGTTACCCTGCTTACCACCCATACCTAACTTAACCAGATTCAATAAGCGCGGAAAAGCGCCGTCGCCCCTACCCATTACTATCCCCATGCGCAAGGCAACTTTGCGGGTTTTAGGTGTTTGGGCATCAAAAAACACACGCTCCCATTGTTTACAAACTTCAACAGAAAACCCATAGCCAATTTCGCCGGTAGCTTCATCCTGAGGACGATCTTCAGCGTGGCGGTAAATGGTAGCTGAAGTTATATTGATCCACAATTTAGGCGGCGCGCTCAGCTTTGCTACTACTTTACCCAACAACGCTGTTGGCAGTAATCTTGATGCAAATATCTCTGCTTTGTTCTTCTCGGTATATCTACAATTTACGTTTTTACCACAAAGGTTGATTAAAATATCTGCGCCTTCTATTTCATCAATCCACGCTCCTTCGGTAGTACCATCCCATTGCCGTGTAACAATATTTCCATTCGGTGCTTTATAATGCCTGCTTAGTATAATCACCTCATCTGCAATGTCTTTATAATAATCAGCAAATACGCCGCCCATGTAGCCATTGCCACCCGCCAGTATTATCTTTTTGTATTTCATGATGATAAGGTTTAGATAAGTATCAATATCAGAATTAGAACGCGGTAAAACACCCAGCTTATAGTTAACCACCAGCCAAGTTGCAATAGCCGGGTTCTGCGTATGTGTTCTACAAACATTAAGCCTACAATACAAATAAAGTAGCACAGATATATAAAAGGATGATGCCCTATCCAGCTTGCCGCTATCAACATCAGGCCGAGCAGTAATGCCCCGGCAAAAGATATCGTCATCATGTTGCCTAAATAATCCCATTTCTTTTCCTTCGCGATAAAGCTTACTACAATACCCTGGAAAATTATTTGACCACCGCAGATAAAGTACTCTCGTAAATTACCGCCAAAAGGAACTATATCTGCCAATAGTGAAGCATATTTTGTAAGTATTAATGAAGTTATAAACCAGGTAAACGCCAGGTAAGCTACACGATAATGGAGCTTGAAGGTTGGCTGCAAACCATAAAGCACACCGCCTGGTGGGATAATAACTCTGCGGTTAAAAAATAAAAACGCATAAATCTTGTTGATAAGCCACATAAATGGCGCAAATGCTATTAATTTTTTAAGCAGCGGATATTCCGCCGCGTACAACCTTAAAATGCTCCCGGCGCCGTAGCTTACCTCGCCCGTTTCTAAATTAATTAAAGCTATCTGATCGACTGCCCGCTGCCTGTCAACCAGCGGACAAGCATCAGCGGCCGTTTCCTGCTGATAAGACTTACGGCCATTGTTAGCTATAATACCCTTTTTAACCAGTGCGCGGCTATAAGCATCGCAAACGGGACATTCGGCATCAAATAGTAAAAGGTGATTGGTTAAAGTTTTCATCTCTTTAAGATCGAATTTTCAGGAATAATTGAAAATTATTTGCAAAATTTTTTATTTAAATATTTTAAGGATAGAACCCCAGAACCAGCTCTCTTCTGCCTTTATCATGGTTTCTAAAGTTTTATCTACGTTTTTAGCCAATTTGTTAATGTCGTTTATTGATTTGCTGAATGTTTTGTATTGCTCATCCTTCTTATCTCCTTCTATCTTACTCAATTCATTTAAAACTTTAAGCACCGGGTCAAGCTCGCGCTTGCGGCGCTCTTTAGCTACCTGTCGGGCTATGTTCCAGGTGTCTTTGTCAGCATAAAAATATTCCTTGCGCTCTCCTGCTCTATGCTTCTTCTCAACCAGTCCCCATCCTATCAAGTCGCGCAGTGTCATGTTAGCATTACCTCTTGAGATCTGCAATTGCTCCATAATCTCTTCGGTGGTAAGTTCGCCGGGTGTTATTAGCAATAAAGCATGTACCTGCGCCATCGTGCGGTTTATCCCCCACTCTGTACCCAGCTTGCCCCATGCCTCAATAAACTTTAACCTGGCTTCCTGTAATTCCATATACAAATTTAAAAATTATATTTTAAACTTTCAAAACTTATTGAAAGTTTATTTTAATTGGAATAACTTTTGGGCAAAATAAAAACACTATTTTTGAACGATCATTTTCCTTAACCTAACAATCGTGAAGTTTAACTGCATTCATTTTTGCTTTTTATTTATTGCCATTGGGTTAAACGCTTGTAAAAAAACACCCGCGCCGGATAATCTACCTCCTGAAACAGAAATAACCATAAGCGCGGGAATAGCTCATTCGCTGCTTTTAAAGTCAGATAATACACTGTGGGGTTCGGGAGATAACAGCTATAGCCAAATAGATAACGGGGGCGGTGAAATCTATTTTTCAAAAACGAATTTCACAAAAATGGCCGATGGAGTAAAAGCAGTAAGCGCCGGCTCGCGACATACGCTGATACTCAAAACAGATAATACACTTTGGGGATGTGGAGACAATAACGCGGGGCAGTTAGCGAATGCAACCCTTGCCTCTAGAAACAAAATAATTAAAATAGCGGAGAATGTACAAGCCATTAGCGCACACGGTTCTAATTCGCTGGTGCTAAAGAAAGACAATTCTCTTTGGGGCTGCGGAGCAAACAAGTCCGGTCAGTTAGCTGATGGAAGTACTACCGACAGAACCTATTTAATTAAGATCGCTGACGACGTGCTTGCGATGAGTGCGGGACTGAATCATATTTTAGTATTAAAAAAAGATAACTCGCTTTGGGTTAGCGGCGACAATCATTACGGCACTTTAGGTGACGGCACCAACATAAACAAAAACTCGTTAGTAAAAATTGGCGACGGCGTAAAGGCGGTTGGTGGTGGCTCGTCTTTATCCTTTATAATTAAAATGGATAATTCCTTATGGGTGTGCGGCGCGAACTATGCGGGACAGTTGGGAGATGGAACCACAAATAATAGATCTTTATTTGTAAAAATAGCCGATAACGTAAAAACAGCTAGCAATAAGGGCCAACACACATTGATATTAAAAACCGACAATACGTTATGGGCCTGCGGTGCTAACGGCAACGGACGATTAGGAGACGGTGCTGTTTATACTGATTGGAATACCTATCAAACTAATTTAATAAAAGTTACTGATAACGTAAAAAACATTGCCGCAGGAGGCGCACATTCATTATTGATCAAAACCGACAATACTATTTGGGTGTGTGGGTCTAATGAAAATGGCCAGTTGGCCAATGGCTCCTTTTTTGAAAAAAAAATATTTACAGAAATAGCCCTACCATAAAATGGTCATTTAAATTGAACAGCGTTTAGGCCGATGCTGCAATATCAACAATTAATCCTGGCGTCTATCCCATAAAAAACTTTTCCCTATAACCTGTTGGTGTCATTCCTACCGTTTTGCGGAAAACCTTACGGAATGCCTTAGGGTCATTGTATCCTGAGTTAAGCATAACCTCCGTCATTTGCTGATTGGTTTGCACCAATAGTTTTTTTGCGGCTTCAATGCGGGTTTTCTGTAGGTACTCAATAGGTGTGATGCCGGTTATTTGCTTAAACCTACGTAAAATATTACGGCGGCTGCCGGGTATCTCCTTAATCAGGTCTTCTATGGTTCCACTTTGATGAAAGCCTTGTTCTATACGTTGTTGCGCCATAGTAACCAGTTGATCATTATGCTGTTGCGCGGGGTAAAAAGTACCAAAGTAAGTTTGCTGTTCGCGGTCCATATCAATAGAAAACAGTTTGGCAATACGTACTGTCATATCCTTACCACAATATTTCTGCAACAAATGCAGCATTAAATGAAAGCTTGATGTGGAACCACCACTGGTATAAAGCCCGGCTTCGCCCGTCACTACTTTTTCGGGCTGCAATTTTACCGCCGGAAAAATTGTGTTAAATGCCTTGCATGCGTCCACATGCGTAGTAGCAGGCCGGCCATTAAGCAAACCGGTTGCACCTAATAAAAATGCCCCGGTACAAACACAGGCTATCTCTGCACCCTTGCTAAATTGCTGCTGTAGCCACGGAATAAACTCCTGATTAGCCGAAACAGCATTATATATATCATCTGACCGAAACGCCGGAACAAAAACAATATCCTGTTGCGGTGCTTCTTGTATAACCTGGATACTGTAGTTATTAAACTCTGCTTTCACGTTGTCTTGCTTTGCGGTTAGCAGGGTTATGCTAAAAAACGGCTCCTCTCCTTCCAATGTGTAAAACCGGTTCACACTTTCAAAAACATCCAATATGGCGGCAACACTTAACAAACGGTAGTTATCAGTAAGCAAAACACCTAAGTTTTTCATGGTTAAATGGTTATGGTATGCAATGATAAATAAAATGTCTCAAATGCCCCCTACAATTGACCCCTACACCCATTTGATAATGCCAAAATACCAATTATTTTAGCATTATTGAAAAACAACAAAAAATTAACCAATTAAACAACACAACAATGGCACTTATTAATCCTTATTTAAACTTTTTAGGTAATACCGAAGAAGCTTTCAATTTTTACAAATCAGTTTTTGGTGGCGAATTCGCAATGATAATGCGTTTTAGCGATACCGAACATGGCGCAAACCTGCCCGAAGACGACAGAAGTAAAATAATGCACATTGCACTGCCTATTGGTGGCAATATCTTAATGGGTACCGATTGCCTGCCGTCAATGGGGCAGAAACTGGAGTTTGGCAGTAACTTTTCTATCTCTGTACATGGCGATAGTTTGGAACACGCTGAGGCTTTATTTAATGGCCTGGCCGAAGGTGGTAACATTGCCGCGCCGTTTAAAAAAGAATTCTGGGGTGATTATTTCGGGCTGCTATTTGATAAGTTCGGCGTACAGTGGATGGTAAACTATCGCGACAGCCAATAAAATTTCAAAACATCTACCTATGAATATTTTACAAGATCTGACTGAAACCAAAGCAGGGTTATTAACAGCCATATCTGCTATTCCTCACAAAAAGTTTAATACTATCCCTTTTGAAGGAAGCTGGACGGCCGCGCAAATAGCAGAACATTTAATAAAGGCGAACAATAGCGGCGTGTTATATGGTAACACAGAGAATACAGATAGGGCAATAGACGAAAAAACTCAGGCCATATCGGATATCTTTCTCAATTTTGATCTGAAGCTAACACCGCCTGCCAATATAGTGCCATCCGGCGAGCCTCATGATAAACAAGAAATGTTAAATGATTTGACCGCCGTTTTTGACAAACTGATTGAAGCTGCAAAAACACTTGATCTTTCTGCGGTTTGCCTGGCGTGGGTTATACCGGCTTTCGGTCCGCTTACCCGCCTTGAGTTTTTATGGTTATACAACGCTCATACCATACGCCACACCCGGCAATTAAATAATATGGCTGTAGCACTGGCTAAAGTTTAAACGTTTAATAGTTTTTATTATGATAGTTGAAGTTTTCAAAACAAATGTTGCGGAGGTTGAGCTGTCTGAACTATTGATTAGGCAGCTTGAAAATCAATTTCCGGATAGCCTTATTAACTTTGATATGGATGATTGTGACAAGATATTGCGGGTGGAAGCGCCAGCCGTATTACCCGAAAAAATTATACAAATTTTAAATTCAAATGGTTATTCTTGTGAAGTACTCACGTAGCCTATAGCCGTTTACATACCATGACCTTTAAATAATTTTTATCTGCTATAAAACTTTCACTTAGCGGCAAGGAACAGGATTACACCGAGGGAAGCATCCGCAAAGCCGTGTTTCTGCTGGCTATCCCCATGATACTGGAGTTGAGCCTGGAAAGTGTATTTGCCCTGGTTGACATATTTTTTGTGAGCAAGTTAGGCCCCAACGCAATAGCCAGCGTTGGTTTAACAGAATCAGTTATTACGCTGGTATATTCTAT
>Ga0247740_1000311_pt1 | contig 25252 bp, 14 predicted proteins | sample UWRJL148409B2_FD_180942 | JGI IMG/M metagenome (GOLD analysis project Ga0247740, IMG submission 180942) | Plant litter microbial communities from Arlington Agricultural Research Station in Wisconsin, United States - UWRJ-L148-409B-2 | ecosystem: Environmental > Terrestrial > Plant litter >...
AGGCAATCGGGGACGGCCAGCGTGCCGCTCAGTTTCGTCCATTGCCCGACCTGCACGGCCACCGGATTGATCAGCCACGTGTACGAGGTCTGACCGTCACAGGTCACGGCTTGGGTGACGTTGACGCTGGCGGGGGCCCCGGTGACGGTCGTCCACAGGCTCACTTCGTAGCTTCGGCCCGGGGTCACCAGACCATTCAGGCTGGTCGCGATCGGCCCGTTGCCGTTGCGATTCGTGGCGCGCAGGCTACGAGCGCCGCTCACCGCGTACTGATCGCTGGTCGAGAGCGTGCCATTCCAACTGAACCAGCCGTTCGTGTTCTCTTCGAATTCGCTGTTCGCGATTAGGTTCGGACCGACACCCGAGGGCGCGCCGAAATCGAACCGGTCGACGTTCACGCCGCCCCCAAAGGCCACGAACACGTTGCGCTCGCCGCTGAGGGGCATGAACGGCACACTCACCGAAGCGCTCGTGGTCCAACCGCCGGTCGGCGGCAGTTGAATGGTAGCGAGCACCGGGCCCGTGAGACTGCCTTCACGCACAGTGACCGGCGTGGCCGTTGCGCCGCCATTGGCGTAAGTGACGGACAGGCTATCCCAGTTTTTGTCGAATACGACGCGACTGAAGCTCACCCAATCACCGTTGTCGACGTACGCAATCACATCGCCCGCGGCGGTGACCCCGTGCATGTCGTCATAGTCCTCGCCCTGTAGCGTGATGCCATTGGTGTCGCCGGTGCGGGGCGTCGGAACGTACTCGGGGACCGTGCAATCGCTGCCCCCCGCGCGAAAGCAGTCGATCCAATCGAGGGCCGGGCGCCGTGTGCCATCTGCGCGCACGAGGTAAGCGTCCGGCTGCCACACGTTGCCTTGCAGGAAACCCCAATGCGTCACGCCGAGCACCGACGGGTGCTGCCAGAACAACGTGAACAAATCGCGCATCTTCTGGGCTTGGCGAGCGTCATTGCTCAAATTGAGGTCGAGCTCCGACACGTAAATCGGCAACCCAGTTGCCGCGAATCGATCGAGATTGCCGGCGACGACCGAGACTTCGGCGCGTTCCAAAAAATGCGCCTGCAGCCCAATGCCGTCGATCAACCCGCGAGCTTTGAGCAGATTGATGATCGCGATGTAGTCCGTGGCCGAGCTGTCGACCGCCTCGACGTTGTAATCGTTCAGCAGGAGTTCCGCCTTCGGGAAGTACTTGCGCGCGAGCTCGAACGACTTCACGACCCAGTCCCAGCCCGTCACGCCAGGGCCACCGAGGGCCGCGCTATAAGCGGGCGCTGCGTGCAGCGGCTCGTTCACTACGTCCACCAGTTGCACGTCGGGGTAGCGCTGCGCGGCCAGCGACATCCATTGTTCGATCTCGGCGAGCTGCTGCTCGGCGGTCAGGCTCGTCAGCCAACTCGGCTGCTGTTGGCCCCAAATCAGGGTATGCAGCTTGAAACGCAGGCCATGTTGTTTGGCAAACTGGTAAGCCGTGTCGAGCTCTGTCCAGTTCATCTGGTCGCGGGTCGCCTCGACACTGCCCCACTTGCCGGCGTTCCCGGGGGTGATTTGGTCGAAGTAGGCGAGGAGCGCAGGGTAGTCCGCGGGCGTGCTGGCGGCAGTTCCGAAGAACTTGTTGCCGATGCCGGTGAGTACGCGCACACCGCTGCTCGTGGCGCTGTTGCCGGCCGGGTCGTAGGCGACGGCGGTGTAGACTTGGCGACCATTGAGGCTGGCATCGGCGGCGATATCCAGCGTGTACGGCGCCGTCGTATCGACGCCGATCACCACGCCGTCACGCGCGAACACGACCTTGCGCACGGCCACGTTGTCGCTCGCTTGCGCTGTGAGCTGGAGGTTAGCGCTGGAAGTAATCAGCGTTTTGCTCGCCGTCAATGACACCTGCGGCGCGACCGCGTCGCACTTCTGCCCGTTGATCGAGATCACGTAGGGGTTTACCGATGAATAGGCGTCCGGACTGCCATACAAGATGGGGAGCGTCTGTCCCTGGCTCACGCCGAGCAGCCGCACGAGCAACGGTTCCGTGAAGGAGTAGCCACCGTCGACCGCCGTGCAGTCCGCCAGTAAGCAACGGCGACGAATGCCCGCGCCGCCGAGATCCGCGAAAATTTCGAACGAGCGCGCCTTTGGACCAGACACGTTTTTGAGCGCGAGTTCACCGAGGTAGCCCGTGCCGGACCGGCGTGAGAGATAGTTGGAAGTCACCTTGAATCCGCAGCTCCCGTCCGCCGGGACCGGCGTCGACGGACTCGTGAGCGCTTCTTGCGTCGAAGCCGTGCCGTCGGTCACGTCCTCGCCAACGTCGCTGCTGCAGCCGCCCAGACCAAAGACGGCCCCCGCCATCAGCCATCGCCCCGCCGCGCCCCTTACCCCGAATTTATCGTTCATCTTGTCCGACATCGTACGCGTTCGGGTCATCGATTTCCTTTGCGCTGATTAGTCATTTTGACGCGAGTGCTCCCCAGCCCTCGGAGCCGAGCGTGCAGACTCCGTACCGTGCAAGAGTTGGCACTCGGGTGCGGTGTGCGTAAACCGCGGGAAAAGGCGGCTCAGCAGCGGTCTGGTGCGAGGGCCTCGCCGGTTCGCCCGTGATTCCCACTCGAGGCAGAACGCAATTGGCGGGCAAAATTAGCCACGAAGGCGTGCAAAAGCGTGTGGCGCGGTTCGTATACCTTCAGGGTTACACGACAGCGCGCGCCCAAGCGATGGAGGGCGGGGTGGGGTCCCCGCTTCAGCGCACCCGCCCCCTGTGCACGACTCGCGCAGGGCGGGCGCGACTTGCGCAGGGCCGCGACGAGGGGTGGTGAACGAGTCGTGCAATCGCCGACTTCGAGCCGCGGTGGCACTAGGCACCCACCCACTGCGCGCGTGCGTCGCGCAAAAGAGCAAGAAATGATAAGTCGAGGCGGCTCGGATCCGCCAGTTTTGGTCACGCTGGTTGAGTTTGATCAGCAGGCCGCCCCCGCCACAGGATCACCCATGAAACGCCTCCGTTCGATCGCGCTTGCCTCTTCGTCCGCTCCCGCCCTGTGCCTGCTCGTCACGTTTGCCTGCAGCGGTGGCTCTGACGGCCAGTCCTCGGCGCAGGCCGGCGAGGGCGGCGGGCCGGCCCCTGGGGGGCAGGCCGGGCAGGGCGGAGTGCTCGCGGCAGCGGGGAGCAGCGCTGGGAGCAACGCGGGTGGTAGCGGTGGCGGTGGCGGTGGCGGCTCCGGGCTCGACGGTCTGCTGGTGGATGACTTCGAGGATGGTGACGACGTTCCGCTGATCCCTGGCGGTTGGTACGGCTACACCGACACAGACAGCGGCGGCGTGTCTACCCTAACCTTCACCGGCGCGGCCGACGGAGCCGTGGCCATGAATGGCATGGGCTTTCAATCACAGAAGTCGCTCGAGGTCAGCTACACGTTGGCGAAGGGGACGTCGTTGATCGATCCGTTCGTCGGCTTCGGGGCGTCGATAGGCAGCGACGCAACGCCCTACGACCTCACGAGCTATAGCGGCGTTTCGTACACGTACCAAGGCAGCGCGCACCGCGTGCAAGTGCAAGTGAGCGACGTCACCGACTTCGACGATTTTGGGGTGAACGTGCTCGCTTCTCCGACTTGGAAGACCGTCACGCTACCGTTCCAAACGTTCGCCCAAGAAGGCTGGGGCGTTAAAGCGCCGTTCGATCTCGGCCACGTCAGAAACATCGCATTTGCGATCAAAGGAGCTACCGGCGCAAGCGCCACACTCAAGGTAGACGACTTGCGGGTGACACGGTCGAGCGGCCCGGCTACGCCGGATATGCCAATTCGCGCCGCTGCCCCCCCGGCAGACGTAACGATCGACTCGATAGCGATCGACAATCCGCTCCAGGCAAAGGCCATGAAGTACCTGTCGCGGGGCTACAACGTGACCAACTGGCTCGAGCAGGAGCGCTTCACTGGCTTCACGTACGACGAAGCCTTCGTGCAGAAGTTAGCCGCGGCCGGCTTTCGCAGTCTGCGGCTGCCGGTCGACTTCGATCTATACGTGGCTTCCACGACTGGCACCGGTGACTCCCTGGCCCTCACGGTGTCCGACGACCTGTGGCAGGTGCTGGACGCGTTCGACACCTGGACGCGCAAGCACGGGCTCTCGCTGACGATTGACTATCACCAATACACGACGTTGCCCGACATTGCCGACCCGGATTCAGTGCAGAAGGCGGTGTTATTGTGGGGTCAGGTCGCCGCGCACTTTGCGACGAACACTCGTGAGGACCTGTTCTTCGAGCTGATGAACGAGCCCGAACTCTCCTTCGGGGGAACCGATCCCACCCAGGCGGAGTGGGGCGCCATCGCCGATCGCATGGTCACCGCGATCCGTGCGGCGGATACGACGCACTCCATCATCTTCGGTGACGTCGCCTGGTACGGCATCGACAAGCTGGTCTCGCGAGCGCCGCTCTCCGACACGAACGTGATCTACGCCTTCCACGACTATGAGCCGTTCATCTTCACCCATCAGGGGGCGTCGTGGGCCAACTTGGGTGCGACGCATGACCTGCCCTATCCCTACGACCCGGCGCGTTGGTCCGAGACCTACGCGGGTCTGGGATTCAACACGAGCATGGAGCCGTGGATGCTCGCTGCGCTCAAGACCTATTACCGAGACGGTAGCCGGGCCGCGCTGAGAAATCACATCGTGACTGCCAAGCGTTGGGCGGTCACCCACAACGTACCCGTGATCTGCAATGAATTCGGCGCGTACGACGCAACGTCTCTGTTGGCCGATCGCGCGCGCTATTACACGGACCTGATCTGGATCTTCCAAGAGCTCCAGATCCCCTGGCAGCACTGGTTCATGATCATGTCCGCAGACGGAACGGTCATCCCGGAGTATCGCAAAGCGTTTCTACTCGACGAGTGATTGCAGGCGGCGCGGGCTTTCACCGCTCTTGGTGGCATGCCATGCAAGCGAAGGCGGTTTGCCCCATGATCGTCCGCGTCATCTCGCCCGCCAGCGGTGGTTTACGAAATGCGGCCACGTTGTCGGTCGCTTGCTGGATGCGATCCTCGAGCACGTTGCGGTACGGCCAGCTCACGTACGTTTTTGACAGCTTTGCGTTCGCATAGATGCGGCGCGCCGTCTCGGGTTCGCCGGACTTGACCAACATGTCGCCCATATTGAGGAAGAAGCCTTCGAAGTTGTGAGGAGCAATCCAAGAGTTCCAACACACACGTTTCGAGCCTGAAAGCGTTTCCAGGCTCATGTAGCGGGCGTAAGCGCCCGTCCGCCGATCCACCGGCTCACCGACGCAGCGATCGAGCGTTTCCCACTGGTACTCGAGTGCATCATGATACTTGTCGTCCGTGTGCGGCAGGCTACTGAGCACGTAGCCGGCCGTGAACAGGTTGAACTCGGGCCAGGCATCCTTGGCGTCGAGTAGCTTGAAGTAACCCTGACGCTGGAGCTTTTCGTCTTGGTGAACCGCGCCCTCGCTGAGCTCCATGCCGGCGAGGAAGCCCTGAAAGCGAGCATCCCCAGGCACGAGCAACGTGGCTTCGGCGAAGTACTTTCTAGCTAGCACCAGGTCGTCCGTGATCGTCGCGCGAGGCGAGGCCAGTCGGGCGTGCTCGCTGACGCGCCAGGTGTGCAAAAAGCCAATGTGCGCGGCCGTCTGGCCATCGCGCGGATTGGCCAGATATGCGGCCGTCAACTGCTCGAGTACGCGTTCGATCTCATCGTAGTGACCGCCGTGCAGCGCGTTCCAGAACTGCACATTCGCTTGCCGGGCCTGCTCGCTGGTGGCCGCGAGCGGCTCTTTCTCGGGCGCGCTCCAGACCGCTACGGAAGCGCAGCCGCCGCTGCATAAAACGGCGGCCGCTACGCAAGATATCGAAAGCGCTAGTGTTTTTGGCTTGAGCATGTTCGTCTCCAGATGTTGATGCTGTCAACATACGCGCGATGTTGGCGGTGTCAACACCAGGCGTGCTTTGCTCTTCGAACAAGGCCATGGCGAAACGAGCTACCCCTCCGAAAGCAAAAGAGATTCACCGTTACCATCACGGAGATCTCAAACACGCTTTGGTCCAGGCCGGGCTGGAGCTGGCTGACGAGAGCGGGCTCGAAGCGCTGACCACGCGTGCGCTCGCTCGCAAGTTGGGCGTATCGCACGCCGCGCCTGGGCGACACTTTCCTCAGCGCAGTCTGTTGCTTGCGGAGGTGGCGGCTGCGGCCTTCGAACTCTTCACTCAGGCGTTGTCGGCGGCGAGCGCTCGAGCGGAACCGAAGGCCGCATTTGCCGCGATGGGCCGCGCCTATGTCCGATTCGGGCTCGCGCACCCCGGGCTCGTACGGCTCATGTTCAGTCCAGAGATTGCGCAGATGGGCGAGTCTCCCGAACGCCTCACGACGGCATCGGCTGCGGCTTACGCTGTGCTCGAAGGCGGAGCACGCACTGCCCTCGGTAGCCGCGCAAACCCCAAACGCGTGGAAAGCGCGGCATTTCTCGGGTGGTCCACCGCCCACGGCGCACTGACGCTCTGGCTCGACGGCCCGATGCGCCACGAACTCGCCGACGGCGAGGCCCACAAACGCTTCTTGATCCTAGCCGACGCGGCAATCGAAAGCGTGAGCGTGGCCATCGCCGCCATGTGAACCGCAGCGCGCGGAGGTGGAGGCTGAACGTGGGTCGCCCCCGTCCGTGCGCGCCGCCTTTCAATTGACCGAAGAGATCATGGGCTGCCAGTTCGAGCCGGTCGTATTGGCGCAGAAGCCGGCCACTAGCGAGCTGCCCGCGGCGAGCGAGCCGCTGTTCGACGTTACGGTTCGGAGAGACCCCGTGCCGCTGAACGTTGCATTCCAGGCCGAAGTGATCGTCGACTGGTTGAGGTTGAGCCCGACCTGCCAAGTGTTGGTTGCTGAGCTGGAGGGGTTGGTCACGGTGAGGTTGGCGCAGTACCCGCCACCCCAGCTGCTTTGGATGGAGAGCTGCGCGGACACTTTACCCGACGCCTGCTGGCACACTCCGCCGACGCAAGAGTTGCTGGAGCAATCCGCGCTGACGCTGCAGGCTTGACCATTGGCGCAGTCGGCCGCGCACGATCCTCCGCAGTCGATGGCCGTCTCGCTACCGTTCTTGATGCCATCGCTGCAGCTGGGGGTTGGGGGGGAGCTGCTGCAGCCGATCTCCACGCGGTCCACGTACAAGTTTCTGTCTTGTCCGTTTTGGTTGAGGTCGTTGGTGAATTCGACGCGCAGCTCTGCGGAGCCCGCGTTGGCCGTAAATGAGAAAGCGTACGCGGCGTACGCCGTCGAACTCACCGTTGCGTTGCCGCGGACGACGCCGCCCGTCGAAAGGCGCAAGTTGGGCCAGACACCCGCCGCCACCGTACCGCGTGCGAACACGGTGATGGTCGTGGTCCCCGCAGCGAAGGTGCGCTGCGTGGAGATGTAGCCGTTCGTCCAAATGTTCCAACCGTCGCTCACCGAACCGCCCGTTGAATGGGCCATGGTCTCGGCTTGGTAGGTCGTGGGGACGCACGCGTTGCAGGCGCTGCAGGGTCCTCCGCAATCCACGCCCGTTTCCGTGCCATTTTTCAGGCCGTCGGTGCAGGTCGGCGCGGCCTTGCACAGGCCGCTGACGCACGATGCGCTGACGCAATCACTCGCAACCAGGCAGCTTGCCCCATTCGCGCAAGCGTTGGGGCAAGAGCCCCCGCAGTCGATGCTGGCCTCGCTGCCGTTCTTGATGCCATCAGTGCATGACGGGGGAGGTGCCTGGCAGGTGCCCGCGACACACAGCGTGCTGAGGCAATCAGAGGCCAATTGGCAGGTGGCGCCCACCGCGCAAGCCAGCGGGCACGAGCCGCCACAGTCGACGCTAGCTTCGCTCCCGTTCTTCACTCCGTCCGTACAAGTCGGGCGGGGGACGGCGGGCTCGGTGCCGTCGATCTGCCGTACGAATTCGACGATTTGCGTCAGCTCGGTCTCGCTGAGCGTGACTCCCTGATGCGCGGTTATCGCCTCCGAAAGCGTGGACGCCGATCCGTCGTGGAGGTAGGGCGCGCTGGCGAACGCGTCGCGAAGCGAAGGCACGTCGATGCCGAGCAACGGCCCAAACAGGCGTTGGCCGCTCGACGGACGCACGGTGCCGATATTCTTGAGCTCGCTCGCGTCCTCGTTCGAAAACGTCGACCCATAGTGGCAGCTGACGCAGCCACGGCTGGCAAACAATTCACGCCCCGCGGCCCCCGCGGGCGTGAGCCCCGTCGTGGACCGAAAAGGACTTGGTGTCGGCCGGCTCAGCGACTTGACGTACGCCGCCAGCGCGTCCAGGTCCGTGCTCAGTCCGGCTTTGGCATCCCCAAGCGACTGACTGCGCGTTCCGGCTGAAAAAACGGCGTCCGGCAATAGACCGGTCCCGACCGCGAATGATCGGATCTGACCCTCGAAGTCCTGAACCTCGTCGAAGTTCGCGCTCCAATGCAGGCGGCCTTGCCCGCCCCCTCGACCGACGAGGCTGATCGTGTTGCGTAGCCCTTCACCCATGCCGGTGAAGTCCCAGACTCGCCCATCGTCAGCGCCATCGGCGTGGCAGGAGGCGCAGCTGAGGTAGGCGTCCTTGGCCAGCCGCGTGTCGCGCGCGTCATAGAATAGCTTCTTCCCGAGCAGCACGTTGCTCGCGAGCTTCTCGGTCGTCACCAAAGCGACGGTGGCGAGGGGCGTGCTCTTGAACTCGCCGTTCGTCACGAGTGGGCCAAGGTCGATAGCGCTCAACGAGCGGTCCATGAAATTTTGCACGAACAGGCGCGTGCCGTCTGCGGACAGCGTCAAGCCCTGCGGCGCGTTGCCGACCTCGACTCGGAACAACTCACTTCCCGTCAGGGCATTGATGACCGCGACCTGCCGACTCGTCTCGAGCGAGACGAACACGTAGACGCCGCTCGGGTGGAATACCGCGGCGGAAGCGACGCCAGCGTTGTCGTGGTCGATTCGCTCTTCAATCACTTCTCGTTCACTGTCCAGATCAATCCGCGAGCTGACGGCGCGCACGGTGTTCTGAAAATCGAGGTTTTGCCCATCGCGCAGCGTCCCCCGTGCGATGTTGTCCTGCTTGGACGGCAGCCATGCGCGGTGAGCATCCGGCGAAATGACGGCGGCGCCCAGGTAGTTGGGAATACCGCGGCCCTGCACCGGCCCATCGCTGAGATCGCTGTGATGGATGGGGATCACTCGAGCGCCGGCCAGCGCGGGCAAATCCACGATGCGAACTTCTCCGACGGCTTGGCTAAGTAGCGGGCTTGCGCTGCTCTCGCCGGGTGCGGGCGGGCTGACGAAGCGCGAGACCAGCAGGCGTGCGCCCGAAGCGGTGATCGAAAGCCCGCGCGGGTTCGCGCCGACGTCGAGGGTCCGGGACAGCGCGCCCGTCGTGGCATCCATTTCCAGCAATTGACCGGTCGCGGCCAAGCTGACGAACGCGCTTCCCCCGTTGGGCGCGAAGACGAGACCGTAGGGACGCGAGCCCACTGGCAGGCCGAGCGTGCGCGCCACCGTGAGGCTGGAAGGGTCGATGACGGAGATCGATGCCGGTTCGTACGCGGTCACCCAGATCTGACCGCTGGGGGCGACGGCGACACTGTGCGGCGAGCCGCCAACGGCGATCTCCCGCGTGCGGGTGAGCGCTTGGGTGTCGATCACGGAGACCGTGTCGCTGTCAGGATTGACGACCCAGACGCGCGCCGCGGCGCTCGGGCGGGACTCGAGGGCAACGGCGGATGAATTGCGGGGGGCGCCTTCGGCGATCGCGCCGCGCACGGCTTGGACGAAGCTCTTGCTCACGGTCCGCCCGTCCGCGAGCCGGACTGTCAAGGTGACGAGATACACGCCGGGGGCCGCGAACGTGTGGCTGGCGTTGGGGGAGCCGGAAGTCGCCGAGGCCTCGCTGCCATCCCCGAAGTTCCAGGAGAACTGCGCGCCTTGCAGCGAGATGGCCGGCGCGTAGTTGGCGGTGCTGCCGGCGGCCAAGATCGGTGCGGCGATCGCCGGCAGCGTCGGCAACGGGGGCTCGCGCAGCGTAAAAGTGGCGGCCTCGGCGAATCCTGCGTCCGTGGCCACCGGGTCAATCCAGAGCTCGAAATTTCGCTGTCGAAGGACCCGCGTCGGAAAGTTCTTGGAGCGCAGGCTAAAGCCCGTTCCTGCCAAACCGAGCTCGGGGCAGAACGTGGCATCCGCCTTGAACGTGTCGCTGCCGTCGTTGGCGGCCAAGCGGATGCGATAAGAGAAATGCCGCAACCATTGCCCAGGCGTGGAAGCCGCCTCGAGGGAGATGCAGTTGCTGTCGGCCAAGCCGTCGCGAACGATGAACCGCGCGCTCGCCAAATCGGTCGTGCCCGGATTGGCGCCGAGCAACTTCAGTACGCCGAGCGATTGGGCGTCCGTTGCCACTGCGCGATCGGGATAGGGCAGGCTCTGCAGGGTGATCGCGTTGCCTCGCGGGAGCAGCGTCGACACCGGCGGGGGCGCCATGCTGTCACCCAGTGAGAGCAGTACCGCGTTCGAGGGCACTCCGAGGCCGTCCAACAGGAACAGCTCGTAGTAACCTGGGGGAGCGTCGTTCCCGCTCAGTGGTAGCTGAACTGCCAAACGGCCGGCGCTCTGCAAGAACGGCAGCTCGAGTCGGCGCTGCGACGTATTGAAAGAGTGCGTGACGCTGCTCGCGCCGATCAGGATGGCTTTTTGGATCGTCGTAGCGCCCGCAACGTCGACATCGAGCTGGCTCCCGTGAGCCAATGACAACGTACTGACGGCCGTCATTCGTGGCCGAGGGGCTAGCTCTGCTCCCCCTCCGCCCGCCGAGCGGAAAAGGTACGGCGGATAGTAGACCTCTGCATTGAGGTTGTTGACCGGACCGGGCGCGCCCCCGCCGGTCGACAGCAGTGTGCCGTTCGGCATCAGAATGGCCGCGGAATGATAGACTCGGATCTGCGCGGCGCGCGCTCCGGTCGTCCACGCCCCGCTGGCGGGGTTCCACAGCTCGGCTTCGTACACGGCATCGGCCCCGCCGTTGTTGCCGTAGCGTGTACCGCCCGTCACGACCACTCGCCCGTCGGGCAAGACGGTCGCGCTTGGCCACTGTCGGGCAAAGCTCATCGGCGCGACTTCGGTCACCACCGGAGCTGCTCCGTTGATGTCGATGACGGTCGCCAGCGCGCTGCTCGGCGTCGCGTGCCCGTCGTGGTAGCCATTGCCTCCCACTTGCAGGATGCGACCGGGGGCGAACATCACCGCGCTGCTGGTCGGACCGATATTGGGCCGCGTACTCGTGTTGACTCCGGTCTTGAAGTTTCCGGCGACGCGCACCGCTCCCGAGCCCGAGTAGTCGAGGTACCACATCTTCTCGGAGGAGATGCCGAACACCCCGCCGTTGGGCGCGGCCCACGCGCGCGGGTACCAGTAGCGATGGAAGTCCGGCCCGAATGCCTCACGGCTATAGGCGCCGAACAGACTACGAAACCCGCTACCCGGCTCGTAAATTTCGGGCGTCATCGACACCGTACCCGCGTTCACGGCGGCGGCCGGATCTTGATACGCCCTGAGCGCCCCGTAAGGAGTCGAACCGCCGAGCATGAGCAAACGGCCGTCGGCGAGCACAATCATCGACCCGTACCAGCGCTCGTCCGCGAGGCGATCGGGGGAAGTCGTGATCGCACCGGTGGCCGGTGAAAACTGACTGCTATCGAGCGGCGAGTTACCGCCCGATACGAGCAACGTGCCGTTACGCAGGAAACTCGCGCCGCTGCAGAAGCTATTGATCTGCTGAGCGTTGTAAGTCGTACGATGACTCACGCTCGTAAAGCCTTGCGCGGGATCCCAAACGTCGAACGTGCGCCCGTCCTGAGTTGCCGCTTGCCCGGCGGGGGTGCCGTAGCTGAGCACCCGGCCATTGGGCAAAAGCACTGAATGTAGGCCGTTGATCGGCCAGTCTCGAGTCGGCGACCACATGCCGCGTAGCGGAGCGTCAGGAGGAATGGTCAGGCCCGAGAACATCGGGTCTTGGCTTTCAGGCAGCGTGATCGGCAGTGCTACGCCGAGATCCAACACCTCGAGAGGCTGGGCGCGCTTGCCGGTCGGGTCTGGCAGTGACGGTGGCCCGGCTGAGCAAGCGGCGAAGGCCAGCGCGCCGAGCAACGTTAGGCAAAGTGCTGCGCGGCGCGAGCGCTTTGCGGCGAGCGAAGTCTGGTGGGTCGCGTGAGTCGACTCGAACATGAAATGCAGTCCCGTGATTTAGGCTAAGTGGAGCTATGCCAGTCACCTACTGGCTAGCTGAGCTCCGGAAGGTTTCAGTTGATCGACGGCAATGATCTCGCGCGTGAGGCGCGCAACGTCGATTGGATTGCCGTGGTAGCGTTGAACGAGCCGACCTGCGCGATCGAACAGGTAGACGGCTCCGCTATGAGCAGAGGGGACGGGTCGAGACCCGGGCTCGAACGCTGCCAGACGAGACCCGAGCAGCCGGGTTCCCTGTTCATCGGAGAGCGCGAAGGACCAGCCTGCGGCGACGGCGCCGTTAGTCTGCGCAAACTCCTTGAGCACCGCAGGTTGATCGTGGTCGGGATCGACCGATACCGACAGGAAATGAATCCGCTCCCGCATTGCCTCCGGCAGTCGTGACCTCACCTCTACGAGGGCGCGGGTTTGTCGGGGGCAAATGCTGGCGCAACTGGTGAACATGAAGTTGAGCACGATCACCCGCCCCGACAGAGCGGCTCGGTCGAGCGGCGCGCGGTCTTGGTCGGTCAGTGGAATTCCAGAAAATACCTCCGGAGGAGCCCCGCGCTCGGCTTGGCAGCCGCCGCAAATAGCCAGCCACAAGAAGACGCCGAGTGACTGCGCGTACGCGCGCTTGATGACGATAGGCAGTTGTGGTGGCGCCGACACAGCGGGCCTTCCGTAAACGCAATCCGTCTCCGCTTCCATAGGATTTCTTACATTGCGGTCCGTTCTTTCACCGACTTGCTATCGAGCAGGCTCTGAAAATCGCAAACTGAAGGAAGCGCCAATGGCGCGGGCCCGAGGCGAGCGGCGGAGCTGGAAATGACCAATGGAAAAAATACGCGATCGCGGTTATGACGGCGCATTTTGCGATTTGTACGCTCCTCCGATGCGTTCGTTTGCCATCCGTCTCGGCACGGCGGAGCGCCCTGACATCGCTCGTGGGTGACGACGCTGCCTCGCCCGCTTAGCGACGTTCGCGTCTTCGAGGATAGAGTCGAGTCACGACCTCACGCGGCGAACGTTGCTGACGTCTCGGCAGCAGCTTTGCCTCAGCTGCGCTGTTCCACTCGGTACATCGATGGTGGTCATGTCTGACATGCGTCGCGTCGATGTCGTGTGACGTTTCACGGGTGCTGCGATCAGTGTTAGATACCTGGAATGAAGCTGGCCGGAATCGACGCGAACTTGCTCGCGGCGCTCGACGCTTTGCTGCGCGAGAAGAGCGTTACACGAGCCGCGCGGCGTCTGGGCGTGGGGCAACCGGCGGTGAGCCATGCTCTGTCGCGGCTGAGAGACCATTTCAAGGACGAGCTTCTGGTGCTGAACGGGCGAGACTACGCCCTCACCGCTCGCGCGGAGAAGCTCGCGAGCGTCGTCGCCAACGCAACCCGAGCGCTCTCCGACGTCTTCGACGAAACGCCGAGTTTCGATGCCGCCACGTCGTCATACCGCTTCGTCGTAGCGTGCTCGGACCTGTTCGGAGTATTGGTCATTCCCGAGCTCTTACGCACGCTCAAGCGTGAAGCCCAGAATGTCGAGGTGGAACTGCGCGCCATCGTGGCCACGTCGAAGGAGTCGATTTTGTCCGGTGGTGTAGACCTGGCGCTGGGCGTCTTCGAAGACGTTCCGGTCGGCATCAATCAGCAGTCGCTGTACGACGACCCCGCGGTTTGCGTGGTGCGCGCGGACCACGACCGCGTGGGCGCCCGACTGACCCTCGATGCCTACGGGCAGCTACCCCACATGGAGATCGGCCCGACCGCGGATGCCATCCCCGAGCTGCATATCGATCGGGCTTTGGCGGCGATTGGCAAGCGCCGGCACGTGACGCTGCGTGTTCCGTACTACCTGCTTGCTCCTCACATCCTCGAACACACGGATCATGTGGCGACGTTGTCGGCGACCGGCGCCGAGGTCCTAGCCAAGATGGCTCGTCTGCGAGTGATCGAGCCCCCTATCGATTTGCCGGCGTACCGCTACTCCCAAATTTGGCAAAATGCCTACAACGATGACCCTGCGCATAGCTGGCTGCGCGAACGCATTGCGGGAATTTGTCAAAGACGCGGGTTAGAACCGACCGCTCCTTGAGCGGCGCGGGGGAAGCAGCGCTGGAATCACGGCTGGCAGGCGGTCGATGAGGCCGCTCGCGATTTGGATTTCACGGAGCGACACACTGCGTCGCCACCGTGACGCGGGCACGGTTTTGTAGCGCGGGCGCGCGCACGGGTCATCGAATGCATATCAGGTATTAGTGTCATTGATAGCGTTCAGTGTATCTCTAGCCATTAAAAGAATACGAATTGCGCATTTGAATTCGTGTCATCGCAGCTTACGGTGTCGAACATGCTGGCCGAAATGGTCGCGGCCCAACGCGAGCCGTTGCTCGTTCGCGTGCGCCCGCGGGCTGCGCTGCATGGCTTCTCTGTCGAGCGAATTCGGCACGTGAGCGCCGTATGCCTGCGCGCGCGCGGCCTGAGAGTCGATTGGTGACCTTGTCCATCTCGAGGAAGGCGGCGCTCGCAACGACGCTGGTCGTGCTGTCGACGCAGCCCGCGCGCGCGGCAAATAACGCGAATTCGGCGGCGAACTTCGATCGCTTCGAGCTCTCGGCTCACAGTGAGACTTACGCCGAGCTATTTCGACGGGCGCTCCTGCCAGGGCCGAATGGATCGGTGGTTTCGAGCGATGTCACGGCTCCGCTCTACCAATACGGATCGCTACAGGTTCGCAATCTCGACGCGCCGTGGCGCAAAGACAGCGTGGACCTCGACCTCGCGGTTTGGGGCAGGGCATGGCTCGAGACCTCCAGCACGGATCGAACCTTCGACGGTGACGTGCAAGTTGCGAGTGTGCGTGTCCGTGGTGGGCCACTCTCGTTTCGCTTGGGGAGGCAGCAAGTGGCGGGCGGCGCCGCGCGTTTCGTGCGTTTCGATGGTCTGAACGTCGAGACCAACCTGGCCTCGGGCTTGGTTCTGGAGCTTTACGGTGGCTGGACTGCCTTGCCCCGTTGGAACGAGCGGCTGCAGTACGAGCACTTGGGGTCGGCTGCAGACACTTTGCTGCGAGCGCCCAGGGTAGACGTCAATCAGCGAGAGCGCCATTGGCTCGGCGGGGCCAGGTTCGGCTGGGCGGCGGGAGCGCAGCGTGCCGGGATCTCGTTTCACGAACAGCACGAACCCGGCGGGCTCGCACGCCGGAATGCGGCGTTGGACGCGCGCACGCCGCTGGCCCACGGCGCAACGTTGGGCGCGAACGCCGTGTTCGACTTGGATCGGCTGCGGTTCGCAGATGCGCGGCTCTGGCTCGACACTCAGCCGGCGCGCAGCGTGGATCTTTCATTGGAATACTTGCACACCGAGCCTGCGCTCTTCTTGTCCAGCCAATCGGTCCTTTCCGCATTCGGTGGGGCAGGCTTCGAAGAAGCGGGCGGCTACGCGACTTGGCGTGCAAGTCACGAGCTGTCGCTCGATGGTGCTGCGTTCGTGGAAATGTACGGCGCAGAGCCGCCCGGGGCGCGCGCCGAGATCGCCGCGCGCTGCTTCGCTGACTCTTCGCGACGCACGTTCGTGCGCCTCACCTACACCCGGTTGTTGGCGCCCGACAACGCCTATCACTCGGTGCGCAGCTCGGTTTCACGCCGGTTTTCCGGACGGGTGCGCGGCACGCTAGAGGCGTACGCTTACTTTTACGACAAGGCGATTCGGAACTACCGCGCTTCGACCGTGTATGCCGGCACGCTGTCTTATGAGCCAAGCTCGCAGTTGAGTGTGTTGCTTGGCGCGTCCTTGTCACATTCCCCCTATGCCAGCTTGGACGCGCAGACCCAATTGCGTGTCAGCTATTCATTCGGGGCGGGGCCGCTCCAATGAAACCCCGGCGGGTCGAACGGGGGGCGCTCTACGCGTTGCTTGGCGCGCTGCTTGGCGCGGCGATCTCGGCAGCGTGTGTCGATCGGCAGAGCGCGAGATTCCCCCACCTCGTGCATTTGACGGGTGTGGCCTGTGGCAAACCCGGCGGCGTGGCCTGCTTGAACTGTACGAGCTGCCACTCCCTGTCCGCCCACGGATCGATTCTCTCCCGGAACGATGCGAACACCTGTCGCGGGTGCCATCACGAAGGCGCGCCGCGCGTGCTCGTGAAGCTGGAGGAATCCAGCGCAATTCCGCAGTCCGTCGGTTTTCAGCACGAGCGTCACCTCGCCATGCCGGCGATCAACGGGCAATGCGTGAAGTGCCACGGGGGCGTACTCGAGAAGGGCGGCTCACCCCTGCCGCCGATGAGCCAGTGTTTTACGTGTCACGAACATCAGCAACAATGGGACCGGGGTCAATGCACGCCCTGCCACTCCGCGGCGTACCTGTCGCGCACGCTGCCCAAAAGCTTTCTTCGTCATGACCAAGAATTCGCTCGCCACCACGGGCAGTTTGCGGTCGAGGACCGGCGCCTCTGTCAGTCTTGCCACACACAAAAGCAATGCAACGACTGTCACGACGTTTCACAAGACCTTAGTCTCGAGCGGCGTAGACCCGAGCAGGTCGAGCGAACGCTCGTGCACGGCGGCGATTTCATCGTCCGGCATGCCATCGAGGCGCAGGCTGCGTCTTCGCGCTGCGCCCGTTGCCACACCCCCGAAAGCTGTGATTCGTGTCACCTCCAGCGAGGCGTGAGTGGCCTCGGGGCCGCGGCACGCAACCCGCATCCTCCCGGCTGGGTCGGCCCGAATGCCAACGCCAGTAGCGCGCACGGCCGAGACGCGCGTCGAGACATTCTACTGTGCGCGAGCTGTCACGATGAAGGACCCGCGACGAATTGCATCCGCTGTCATCGGGTCGGTGGATATGGGGGCAATCCGCACCCGAATGGCTGGCGTAGTGCGCGGGGTCCAGAGCAAGGCATGTGCCGGTATTGCCATGAATGAACTGGCGCCGGTGGGGTTGCTGGCGGCCTGGTGCCTGATGCTCGCCAACGGGTGTCTGGAACGTCGCACCGAGGCCGCGGCCGACGTGAACGAAGCGCGTTGTGCGACGTGCCATGGCGATCCATTGCGAGCGGGGGACTTCCTGCAACGCGCCGCGCCTCCGCGGGACTCGAGCGGTGCGTCTGGCCCCGAGTACCCTGGCGTGGGGGCCCACGCGATTCATGTCTATGCAGCCAAGACCCACGGCGCAGTCGCCTGCACGGAATGTCATGTCGTCCCGGAATACAGCAGTTCGCCGGGACATGCAGACAGCGCGTTGCCCGCGGAAGTCGTGTTACAAGCGCGGCTTGGGGGCGGCGGGGGCGCGCCGACCTACGATGCGGCGGCACGGACGTGTACGAATGGCTGGTGTCACGGTCAGCGTTCGGACGCCGTATGGACCGAAGTGCGGACGAGCGAGGGGGCGTGCGGCAGCTGTCACGGCCTCCCTCCGAGAGCTCCGCACCCGCAGTCGACGCGCTGCGACGTGTGCCACGGCTCGGTAATCGACGCCGATCGCCACTTCTCGAACCCCACGCTGCACGTCGACGGCACGGTTCAGGTCGAGTCGGGCGCGTGTGACCGCTGCCACGGGAGTGCGGGCGAGCCAGCGCCGCCGCACGACACTTTGGGCAACGAGTCTTCCCGCGCGATCGGGGTCGGCGCGCATCGCGCGCACTTGGCGGGCGGAGCCTACAGTCGTCCGATGGCTTGCTCAGAGTGTCATGCCGTGCCCGCCTCCGCTGACGACGTTGATCACATCGAAGGGTTGCCCGCGCGTGTCGAACTGACCGGCGTTGGCATGAGTGGTCAGCGCGCCCCCAGCTGGAATCGCGCAACGGCCAGTTGCAGCAGCACCTGGTGCCATGGCCCCAGCCCGAGCCAGCAGAACCTCTCTCCGCGCTGGACTTCTCCGCAAAGGTCAGACTGCGGCTCGTGTCACGGCGCGCCGCCCCCTGCGCCGCACCCGCAGCTCGAACGCTGCTCCCAGTGCCATGCGAGTGTGGTAGCGGGCGATGACCGGACCATCATCGCTCGCGCGTTGCACGTGGACGGTGTCGTGGACGTTACATTCGACGGCGATTGCACGGCTTGTCACGGCGACATCACCCCCGCACCCCCGAAGGATCTCGCCGGAAACCGCGCGACCACGTTCGCGGGCGTCGGCGCGCATCAGGCTCATTCGAACGCGGGCCCGCGCGCTCGCGCTGTCTCGTGCTCTGAATGCCACGCCGTCCCCCGCGGTGCGTTCGATGTGGGTCACCTGGACAGCGCTGGCCCCGCCGAGGTGGAGTTCACGGGCGTAGCAAATGCCTTCGGCGGTACTCCGCTCTACGCGAACGGAACGTGCAACGGGACCTCGTGCCACGGCGGGAAGTTCCCGGGCACGCATCGCTCGGGCGGAGCGAACGTCAGCCCTCGCTGGACATCGGTCGATGGCACGCAAGCGAGCTGCGGGACCTGTCACGGCTTGCCGCCACCCGCGCCGCACCCGTACCAGAATGACTGCAGCTCGTGTCACCGCAACATCGCGAGCGACAACGTATCGTTCACGCTTCCGGAGCTGCACGTCGACGGCATCGTGACTTTCACGGTCCCGTAGGCACGAGTTGAACCGGTGCGCCCGTCCGCGTCGTGTCGAATAGGTGGCAACTCGCGCAGCGCGCCTCGGCAAAGTGTGTTTTACGATCCTGGTGGCAGCTCAAACAGGCCCCCCGGGCCAGATTGGTCTGTTCCCCGTGGCCCCCATGACAGTTCGTACAAGCCTGATGATTGGGGATCTGGTGGAGCCCACTGAGACCCGTGACTTGATGGCACGTGGTACACACCGGCGGCACCGCGAGCCCCTGGGGACCGTGCGCGCGATGGCAGGTGTTGCATCCGCCCGCGAGCTTTGCGTGCGGAGTTTTGGCTTCCGTAGCGTGACAGCTCACGCAGGCTTTGCCGGGCACCGCGGAACCCGTATGCGGCTCGTGACAATTCGAGCACTGCGAGTGCCCCGCAGGTGCGCTCGTCGCTTCGGCCGCGTGGCAAGTGCCGCAGCCGGCTACCTTCGCGCCGCTGTGCGGTTCGTGGCAGTTTGCACACTGGCCGTGACCCGAGCGCACCGCTCCTGATTCGGAGGCATGGCAGTTGGCGCATGCCTTTTCGCCCGACGCAGGCCGATGCGGCAGGCCGTCGTGACAGCCGGTACACGCTTGGTGCCCGGTGCGCAGAGCGACTCGCGCCAATTCCTGCGCGTGACACGAGCGACACAGCGCCGGACCCGGCACCGCGGCGCTGAAATCATGTGGCAGATGACATTGCGTGCATGCCGCGCCGGAGTGGAAGTCGCGGTCCGAGTGGGCGGTTTGGTGGCAGCTGCTGCAGGCGCGCGTCGTGGTCAAGGCCGCCGCCGCGGGCGGGTGTGGCTCATGGCAACCGATGCACGCGCCTTGCCCGCGCGCTGGCGGATGTTGCAAATGCACCCGAGCGTGGCAGTTTCCGCACGCCTTTTGCGGGCTTGCGCGCGCGTCATGCGCGCTATGGCAGCTCGTGCACTGCGCGTGAGCCTGCACGGAAGCCTCGCCCAAGACGTGAATCTTCGAGTGACAGGTTCGACAGCTCACGGTTTCGGCCTTGGCGAACGCGTGCGGCTCGTGGCAGCTCACGCATGCACGGTGCCCTTCGGCGAAGAGTGCACTGGCCGGCACGAGGGGCTCCTGCTTGGCGTGACACGTAGCGCACGTGTCCGAGGCCGCCGAAGCCGGCGCATGTTGACGTTGATGACACGTCGTGCATTTCTCGATGTCGGTCACGTGCAGCGCCGCGTGAGTGGTAGCGACCGCCTGATGGCAAGAGCCGCACGCCCCTGGCTGTGGGGTCGCGTCTTCATGCGGCTGATGACAGCTCGCGCAGGCGGCCGTCACGTGAACCGTCACTGCAGGCGTGGCTCCCTGCGCGAGAGAGTGACAGCGTAAACAGTCCGTGGGGGCGAAGGCGGAGTGGCTCACGGCCTTGGCCTGCGGGATCCCCGCCCCGTCCGACGGCGCGAAGGCGTGACAGGTCGTGCAGTCGGCCTTGGCCGCGGCGCCAAAGCGAGCCTTGGCTTGTGCTTCTGCATGGCGAATTCCGCTCGCCTTCTGGTGACAGGAGACGCACGCCGTGGGCGAAGCGACGTCTACGGCATCGCCCTTCAGATTGTGACATTGCGTGCACGCCAGGCGCTGCTTCGTCACGTGGGTTTGGTGGCCGGGCGTCAGCCTCGCGCTTTGCCAAGCGAGCTGCACGCGAACGCCGGGGTGGGGCGCCGAGTCCGCACAAGCCACGCACGCCGCCCACGCGAGTAGCAGCAGCGTCAGCGGCCGAAAGCGGAACTCTCTGCGCATCTGCCGAGCGAGCATATCGCTTCATGGTCGCCGCGCGACGAACTAACCGCCAACATGTCAGCTATCGATACCATCGATAGCTGTAACCACTTGCAGTCTGGAATGCGTCGGCGCCTGATGTCGAGAGTGGAACAAGGATGGCTCGGCTTCGTCGCGCTCGTCAGCGCGGCGGCAGCCGCGACAATTCTGATCTGGTATTTGGCGCGTCGTCCTACGCTCGGGCTACGGGTGAAGTTGTTTTTGTTGCTCGGGCTTGGCGTTTTGCCGGCGTTGGCCGCCGCGACCTCGACCGTCCTCGGGATGGAAGCCACGACGCATCGCGAGTTCTGCGGCTCTTGCCACGTCATGGACAGTCACTTTCGGGACGCCGTCGATCCCGCCGCGCAGTCTCTCGCGGCCAGGCACTCCCGTAATCCATTCTTCGGTGAGCGCAGCTGCTACGTCTGCCACGCAAACTACGGAATGTATGGCTACCCGCTGACCAAGCTCGGAGGCCTGGGCCACGTTTACGAGTACTATCTGGGCGGCTACCGGCAAATGTCGCTGCAACACGCGCTCGAGGTCATTCACCTTCGAGAGCCGTACGACAACTTGAACTGTCGACAGTGTCACACCACGACCGGTAGCGATTGGCAGCGCGTGCCGGATCACAGCGCGCTGCAGGTCGAGCTCGCGTCGAACCGCGTCAGCTGCGCTAGTGAGGGGTGCCACGGTGCGGCGCATCCATTCTCCAAATCCCCCGCGCTCGGGAGCACACCGTGACGGTGCTCGCCTATTGGGCGAAGCGCACCGTGCCCGGGCTCTTGAAGGGCGCTTGCGTCTTGGGCTTGGTCGCCCTGGCGTTGGTCGTTACCTCCGTGCTGCTGCCTCGTCCTCTGTTCGTGATCCTCGCCATGAGCGTCGGACACGGGGTCGGTGCCGCGGCACTGGCTTGCTACGTGTTGGCGGTGATTTTGGACTCCGGCCAGCGCACGAGAGCCCCCGATTCGAAGCCGTGACATCCATGAAAGGTCCACTAATGAACACCTCGCCCGCGTATTCGCTGTTGTTTGGCATGCTCGGCCTGTGCGGGCTGGGACTCGGGGCCTGCGCGGGCGAGGACGGCGCCGACGGCACTCGTGGCCCCGCGGGTGCGCGAGGGCCGGAAGGCCTCGACGGTGAAACAGGGTCGCCGGGTTCGCCCGGGGCCCCTGGCCCCGCGGGTGAGCCGGGTACGGATGCGGTGACCGGCGGCGAAGCCGGCGCCTCCAATTCAGGCTTCCTGACGACCAGCTGTTTGAGCCCGTGTCACGGATTCAAGGGCCTCGTCGAGCAGTGGAAGGGAAGTACTCACTACGCCACGTTCATTGCAAATCTTGGCGGTGACGAAGTTGCGACTTGGACCGGACCGCAAGCATGCGGCAATTGCCATGCGCTCGACGCCATCGAGCAGCGCGTTGCGGGAAATGTGACTTTCTTGGGCGCGACCGGGCCGGATGCGAGTCGTGGCCAGCTGAGCTACCTGAGCCCCGCTACCAATAAGAGCGCGGAGTCCACTTATGCCGGCCAGTCCTCCGTCGCCGAGGTGAACTGCACGACGTGCCACGATAGTTCGGCCGCCTTGGATCCACACCTGACGGGCAAGCCCTACGTGCCTGGGTCGTTCCCGCTTCGCGTTCCCTCGGGCCCGGCTGACCAAGCCTTGCTCGAAAAGAGCTCCATTCTAGGCATGTCCGACGGCACAGCGGCGGGTCAGTTCAGGGCGGGGAACGCCTGCATTTGGTGTCACAAGTCACGCAAAGACGTGACCAACCTCATCACGGCCACCAACAACGCGCTGACCAGCACGCACTGGGGGCCTCACGAGGGGCCGCAAGCCGATATCTATAGCGGGCTCGGTGGCTACCACTATGCAGGGAAGAGCTATGGGAATTCGTCGCATCAGGCGTTCGAAAACGGCTGCGTCAAGTGCCACATGCCGGGCATCGAGGCCAATCGAGGGATTGGTGATCACTCCTTCGCGGCGCGCGTAAGCACCTGCACGACGGCCGGTTGTCACACTCAAGCAAAGAACTTCGACGTGGGTGGTGGCAAGAGCGCAATGACCGCCGGCATCCAAGAGCTGCGCGTGGCATTGAACGCAAACGGATGGCTCACGCGCAATGAGAGCGCCCCGTACGCCCCGCTGGCGACGAGCGATCTAGCCGATATCCAATTTAGTTTGGATTTGACCATGCCCGGCGTCACGGGCCTCACGGGAGATCAAGCGGGAGCAGTGTACAATTACTTGCTCCTCGCCCGGGGCGCGGCGGGCGGGGTGCACAATCCGCTGTACGTGCGCGAGCTGATCTTCGACTCGGTGAGCAGTATCACGGGTAAGGCCCCGGCAACTCTGCCGGTGCGGCCTTGAGCGTCGCGACGAGTAGCGAACCATGGGCGGCTCGCTACTCGAAAAAGGTCGTCACGGCGGCACGAGCGATCGCCTGGATCAAGCCAGGTCGGCGCATCTTGATCGGCTCCGGCGCGGCGGAGCCGACGCAGCTCGTCGACGCCTTGGTACGTGACGGCGAGCACCTGGCCGACAACGAGATCGTACACTTGCTCACGCTAGGGCCCGCGCCCTATGTTCGGCCGGAGTTTTCGGCTCGCTTTCGGCACGCGGCCTTCTTCATTGGGCCGAACGTGCGCGGGGCCGTGCAGGAGGGGCGTGCCGACTTCATCCCGGTGTTCCTTTCGGAGCTGCCGAGGCTCATCGAGTCCCGCCGAGTGCCGATAGACGTGGCGCTCCTGCAAGTGTCGCCGCCCGACGCGCACGGTTACGTGAGCCTGGGCGTGTCGGTCGACATCGTCCGGGCCGCGGTTGCGGCGGCGCGCTTGGTGATTGCCGAGGTCAACCCTCGGATGCCTCGAACCCACGGTGATTCCTTCCTGCCGGTTGCGGACATCGACTGGTTGGTCGCGGTCGATTGTCCCGTCCTAGAGCTGCCCTTCGCGGCGCCCGATGCCGTCTCGGCCGCCATCGGCGAACACGTGGCGGGACTGGTCCCGGACGGCGCCACGCTGCAGACCGGTATCGGCGAGATCCCCAATGCCGTGCTCCAAGCTCTCGGCAACAAGCACGATCTAGGGATGCACACCGAGATGCTATCCGACGCCGTGATTGATTTGGTCCAGAGTGGAGTGCTGACCGGCAAGAGAAAGACGCTGCTGCCCGGAAAAGTCGTGACCTCGTTCGTCATGGGCACGCGCCGTTTGTACGACTGGGTCGACGACAATCCCGCCGTCGAGATGCGCCCGAGCGATTTCACCAATGACCCGATGGTGATTGCGCGCAACGATCGCATGGTCGCGGTGAACTCCGCGCTGGCGGTCGATTTGACAGGGCAGGTCGCGGCCGACACCCTGAATGGCGCGTTTTTCTCGGGCATTGGCGGACAAGTCGACTTCGTGCGCGGCGCGGCGCGCAGCAAGGGCGGCAAATCGGTGATCGCGTTGCGCTCCACCGCGCGTTCGGGGCAAGTCAGCCGCATCCAAGCCACTTTTGGACCGGGGGCGGGGGTAGTGACCAGCCGGGGCGACGTGCGATATGTCGTTACGGAGTACGGAATCGCAGACCTGTGGGGAAAGAGCGTGCGCGAGCGCAGCGTGATCCTGATGGAGCTTGCCCACCCCGAGCATCGCCGCGAGCTAATGACGGAAGCGAAGCTCCGCAAGTACGTGTTTCAGGATCAGCGACAGTCGGTCGTCACCCCGGACGTCGTGAGGCCGGAAGTCTTGTTGCTGAAGGACGGGGTTGCCGTTCACATCCGTAACCTCCGAACGAGCGACGAGCGTGCCCTGCAAGACCTTTTCTATCGGCTGTCGGACGATAGCGTCTATCAACGCTTCTTGTGTCACAAGGTCCGCCACTCTCGCGAGGAAATCGCGATGCTTGCCGACTTCACGGATGCCGCAAACGGCGCGCTGGTCGCTACCGGCAATCAAGAGAGTGAAGAGCTGCTCGGCGTGGCACGGTACGATCGCGATTCCGTGACCAACTACGCGGACTTCGCAGTCGTCGTGCGCGACGACTGGCACGGCCGCGGGATAGGCTCAGCGCTGTTCGAGCGGCTGGGGCGAATGGCGCTCGCACGTGGTGTTCGTGGCTTTACGGCCGACGTACTCGTCACCAATGGCCGGATGCTCGCCATGCTCAACCGGAGTGGTCATCAGCTGAACAGCGAGCTTGCGGCGGGGGTTCAGCACTTCGAGATTCGCTTGGACTCGTCAGACCCTTCGCTCGAGCCGCAACCGCCCCTCGCGTCTCGCCCCGCCGAACCGTGAATATAACTGCGGACTCGCCCGTGGTGATTCATCGAAGCTTGCGTTTGGGTGCTTTGGCGCGCTGCCGGCTCGGGGCCGGGTGGCTGGCCTCATGGCTTGCATCATGGCGGTTGTTCCAGGTGGTCTGGCCCTCTATTCGCGGTGCTGATGGAGTCGACGGCTCGTTCGGCGGCCGAGTCAGGGGGGCTTTGCCCGACTTCGACGCACGTGGCCCCGAGCGAGGCTTACTCATGTCTGTTTGACTGGCTGAGCCATGGTTTCGATTCCCACTACCTTGCGCTCCACCGAGTGGGCGTGTTTTCACAGCGCTCATTCGTGGATCGCCTGCATGATGCGCGCCACTCGCCTAGGCGTAGAGCATATTTGACCGC
>Ga0247740_1000312_pt1 | contig 25211 bp, 25 predicted proteins | sample UWRJL148409B2_FD_180942 | JGI IMG/M metagenome (GOLD analysis project Ga0247740, IMG submission 180942) | Plant litter microbial communities from Arlington Agricultural Research Station in Wisconsin, United States - UWRJ-L148-409B-2 | ecosystem: Environmental > Terrestrial > Plant litter >...
GGCCCAGCTCAAGATCCAGTTCGAGGAGGCCCGCAAGGCCGCCGGTCTGACCGGTGAGAACCTGGTCGAGCAGCTCGAGATGCGTCTCGACGCGATCCTCGTTCGTTCCGCGATCGCCCGCACCACAGCGCAGGCCCGCCAGATGGTCGTGCACCGCCACATCCTCGTCGACGGCCAGCTCGTCGACCGCCCGTCGTTCCGCGTCAAGCCGGGCCAGCTCGTCCACGTCAAGGCCCGCAGCGAGGGCATGGAGATCTTCCAGGTCGCCGCTGCCGGCGGTCACGTCGATGTGCTCCCGAAGACCCCTGGCTACCTCGAGGTCGAGATCGACAAGCTGCAGGCGCGCCTCGTCCGCCGCCCGAAGCGTGCCGAGGTCCCCGTGACGTGCGAAGTGCAGCTCGTCGTCGAGTACTACGCGGCCCGCTAACTCGTTCCACCGGGAAGGGGTCGTGACTTCGGTCACGGCCCCTTTCTGCGTTCGGGGGGACGTCTGCGTCCCGGGATGGGCACGAGTCGGTAGGCTCGGACCCATGACTGGTGGAGACATCGCAGGACTCATCGCGGCGGGAGTGTTCGCCGTGCTCGTCGGGTTGCTCGCCCTCCCGATCGTGAAGCTCGGGCGGGTCTTCGACGAGGCGAGCGACGCCATCCGAAGCGTGAAGGACGAGGTCACGCCGATGCTCGGCGAGGCGACGACCTCGATCACCGAGGCCAACAAGCAGCTCGCCCGCGTGGACTCGATCACGAGCAGCGTGGAGGAAGCCACGGGCAACGTCTCCGCCCTCATCGCCCTGTTCGCCGCAACGGTCGGCGGTCCGCTCATCAAGATCGCGGGGTTCTCGGCGGGCGTGCGCGCCGCAGTCCTCGGGCTGCGACAAGTCAAGAAGGCCAGCGGCGCGAAGAACTAGGCTTGGGAGGGATTTCCTCCTCTCCGGCACCATCGACTCATCAAGGAGCTACCCATGAAGAGCATTCTTCTGCTGGCCGTCGGCGTCGCCGCCGGTTTCCTCGTCGCCCACCAGGTCTCCAAGACCCCGCAGGGCAAGCAGTTCTTCGATGACGTGGATACCAAGGCCCGCGAGTTCGGCAGCGCTGTCGTCGATGGCTACAAGACCCGTGAGGCCGAGCTGCGCGCCGCGGTCGCCGAGGCCGAGGACGTCATCGCGGACCTCAAGCGCAACCGCTGATCCCGCACTGGATCTCGACGCTCGTCACCGAGACTTCGCTCGTTCGCTGAGCGCTTCACCACCTACCCCGGGAACACCCATGCACACCGCTGACATCCAGAACCGCTGGCTCAACTTCTTCGGCGATCGAGGCCACACGATCGTGCCCTCCGCCTCCCTGGTGAGCGACGATCCGACGCTGCTCTTCACGGTCGCCGGCATGGTCCCGTTCGTGCCGTACCTGACCGGACTGGTGCCGGCGCCGTTCCCGCGAGCCACGAGCGTGCAGAAGTGCATCCGCACACTGGACATCGAGGAGGTCGGCAAGACTCCCCGGCACGGCACGTTCTTCCAGATGAACGGCAACTTCTCCTTCGGCGACTACTTCAAGGAGGAGGCGATCCAGTACGCGTGGGAGCTCCTGACGAGCGAGGAGTCGAAGGGCGGCCTCGGTTTCGACGAGAAGGACCTCTGGGTCACCGTCTACAAGGACGACGACGATGCGGTGAACTTCTGGAAGAAGACCGCGGGCCTGCCCGACGAGCGCATCCAGCGCCTCGACATGGACACCAACTACTGGTCGACGGGCCAGCCCGGCCCGGCCGGCCCTTGTTCGGAGATCTTCTTCGACCGCGGCCCCGAGTACGGCATCGACGGCGGCCCTGCCACCGACGACGACCGCTACGTGGAGATCTGGAACCTGGTCTTCATGCAGTACCTGCGTGGAGAAGGCAGCGGAAAGAACTTCGACATCCTCGGTGAACTTCCGAAGAAGAACATCGACACCGGCATGGGCATGGAGCGCGTGGCCTTCATTAAGCAGGGCGTGCAGAACATGTACGAGATCGACCAGGTCCGCCCGGTTCTCGACAAGGCGTCCGAGCTGTCGAAGCGCCGCTACGGCGCCAACCACGACGACGACGTACGGATGCGCGTGATTGCCGACCACGTCCGCTCGAGCCTGATGCTCATGTCGGATGGAGTCGCTCCCGCGAACGACGGCCGCGGGTACATCCTGCGCCGCCTCCTCCGCCGAACGGTCCGCTCCATGCGGCTGCTCGGCGTAGAGGAGCCGACGTTCGCCGAGCTCTTCCCCGCGTCGCGCGACGCCATGAAGGCCCAGTACCCCGAGGTCTCGACGGACTTCGACCGCATCTCGCGCCTCGCGATCGCCGAGGAGGAGACCTTCCTCCGCACGCTCGCGAGCGGCACGAGCATCCTCGATCTCGCTGTCACTCGTGCACAGAACGCGGGCTCGACCGAGCTGCCTAGCGACACGACGTTCCTGCTGCACGACACCTACGGCTTCCCGATCGACCTCACGCTGGAGATCGCGGAGGAAGCCGGCCTCAAGGTCGACCGCGAGGCGTTCGACACCCTCATGAACCACCAGCGCACGATCGCCAAGGCCGACGCCAAGTCGAAGAAGCAGCACCTCGCCGACCTCTCGGTGTACAGCGCGTTCCGCGCACAGGGCGAGACGGTGTTCACCGGGTACGACTACCTCGACACGGAGAGCTCGGTGCTGGGGCTCATCGTGGACGGCGAGTCCGTCGCGTCGGCGACGATCGGCCAGATCGCCGAGGTCATCCTCGCGGAGACCTCGCTGTACCCGGAATCGGGCGGCCAGGAGGCCGACGCCGGCACGATCGTCGGTGCAGGCTTCGAGCTCGAGGTGCTCGACGTGCAGAGGCCGGTGAAGGGGCTCGTGAGCCACAAGGTGCAGGTGACCTCGGGCGAGGTCGGCGTCGGCGACGCGGCCACGAGCATCGTCGACCCCGAGTGGCGCCGCGGTGCCACTCAGGCGCACTCGGCGACGCACCTCGTCCACGCTGCGCTCCGCCAGATCCTCGGCCCGGAGGCGCACCAGTCCGGCTCTTACAACAAGGCCGGCTACATGCGCCTCGACTTCTCCTGGAACCAGGCCCTCTCGCGCGCGACGAAGTCGGAGATCGAGGAGGTGGCGAACAACGCGGTGCGCGACAACCTCGAGGTGACCACCCGCATCCTCCCGCTCGATGAGGCCAAGAAGCTCGGCGCCATGGCGCTGTTCAGCGAGAAGTACGGCGAGACGGTGCGAGTCGTCGAGATCGGCGGCCCGTGGTCGCTCGAACTCTGCGCGGGTACCCACGTCTCACGCTCCTCCGAGGTCGGTCTCATCAACCTCGTCGGGGAGTCGTCAGTCGGCTCGTCCAACCGCCGCATCGAGTCCCTCGTCGGCATCGAGGCGTTCCGCGACCTCGCAGCCGAGCGTGCGATCGTCTCCGAGCTCACCAGCTCGCTCAAGACCCCGCGCGAGCAGCTCCCCGACCGCATCGCGTCGCTCGTGGCCGACCTCAAGGCCGCGGAGAAGCGCATCGCCGAGTTCGAGTCCGGCCAGCTCGCCCAGCGGGTGCCGGCGCTCATCGCGAACGGCCGCCGCGTCGGGGACGTGACGCTGGTCGCCGAGCACGTCGGCACCCTGAACTCCGCGGACGACCTGCGGGGTCTTGTCACGAGCGTCCGGGGTCAGCTCGGCTCCGGGGCATCCGTGGTCGCTCTGGCCGCCGATGTCGCGGGCAAGCCCGCCGTGATCGTCGCCACCAACGACGCGTCGCGTGCGGCTGGGTTCAAGGCCGGCGCGCTCGCGAAGACGGCGGCCGGCATCCTCGGCGGTGGCGGCGGCGGCAAGGACGACCTGGCGCAGGGCGGTGGAGCCGACGTCGGTGCCATCCCGGCAGCCCTGGACGCGATCACCTCGGCAGTAGCGGGCTGACGGTTGCGCGCGGGAGTTCGCCTCGGCATCGATGTGGGCACCGCCCGCATCGGGGTCGCCAGGAGCGACTTCCACGGAATGCTGGCGACTCCGGTGGAGACGGTGAAGCGGGGGGCGGGAGACTTGGCGCGTATCGCCGAGCTCGCGACCGAGTACGACGTCGTCGAGCTCGTCGTGGGCCTGCCGATCGCCCTCTCCGGGCGCGAGACCGCGTCCACGGAGGACGCCAAACTGTTCGCCCGCGAGCTCGCGAGCGTGCAGCCCGCACCCGTGCGCATGGTGGATGAGCGCCTGTCGACGGTGTCCGCGAACTCGGCCCTGCGGGCATCCGGACGCACCGCGAAGAACTCCCGCTCGGTCGTCGATCAGGTTGCCGCCGTTATAATTCTCCAGCACGCCCTCGACTTCGAGCGCTCGGCCGAAGCACCGCCCGGCACCGTCGTTGACACGTACAAAGGATCTTGAGTATGGCCAACGAGCCGAGCTGGGAAGACATCTTCAACCCCACCCCGGCGCCGGGTGACCCCGCCGTGCAGAAGCCAGCGGAACCCGAGCCTCTCCAGGACGATCCGTTCGCCGCCCTGTTCGGCGATGCCCAGCAGCCCGCTCTCGTGGAGCCGCAGCAGCCTGCGCTCGTCGAGCCGCCGGCTCCCGCGGCCCCGGCGAGCCTGCCCACCGACGACCCGTTCGCCGACCTGTTCCCCAATGCCGCGCCCGTCGCGGCCAGTGCACCGACCCAGGACTACCCCGCTACGCGCGTCCTGCCCGCCGTCACGGCCGAGCAGCCGTCGAGCCGCCGGGCGGCCCGCGAGAGCGAGGGGCGCCGCCGCGACGGCGTTGCCGGGAGCGGTGGGTCCGGCAACGACGGGGGCTCCCGCGGGGGTCGCGGTGACTCGGGCCGGCCTAAGAAGAAGCGCAGCCTGCTGTGGCTCAAGATCACCCTGCCGATCGTGCTGCTGCTGGGCGCCGCGGGCGGTGTTGCTGCCTTCGGGTGGTTCAACTACAACGAGCAGGTAAGAGAGCTGCTGGGCATCCCATTGCCGACCGACTACGAGGGAACCGGCAACGGCGAGGAGGTCGTGGTCGCAATCAGCGCGGGCGACATCGGTTCCGATGTGGCCGTGACCCTGCACGAGTCCGGCGTCACCATGACGTACGACGCCGTCTACGACTACCTCGTCGAGAACCCCGACGTCGGCTTCCAGCCCGGAAACTGGCGCCTGCAGAAGGAGATGAGCGCCGCGTCGGCCGTCACCGCCCTGCAGGACACGGCGAACAAGGTGACGGATGAACTCCTGCTGCGTGAGGGAATCTCCCTGTCGAGCTCGCTCGAGCTGATCGCCGAGACGCTCGGCGTGCCGCTCGAGGAGGTCCAGGCCGCCGCCGCCGATCCGGCCTCGTACGGGCTACCCGCGGAGGCGACCACGCTGGAGGGATTCCTGTTCCCTGCGACCTACGAGCTGGACGGCACAGAGACTCCGCAGCAGGTGCTCCAGACCCTCGTGAACACGATGTTCGAGCACCTCGACGCCGCGGGAGTGCCTGTCGAGAGCCGCTTCACGACGGTCATCATGGCCTCGATCATCCAGCGCGAGGCGGGCCAGGATGTGGCCGACTACGCGAAGATCTCGCGTGTCTTCCAGAACCGCATCGATGTCGGCATGAATCTGGAGTCGGACGCGACGGTCGCCTACGGCACGGGACGCTTCGACTCCGTGTGGACGGAGCCCGAGGAGCGCGAGGACCCGAGCAACCTCTACAACACCTACGCCAACCCGGGCCTGCCGATCGGACCCATCGGCCTGCCCGGTGACGACGCGATCCAAGCCGCGCTGAACCCGGCCGAGGGGCCCTGGCTGTACTTCGTGCCGGTGAACCTCGCCACGGGCGAGACGATGTTCTCCGAGACGTTCGAGGAGCACCAGGGCTACGTCGACCAGCTCCTCGCCTGGTGCGAGGAGAGCGACGAGAACGCCACCTACTGTGAGTGAGGCGCGCTCGAGGCTCGCCGTTCTCGGCTCCCCGATCTCGCACTCGAAGTCCCCGGCCATCCAGCGCGCCGCGTACACGGCGCTCGGGCTCGGGTGGCGGTACGAGGCAGTCGAGGTGACGGGGGAGACCCTCGGCGACTTCATCACGTCGCGCGACGAGACCTGGCGCGGGCTCTCACTCACTATGCCGCTCAAGCGCGACGTCATCCCGCTGCTCGACTGGAGCGACCCGCTCGTCGACCTCGTGGGCGGGGCGAACACCGTGCTGTTCACCGATGACGGCCTTCGCGGATTCAATACCGACGTGTACGGCGTCGAGCGCTCGTTCGTCGAGGCGGGTCATCCGGCGCTGCACTCGGTGCTGGTGATCGGTGCCGGCGCGACCGCCGCGTCCGTCGTGGCGGGCGTCGCCCGGCTGGGCGCGACGCGGATCTCGGTCCAGGCCCGCACACCCACCAGGGCTGCGCCACTCGTGACGCTGGGCGAGTCGCTCGGAGTCACGGTCACGCTGGTTGCCTGGGGTGATACCAGCGGCGACGTCCCCGACGCCGTGGTCAGCACACTCCCGGGGGGCGACTACGGCTTGGGGTTTCCCGAAGCCTGGCGGCGGGCATCCGTGCTCTTCGATGTGGCCTACGACCCCTGGCCGAGCGCGCTGGCGACCCAGTGGGCGGATGCCCGCGGCGCGGTCATTCCCGGAATCGAGCTGCTGCTCAACCAGGCGCTCGGTCAGGTGCGCATCTTCCTGAGCGGCGACCCCGAACTGCCGCTCTCGGACGAGGACCGCGTGATGGCGGCCATGCGTGCTTCGGTCTGGGAGTATTGACGCATGCTTCGTTGGTTGACGGCTGGTGAGTCGCACGGTCCCGAGCTCGTGGCCATTCTCGAGGGCCTGCCGGCCGGTGTTCCCGTGTCGCCCGAGGCGATCCAGGCCGACATGCACCGGCGCTCGCTCGGCTACGGCCGCGGCGCCCGGATGAAGTTCGAGCAGGACGAGCTCACGATCAGCGGCGGCATCCGCCTCGGCTATTCGATGGGCAGCCCGATCGCCCTGCGCATCGGCAACACAGAGTGGCACCGCTGGGTCGACGTGATGAGCGCGACACCGGTTGACCCGGAGACCTTCCCGAAAGGTCGCGGGGCAGCGTTGACGCGACCCCGACCGGGCCACGCCGACCTCGTGGGCATGCAGAAGTACGACTTCCCGGAGGCGCGAAACGTCCTCGAGCGCGCCTCGGCCCGGGAGACCGCGGCCCGGGTGGCGCTCGGTGCGATCGCGCGTTCGTTCCTCGCCGAGCTCGGCATCCGCCTGGTGAGCCACACGCTCTCCATCGGCACGGTGCGCGTTCCGGATGCCTCGGCCCTACCCGGACCCGATGACGTCGCCGCGCTCGATGCCGATCCGCTGCGCTGCTTCGACGCGGAGACCTCGGCCTTCATGGTTGCCGAGGTGGACCGCGCCCACGACGACGGCGACACCCTCGGCGGCGTCGTCGAGGTTCTGGCGTACGGCCTGCCGCCGGGACTCGGCTCGTACACGCACTGGGACAAGCGCCTCGACTCGCAGCTCGCGGGCGCGCTCATGGGCATCCAGGCCATCAAGGGGGTCGAGGTCGGCGACGGTTTCGCCACCGCTGCCCGGCGCGGTTCCGAGGCCCACGACGAGCTCGTCATGGGCCCCGACGGGATCACCCGGCTCACCGACCGCGCCGGCGGGACCGAGGGCGGCATGAGCACCGGCACGCTGCTGCGGGTCCGGGCCGCCATGAAGCCGATCTCCACGGTGCCCCACGCGCTGCGCACCGTGGATGTCGCGACCGGTGTCGCGGCGGAGGCCCACCACCAGCGTTCCGACGTCTGCGCCGTCCCCGCCTCAGGCGTGGTCGCCGAGGCCATGGTCGCGCTCGTGCTCGCGAACTCTGTGCTGGAGAAGTTCGGTGGCGACTCCCTGGGTGAGACGCGGCGCAACCTCGAGGGCTACCTCGCGGCGATCCCGGACGCCCTGATGACAGCCTCCGCGTCCGCCGGCCCAGACGGTGAGTGACTCGGCGGTCGTCGTGCTGATCGGCGCGCCCGGGGCGGGGAAGACCCGCACGGGCAAGCGCCTCGCCCGACTCCTCGACGTGCCCTTCGTCGACACCGACAAGCGCATCGTCGCCGCGCACGGCGCCATCCCGGAGATCTTCGCGATCCACGGCGAGCCGCACTTCCGCGCCCTCGAGCGCGAGGAGGTGGCCAGGGCCCTTGGCGAGACCGCTGTCGTGAGTCTCGGCGGCGGCGCGGTGCTGGATGCCCGGACCCAGGCCGACCTCGAACACCACCGCGTCGTGCAGCTCAGCGTGAGCGCGGACGCGTTCGCGGACCGCATGAGCGCGGGCAAGCGCCCACTCGTCACCGGGATCGACTCGTGGGTCGCCCTGGTCGAGAAGCGGCAGCCGATCTACGACCGGCTGTCGCAGCTCACGATAGACACGTCCCGCCGTCCGCTCGACGGCGTGGCGCGGGAGATAGCACAGTGGCTGACAACGCCGCGGCGGGGAGAGAAGTGACCGAGACCACCATCATCGAGGTCGGCGGGGTCGACCCGTACCCGGTCTTCGTCGGCAGGGGCATCCTCGCCTCGCTCGCGGACCAGCTGGGAACGCGGGTCGCGAAGGTGCTGATCGTGCACCCGCCGACGCTCGGTGCCAAAGCCAACGAGCTGCGCGACCTGCTGTCGGAGCGGTACGAGGTACTGCTCGCCGAGGTGCCGGACGCCGAGGACGCCAAGCGCGTCGAGGTCGCCGCGTTCTGCTGGGGCATCATGGGCCAGACCGACTTCACCCGCACCGACGCCGTCATCGGGTTCGGTGGGGGAGCGACGACCGACCTCGCGGGATTCGTCGCAGCCACGTGGCTGCGCGGCGTGCGGCTCATCCAGGTGCCGACGAGCGTCGCGGGCATGGTCGACGCCGCCGTGGGAGGGAAGACCGGCATCAACACGTCGGAGGGCAAGAACCTGGTGGGCTCGTTCTACGCGCCGGCCGCGGTCGTGGCCGACCTCGACGTGCTGGACACCCTGCCGCGGAACGAGATACTCGCCGGGTTCGCGGAGATCGTGAAGTGCGGGTTCATCGGCGAGCCGGAGATCCTGGACATCGTGGAGGCCGACGTCGACCGCGTCACCGACCCGCAATCGCCGGAGTTCCGCCGCGTGGTCGAGCTGTCGATCGGGCTCAAGGCGCGCGTCGTGAGCGAGGACTTCAAGGAGTCCGGCCTCCGGGAGATCCTCAACTACGGGCACACGCTGGGCCACGCGATCGAGCACGCCGAGCGGTACCGCTGGCGCCACGGCGCGGCGATCTCGGTGGGCATGGTCTTCGCCGCCGAGCTCGGTCGCATCGCCGGCACCCTGTCGGATGCCGTCGTCGACAGGCACCGGAGCATCCTCTCGTCGCTGACCCTGCCGATCGACTACCAGCTGGGCCGCTGGAACACGCTGCTCGCGACGATGCAGCGCGACAAGAAGGCGCGGGCGGGCATGATGCGCTTCATCGTGCTCGATGACGTCGGGAAGCCGCGCGTGCTCGCCGGTCCCGAGGAAGCCACGCTGTTCACCGCCTACCAGGAAGTCGGCGTGTAGTGACCGTGCTGCAGGCGCTGGGCGGCTTCGCGGTTGTCGCCGCGCTGCTCACCATCCTGCCGGGACCGGACAGCGCGCTCATCCTGCGCTCGGCGCTCACCCAGTCCAAGAAGCATGCCTACGCGACGGCGTCGGGAATTGCCACGGGCACGTTCGTGTGGGGCGCGGCGGCGGCCGTCGGTGCGGCGGCGCTGCTCGCGGCCTCGGAATTCGCCTTCACCGTGCTCAAGATCGTCGGCGCGCTGTACCTCGCATACCTCGGCATCTCGATGATCGTGAAGTCGTTCCGACGGCGGATCGAGGCCACCGACCTACCGGCGCCGGTGGGGTCGCTGGCCGCGGCGTTCGGGCGCGGCGCGCTGACCAACCTCCTCAACCCGAAGGTGGGCGTGTTCTACATCGCGCTCATCCCGCAGTTCATCCCGGAGGGCGTCATGCCGGTGGGGATGGGCATCCTCCTCGCCCTGGTGCACGTGCTCGAGTCGCTCGTCTGGTTCACCGGGCTCATCGTGGCGGCCCACTTCGCGCGCAAGTGGCTCTCGTCGCCGCGCGTCTCCGCGTGGATCGACCGGGTCACGGGCGGCATCCTCGTGGCCTTCGGCGCGGTGCTGGCCGTCGAGTCCCGTTCCGCGGGTTGAACCGTGGACAAGGGCACGGGCATCCGTCATGGGCGTTGCGAGTTGTCGACGCCCTTGGGGAATTGCCGTGCCCTTGCGGGAGGGGCGGGTGGGGAGGCGGGGGCGCGCTGCTCGACCGGCGCAATACACTCGAGGGCGTGACCACAGTCCTCGTCCTCAACGGCCCCAACCTCGGGCGGCTCGGCAGCCGCGAGCCCGACGTTTACGGCAGCGGCACGCTCGACGATCTCCGGGGAGTGCTCGAGAGCGAGGCATCCGGCCTCTCGATCGACCTGCGGCAGACCAACGACGAGGCCGAGCTCATCGGCTGGCTCTACGAGGCTGTCGACACCGGCAGCCCGGTCATCCTGAACCCCGCGGCGTTCACCCACTACTCCTACGCGCTGAGGGATGCCGCAGCCCTAGTCACCAAAGCGGGCCTGCTGCTCGTCGAGGTGCACCTGTCGAACCCGCACGCCCGCGAGGAGTTCCGGCACACGAGCGTCATCTCGGCGGTCGCGACCGGCGTCATCGCCGGGTTCGGGTTCGACTCCTACTCCTTGGCCCTCGACCTCATCGAGCGCAGGCTCGGGTAGACTCGAACGCTGGTCTCGACAACGCTCGACCCCGAACGACACGAACGGATATCTCCCATGGCTTCAACCGCTGACATCAGGAACGGCGTCGTCCTCAACATGGACGGCCAGCTCTGGACGGTCATCGACTTCCAGCACGTCAAGCCGGGCAAGGGCGGCGCCTTCGTGCGCACCAAGGTCAAGAACGTCATGAGTGGCAAGGTCGTCGACCGCACGTTCAACGCCGGGGCGAAGATCGAGACCGAAACGGTCGACCGCGCGGACTTCCAGTACCTCTACCAGGACGGCGAGAACTACGTCTTCATGGACAAGGGCAACTACGACCAGATCACGCTCACCCCCGCCAACGTCGGCGACGCTGCCAACTTCATGCTGGAGAACCAGGATGTGACGATCGCCCTGCACAACGGCGACCCGCTCTACGTCGAGCTGCCGGCCTCGGTCGTGCTCGAGATCACCTACACCGAGCCCGGCCTGCAGGGCGACCGCTCGACCGGTGGCACCAAGCCCGCGACCGTCGAGACCGGCTACCAGATCCAGGTCCCGCTGTTCCTCGAGCAGGGCACCCGGGTCAAGGTCGACACGCGCGACGGTTCCTACCTGGGCCGCGTCAGCGACTAGTGGGAGCCCGCAGCAAGTCCCGCAAGCGCGCCCTCGACATCCTCTACGGCGCGGACATCCGCGACGAGTCGATCAACACGGTGCTCGCCGCCGAGCAGGCGCGCAACGATGCCGATCCCAAGCGCTCGAGCTCCTGGCCGTACGCGCGCGACATCGTCGTCGGCATCACCGAGCACGGTGACGAGATCGACGAACTGATCGAGACCTACTCGCAGGGCTGGACCATCGCACGGATGCCCGCGGTCGACCGTGCACTGCTGCGCATCGGTCTCTGGGAGATCCTCTACAACGACGAGGTGCCCGACCCCGTCGCCATCTCTGAGGCCGTGGAGTCGGCCCGCGTTCACTCGACGGACGACTCGGCAGGATTCGTGAACGGGCTGCTCGCGAGAATCGCTGACAGTCGGGCGTAGCCGGGAAGAATCCGGCGGCGAGCGGGTTAGCTCCTGTATGACCCGCATCGGAACCTCAGACCTCGACGTCTTCCCCCTCAACCTCGGCGGCAACACCTTCGGCTGGACCTCCAGCCCTGAGGAGTCGCACGCCGTGCTCGACGCCTTCGCGGCGGGCGGGGGCAACTTCCTCGACACCGCCGACGGATACTCCAGCTGGGTTCCCGGCAACTCCGGCGGTGAGTCCGAGACGATCATCGGCGAATGGATGACCGCGCGCGGCAATCGCGACGACATCGTCGTGGGAACCAAGGTCAGCCAGCACCCGTCGTTCCCCGGCCTTTCGGCCGCGAACGTCGCGGCGGCGGCGGACGCCTCCCTCGCCCGCCTGGGCACCGACCGCATCGACCTCTACTACGCGCACTTCGACGACGCGAGCGTGCCGCTCGAGGAGACGGTCGGCGCGTTCCAGGACCTCGTCGTCACGGGCAAGGTGCGCTACGTGGGAGTCTCGAACTACTCGGGCGAGCGCCTCGAGGAGTGGATCGCGATCGCCGAGCGCAACAACTACGCACTGCCCATCGCCCTGCAGCCCCACTACAACCTCGTGCACCGCGAGCCGTACGAGTCCGAGTTCGCTCCGATCGTCGCGGCGCACCGACTCGGCGTGATGCCCTACTTCTCCCTCGCGAGCGGCTTCCTCACGGGCAAGTACCGCACGGAGGCGGACCTCGAGGGCAAGGCCCGCGGCAGGGGAGCCGGGCAGTACCTGGATGCCCGTGGCCTCGCGGTGATCGGACAGCTCGAGTCGATCGCGGCCGAGCGCGGGATCTCGATCCCCACGACGGCTCTCGCGTGGCTGCGGGCTCAGCCGGGGATCGCCGCACCGATTGCCAGTGCGCGCACACCCGATCAGGTCGGCGACCTGCTTGCCGCGGCATCCGTGGATCTGACCGATGACGAGCTCTCGCGGCTCGACGCGGTCTCCGCCCCGGCGCGCGGGTAGTCAGTCGACCCGGATCAGCTGGCTCACGGGCTGGCCTCCCGTAGCACCGGCTCGCCGCTCGAGATCAGGTTCTCGATGAGGCGGACTGCCGCGGGGGCACCCCCGAGCGCTGGGAGGTCGACGCTCGGCAGTGACAGCGGAACGATCGAGAGCGTAACCCAGGGGAGCCCCAGCAGCTCCGCGGCGAGCCCGGTTCCCAGACTCAGCACGTCGCCGACGATGAGGTCGAACGGCTCGGCCTGATGGGCCGCCGCCATGTCGCGCGCCTGCCCGGTGCCGGTGCGGATGAAGATGTGCTCAAGATTGGCGAGAACCCCCAGTGGTCCGCGTCGGCCGACCCGCGGGAACGTCGCGGGGAGGTCGTGCTCGTCGAAGTCCGCAGCGGCGGACCAGGGGAGGGTCGCGGCACCGAGGGACTCGAACCGCGCCACATACCGGGAGCCGGTGTAGACGGTGACGCGGTGCCCCCGCGCAACCAGTTCCGCGACGACGCCCGTCACCGGCGCGACGTGGCCCGCGAACGGCATCACACTCACGAGAATGCGGCTCATGACGCAACATTACGCACGGATTCGCCGCGAACCCCGCACACCCCATAACGTGCAGGAATGCCCCAGACGACGCAGCCGAGCGCGGCTCCCGCGCTAGCGGTCGCGCTCGAGGGCGTGGGACGTTCGTTCCCCGGCCCGACGAAGGGCGACGAACCCCGACGTGTGCTGCGCGATATCTCGCTCGAGATCGCCCCTGGCGAGATCGTCGCACTCATCGGCGCGTCGGGAAGTGGCAAATCGACGCTCCTGCGCCAAGTCGCCGGGCTCGACGCCCCCGACGCCGGAACGGTCACGATCGGCGGCATACCCGTCGCAGGGATCACTCAGCGCTGTGCCGTGGCGTTCCAGGAGCCGCGCCTGCTGCCCTGGCGGTCGATCGCCGCGAACGTCGAGGTGGGGCTGTCGCGCGGCACCGGTCGCGCCGAAGGGCGCGCGCGGGTCGACGAACTGCTCTCACTGGTGCAGCTGACGGATGCCGCGAACTTGCGGCCACGCCAAGTGTCCGGCGGTATGGCCCAGCGCGCCTCGCTCGCGAGGGCGCTCGCCCGCGGTCCGGGCGTCCTACTCCTGGACGAGCCGTTCGGAGCTCTGGACGCGCTCACCCGACTGACCATGCAGGACCTGCTGCTCGACATCCACGCCGTCGAGCCGGCAACCATCCTGTTCGTCACCCACGACGTGGAGGAGGCGCTCTACCTCGCCGACCGCGTCGTCCTGCTGGGCGCCGAGCCCGGCTACCCGGCCAACTCGGGTGCTGTGATCCGTTCCGTGATCACCGTGCCCGGAAAACGTCCGCGAGACCGCAGCAGCAATGCACTCGCGCACCTTCGCGCGGAGCTCCTGGAGGGGCTAGGCGTTTCCACCCATCACCCCGCACACACATTCTGAGGATCACATGACCCGCAAGAGATTCATCTCCATAGCCGCGATCGCCACAGCAGCCGTCATCGCCCTGACCGGCTGCGTGCAGGGGGAGGGTTCCAACCTCGCCGCTGAGCCGGAGCCCGTCGCCACGCTGCCCGGCAGCTTCAGCAGCGACGTGCTCAACATCGACTTCGCCACGTACAACCCGCTCAGCCTGATCATCAAGGACCAGGGCTGGCTCGAGGACACCTTCGGCGACAAGGTCACCGTCAACTGGGTGCAGTCCGCCGGTTCGGCCGCCGCCAACGAGGCGCTGAAGGCCGGCTCGATCGACGTCGGCTCCACCGCCGGCTCGGCCGCGCTCCTGGCCCGTTCCAACGGCTCGCCCATCCAGGCGATCGACATCTACTCGCAGCCGAACTGGGCCGCGATCCTCGTGGGGGCCAACTCCGACATCACCTCGGTCGACGACCTCAAGGGCAAGAACATCGCGGCCAACGCCGGCACCGACCCGTACTTCTTCCTCCTCCAGGCGCTCGAGGAGGCCGGGATCGGCCTCGACGAGGTGACGATCACGCAGCTCCAGCACGCCGACGGCAAGACCGCCCTCGAGGCCGGTACGGTCGACGCCTGGGCCGGACTCGACCCGCTGCTCTCCGCGAGCGTGGTGAACGCTGGATCGAAGATCATCTACGACAACCCCGACTTCAACAGCTACGGATTCCTCAACGCGACCGAGACGTTCCTCGCGAAGTCCCCCGACCTCGCGCAGGTCGTCGTGGACGCGTACGAGAAGGCCCGCGAGTGGGCGGTCGCCAACCCGGACGAGGCAGCCGCGATCCTCGCCGGAGTCGCCGGAATCGACATCGCGATCGCGGAGTCGGTGCTCATCGACCGCACCAACCTCGAGGTCGACCCGAAGCCCGGCAAGGCGCAGACCGACGTGCTGAAGATCATCGGCCCGATCTTCGTGGAGTCGGGTGCGGTGGCCAGCCAGGACCAGATCGACGACGCGCTCGACAGCCTGTTCAACACCGAGTACATCGACAACGCGAACCCGTCGCTCATTGGCTGATCAGCTCGACTCACCCGTCCGAACGGCGGGCCCGGACTTCGGGCCCACCGTTCCGGCGCGCCTGCGGTCCTTCCGCGGTGGGTGGCCGCTGTGGGTCCGCATCGTGCTCGGAGCGATCATCCCCCTTGCGGTGCTCGGCATCTGGCAGCTCATCGTGACGCTCGGCCTGGTGCCCGCCTACCGCCTGCCCTCGCCGGCCAGCGTCTGGCTGGCCGGAGTCGACCTGTTCAACCGCGGCCAGCTCTACCAGGCCGTGGCGATCTCGACCCAGCGCGTGCTCATCGGTTTCGCCGTCGGCTCGATCATCGGCCTGATCGTGGCCTCCGCTGTCGGACTGTCCAAGTTCGCGAGCGCGCTGCTCGGTCCGACGCTCGGGGCGATCCGCTCGGTGCCGTCGCTCGCGTGGGTGCCGCTGCTGATCCTCTACCTCGGTATCAACGAGGACTCGAAGGTGACGCTCATCGCGATCGGAGCGTTCTTCCCCGTGTTCACTACGGTCTCGGCGGCGCTCCGACACGTCGACCCCCAGCTCGTCGAGGCCGTACGGGCTTACGGCTACACCGGCACGCGCCTGCTCGGTCTCGTACAGCTCCCCGCCGTGGTGCCCTCGGTCATCTCCTCGCTGCGACTCGCCCTCGCGCAGTCGTGGCTGTTCCTCGTTGCCGCGGAGCTGCTCGGTGCATCCCTGGGCCTCGGCTTCCTGCTCGTCGACTCGCAGCAGAACGGCCGCATCGACAGGTTGTTCCTCGTGATCATCCTGCTGGGCATCCTCGGCAAGGTCACCGATGCCCTCGTCGGCCTGCTCGAGCGGTACCTTCTCAAGCGCTGGGGATAGTAGACTCGGCGCAACAGATTTCCTTTAAGTTCCGTCCAGAGAGGCGGGGAAGGAGGTCAGAATGCCTGCACGCTCCGTGCTGCAGCAAGCTGACATCGCCCGGGCGTTGACTCGGATCTCACACGAGATCCTCGAGTCCAATCGAGGCTCAGACGATCTGGTTCTCCTCGGCATCCCCACGCGCGGGGTCCTGCTCGCCAACCGGCTCGGCGCGCTGCTGCCGGGTGTTCCCGTGGGCGCCCTGGACGTGACCATGTACCGCGACGACCTGTCGAAGAACCCCACGCGCGTCCCCAGCCCCACGGACATACCGTCGGGCGGGATCGACGGCAGGACGGTCGTCCTCGTCGACGACGTGCTCTACTCCGGCCGCACTATCCGAGCCGCCCTCGACGCGCTCAGCGACCTCGGCAGGCCCCGCGCCGTGCGACTGGCGGTCCTCGTCGACCGGGGCCACCGCGAGCTGCCCATCCGCGCCGACTTCGTGGGGAAGAACCTGCCGAGCTCGTCCGAGGAGCGCATCAACGTGCGGCTCGCCGAGATCGACGACAGCGAGGAGGTGACGATCCTGTGAGGCACCTGCTCTCCACCAAGGACGTGTCCCGCGAGGAGGCCATCGCGATCCTCGACATCGCCGAGGACATGGCCGGAGTCGCGGACCGCGAGGTCAAGAAGCTTCCCACCTTGCGCGGCAAGACGGTCGTCAACCTGTTCTTCGAGGACTCCACGCGCACCCGCGTCTCGTTCGAGGTCGCTGCGAAGCGCTTGAGCGCCGACGTCATCAACTTCAGTGCGAAAGGCTCGAGCGTGTCGAAGGGCGAGAGCCTCAAGGACACCGCGCAGACCCTGGCCGCCATGGGCGCGGACGCCGTGGTCATCCGGCACCCCGCCAGTGGCGCGCCGAAAGTGCTCGCCGACAGCGGGTGGATCGATGCGGGCATCGTGAATGCGGGCGACGGCACGCACGAGCATCCCACCCAGGCCCTCCTCGACGCCTTCACGATCCGGCGGCGCCTCCACGGCGCGGGTGCCCGGGGCAAGGATCTGGCCGGCGTGACGGTCACGATCGTGGGCGACATCCTGCACTCCCGGGTGGCGCGCTCCAACATCTGGCTGCTCACGACCCTCGGCGCGACGGTGAGTCTCGTCGCGCCCGCGACCCTGCTGCCCGTGAGCACGGACGGATGGCCGGTCTCCGTCAGCTACGACCTCGACGCGGCCATCGATGCCGGCCCGGATGTGGTCATGATGCTGCGCATCCAGGCCGAACGGATGAACGCCGCGTTCTTCCCGAACGCCCGCGAGTACAGCCGCCAGTGGGGCCTCGACGACGAGCGTGCCGCGCGCCTGCCTGCGGCTAGCATTGTCATGCACCCCGGGCCCATGAATCGCGGCCTCGAGATCTCTGCACATGCCGCCGACTCGCCCCAGTCGACAGTGCTCGAGCAGGTCGCCAACGGGGTCTCGATAAGGATGGCTGTGCTGTATCACCTGCTCTCGTCTGGAGTCAGCGAATGAGTATTCGCATCAGGGGCGCGCAGCGGCCCGATGGAACGACCACCGACCTGTACGTCGAGAACGGCGTGTTCGTCGGTGAGATCTCGACGGGCTCGATCCGCCACGAGATCGACGCCGACGGCCTCATCGCCCTGCCGGGCTTGGTCGACCTCCACACGCACCTGCGCGAGCCCGGCTTCGAGCAGAGCGAGACGGTTCTCACCGGGTCGCGCGCCGCGGCGATCGGCGGCTTCACCGCGGTGTTCGCCATGGCCAACACCATGCCCGTGCAGGACACCGCGGGTGTCGTCGAGCAGGTCCAGTCGCTGGGCGACCGGCACGGCTACGTGACGGTCCGCCCGATCGGCGCCGTCACCGCGGGCCTCGCGGGGGAGAAGCTGAGCGAGATCGGCGCGATGGCACAGTCGCGGGCGCAGGTGCGGGTGTTCTCGGACGACGGCCACTGCGTGAGCGACGCCCTCCTGATGCGCCGGGCGCTCGAGTACGTGAAGACCTTCGGGGGAGTGGTGGCGCAGCACGCGCAGGAGCCGCGCCTCACTATCGGCGCCCAGATGAACGAGGGTGCGCTGTCGAGCGAGCTCGGCCTTGCGGGATGGCCGGCGGTGGCAGAGGAGTCGATCATCGCGCGCGATGTGCTGCTCGCCGAGCATGTCGGGGCGCGCCTGCACGTGTGCCACGTCTCCACCGCCGGTTCGGTCGATGTCATCCGCTGGGCGAAGGCCCGCGGCATCAAGGTCACTGCAGAGGTCACGCCCCACCACCTCCTCCTCACCGAGGAGTTGGCGCGCGGCTACGACTCGCGCTACAAGGTGAACCCGCCCCTCCGCCGCGACGAGGACGTGCTCGCGCTGCGCGCAGCGCTGGCCGACGGCACCATCGACATCGTCGCCACCGACCCCGCGCCGCACCCCGTCGAGGCGAAGGACTGCGCCTGGGACGAGGCAGCAAACGGCATGGTCGGCCTCGAATCGGCGCTGAGCGTCGTGCACGCCTCGGTCGTGCAGTCGGGGCAGCTCAGCTGGGCGGACGTGGCGCGGGTGCTCTCCGGCACCCCCGCCGAGATCGGGCTACTCGCCGGTTACGACGCACCCTTCGGGCTCGGCAGTCCCGCACACTTCACGCTCTACGATCCCAACGCTACCCGCAGGTTCGCGACGAGCGACCTGCGCGGCAAGGGTCTCAATTCCCCGTACCTCGGTCGCGAACTGCCCGGGCGGGTGATCGCGACCGTGCACCACGGCCACGCGACAGTGCTCGACGGCGAACTCGTCGACGCCGCGGTCGTCTCGACAGAACACAGCGCTGCCCGGGAGGCACTCAATGGATAGGCCCCAGTTGATGGCGATCGTCGTCATCTTCCTCGTACTACTTCTGGTGCTCATGTACCTCGGATGGCGCGCGCGCCGCCGTCGCCAGTCAAGCGTGGCCGCCCCGCTGGCTGCGCCCGACGACCTCGGCGCCGCGATCGGCACGTTCGACGGCAAGTACGTCGCGACGACCGTGGCGGGCAACCCGCTGGAGCGCATCGCCGTCCACGGACTCGGTTTCCGCAGCTCCGTCTCTCTCACGGTCACCGACACCGGACTCCTGGTGCAGCGGCCGGGCTCCGATGACGTGTGGATCCCGCGCGCCGATGTGCTCGACCGCCGCTCGGCCACCTGGACCATCGACCGGGTCGTCGAGCACGACGGCCTCGACCTCGTCGAGTGGAACCTCGGCGGCACGCGCGTCGAGAGCTACTTCCGGATGCTCGATCCCGGGTCGTTCGAGAGCGCCTTCGAGCAGCTCGTCCCGAAGCGGGCAGCAGCGTGAGCCGCGCGTACCTCGTCCTCGAGGACGGCACCCGCTACACCGGCTGGTCCTACGGGGCCGAGGGCCGCACCCTCGGCGAGGTCGTCTTCGCCACGGGCATGACCGGGTACCAGGAGACGATCACCGACCCGAGCTACGCGGGCCAGATCGTCGTCCAGACCGCTCCGCACATCGGCAACACCGGTGTCAACGACGAGGATCCGGAATCCTCCCGCATCTGGGTCTCCGGGTACGTCGTCCGCGACCCCAGCCGCGTGGTCTCCAACTATCGGGCCAACGGCTCCCTGGGCGACCAGCTCGAGGACGACGGCGTGATCGGCATCAGCGGCATCGACACCCGTGCGGTCACCCGTCGCCTGCGCGACGCGGGCTCCATGCGCGGAGGCATCTTCTCGGGCACGGATGCCGAACTCAGCGAGTCCGAGCAGCTCGAGATCGTGCGTTCAGCGGCAGGAATGGTCGGCCAGAACCTCTCGAGCCAGGTCTCGACCGTCGACGGCTACGTCGTACCCGCCCGCGGTGAGAGCATCGGCCGTGTGGCCGTGCTCGACCTCGGCGTGAAGACCTCGACGCTGAACTACCTCGCCGTGCGCGGGTTCGAGGTGCACGTGCTTCCCCAGTCGGTCACGCTCGAGCAGGTGCTCGCGATCCAACCGGTCGCGGCATTCTTCTCCAACGGACCCGGTGACCCCGCCGCATCGGACGGCCACGTCGAACTGCTCCAAGGAATCCTGCGGGCCGATCTCCCGTTCTTCGGGATCTGCTTCGGTAACCAGCTACTCGGCAGGGCCCTTGGCTTCGGCACCTACAAGCTGCCCTTCGGGCACCGCGGGATCAACCAGCCCGTGCTCGATGTCGTGACCGGCCGTACGGAGATCACGAGTCACAACCACGGATTCGCCGTGGACGCGCCCATCGGTGTCATCAGCGAGAGCCCGACCGGCTTCGGGCGTGTCGAGGTCAGCCACGTGAACCTCAACGACAGCGTTGTGGAGGGCCTCAACGCCCTCGACATCCCCGCCTTCTCGGTGCAGTACCACCCCGAGGCCGCGGCCGGACCGCACGACGCCAACTACCTGTTCGATCGCTTCCGCGACATGGTGCTGAGCACCCGGAAAGACCTCAATGCCTAAGCGCGCAGACATCAACTCGGTCCTCGTCATCGGATCGGGCCCCATCGTGATCGGCCAAGCGGCGGAGTTCGACTACTCCGGCACGCAGGCATGCCGTGTGCTCCGCGAGGAGGGCGTGCGCGTCATCCTCGTCAACTCGAACCCGGCCACGATCATGACCGATCCCGACTTCGCCGACGCGACCTACATCGAGCCGATCACGTGGCAGGTGATCGAGACGATCATCGCCAAGGAGAAGCCCGACGCGATCCTCCCGACCCTCGGCGGCCAGACGGCGCTGAACGCCGCGATCGAGCTGCACAAGCACGGCATCCTCGAGAAGTACGACGTCGAGCTCATCGGCGCGAACTTCGAGGCGATCAACAAGGGCGAGGATCGCCAGATCTTCAAGCAGCTCGTCCTCGACGCCGGCGCCGACGTCGCGAAGAGCTACATCGCGCACACCGTCGCCGAAGCCGTCGAGTTCGCCGAGGATCTGGGCTACCCGCTGGTCATCCGCCCGAGCTTCACGATGGGTGGTCTGGGCTCCGGTTTCGCGTACGACCCCGCCGAGCTCGTGCGCATGGTCACCGACGGCCTGCACCAGAGCCCCACCACCGAGGTGCTGCTCGAGGAGTCGATCCTCGGGTGGAAGGAGTACGAGCTCGAGCTCATGCGCGACACGTCGGACAACACCGTCGTGGTCTGCTCGATCGAGAACGTCGACCCGGTCGGTGTGCACACCGGCGACTCGATTACCGTCGCGCCCGCGCTCACCCTCACCGACCGCGAGTACCAGAACCTCCGCGACATCGGTATCGACATCATCCGCGCCGTCGGCGTGGACACGGGCGGGTGCAACATCCAGTTCGCCATCGACCCGTCCAACGGCCGGGTGATCGTCATCGAGATGAACCCGCGCGTCTCCCGCTCGAGCGCGCTGGCGTCGAAGGCAACGGGCTTCCCGATCGCCAAGATCGCGGCGAAGCTCGCGATCGGCTACCGCCTCGACGAGATCCCCAACGACATCACCAAGGTCACACCCGCGTCGTTCGAGCCCACCCTCGATTACGTGGTCGTGAAGGTCCCGCGCTTCGCCTTCGAGAAGTTCCCGGCCGCCGACACCAGGCTGACCACGACCATGAAGTCGGTCGGCGAGGCGATGGCGATCGGCCGCAACTACTCCACGGCCCTGCAGAAGGCGCTGCGCTCCCTCGAGAAGCGCGGCAGCAGCTTCCACTGGGACGGCGAGCCCGGCGACAAGGATGCCCTGCTCGCGGTCGCGTCGGTACCCACCGATGGCCGCATCGTCACAGTGCAGCAGGCCATGCGCGCGGGTGCGACCAACGCCGAGGTGTTCGAGTCGACGAAGATCGACCCCTGGTTCATCGACCAGATCCAGCTCATCAACGAGGTGGCCGACGGCATCGCCTCGGCATGGGAGCTGGACGAGGGGCTGCTCCGCTACGCCAAGGACCACGGCTTCAGCGACGTGCAGATCGCCGCGCTGCGCGGGATCTCCGAGAGCGACGTGCGGAGCATCCGCTGGTCCCTCGGTGTTCGTCCCGTCTTCAAGACCGTGGACACCTGCGCGGGCGAGTTCCCGGCTCTGACGCCGTACCACTACTCGAGCTACGACCTCGAGACCGAGGTGACCCCGAGCGACCGCCGCAAGGTCGTGATCCTGGGCTCGGGACCGAACCGCATCGGCCAGGGCATCGAGTTCGACTACTCGTGCGTGCACGCGAGCTTCGCGCTCTCCGACGCGGGCTTCGAGACGATCATGATCAACTGCAACCCCGAGACCGTCTCGACGGACTACGACACGAGCGACCGACTGTACTTCGAGCCGCTCACCCTCGAGGACGTGCTGGAGATCATCCACGCCGAATCGCAGTCGGGCGAACTCGTGGGCGTGGTCGTCCAGCTGGGCGGGCAGACCGCCCTCGGCCTCGCGCAGGGACTCAAGGATGCGGGCGTCCCCATCCTCGGCACGACGCCCGAGGCGATCGACCTCGCGGAGGAGCGCGGCCTGTTCTCGAAGATCCTGGACGACGCCGGGCTGATCTCGCCCAAGAACGGTACGGCTACCGACCGGGACGAGGCGATCGGCATCGCCGAGGACATCGGGTACCCGGTGCTCGTGCGCCCGTCGCACGTGCTCGGCGGCCGCGGCATGGAGATCGTGTACGACACCGAGTCGATGGCGGACTACTTCGAGCGCGTGAAGGACCAGGCCATCATCGCGCCGGGCTCCCCGCTGCTCGTCGACCGCTTCCTCGACGACGCCATCGAGATCGACATCGACGCGCTCTACGACGGCACCGAGCTCTACATCGGCGGAATCATGGAGCACATCGAGGAGGCCGGCATCCACTCGGGCGACTCGGCGTGCACCCTTCCGCCCGTGACGCTCGGTCGCGACGTGATCAACCGCGTGCGCGAGGCCACCCTCGGCATCGCGGCGGGCATCGGCGTCCGTGGCCTCATCAACGTGCAGTTCGCGATCGGCCAGGGGATCCTCTACGTGCTCGAGGCCAACCCCCGGGCATCCCGCACCGTGCCGTTCGTCTCGAAGGCGCTCGGCATCCCGCTGGCCAAGGCGGCGTCGCTGATCATGGTCGGCCGCGACATCCGCTCCCTCGTCGCCGACGGCCTTCTGCCGGTGCAGGATGGATCGATCGTGCCGATGGATGCTCCCGTCTCCGTCAAGGAGGCAGTCCTTCCGTTCAAGCGGTTCCGCACGGTCGAGGGCCACGTCGTCGACTCGGTGCTCGGCCCGGAGATGCGATCGACCGGCGAGGTAATGGGCATCGACTCGAACTTCCCGAAGGCGTTCGCCAAGAGCCAGGAGGCGGCGTACGGCGGACTGCCCTCGAGCGGTTCCGTGTTCGTCTCGGTCGCCGACCGCGACAAGCGTGCGATCGTGCTGCCCGTGCTGCGCCTGAGCCAGCTCGGGTTCACGATCCTGGCGACGGAGGGCACCGCCGAGGTGCTCGCACGCAACGGCATCGAGGCGCGGGTCGTGCGCAAGTACTACATGGGCCAGGAGGTCGTCGAGGGCGAGCCGTCGATCGTGGAGCTCATCAACGACGGTCTCGTCGACGTGGTGATCAACACCCCGAGCGGGCGCAGCGCGCGTGCCGACGGGTACGAGATCCGCACCGCGACGGTGGCCGCCGACAAGCCGCTCTTCACGACCATCGCCCAACTCGGTGCCGCGGTCGCTTCGTTCGAGGCGATCCGCGACGGGTTCGACGTCCGGTCGCTGCAGGACTACGCGATCGACCGCGCGGAACGCCTCGCCCGCTCGGAGGCCCTCGCCGGTGCCTGAGTCCTTCGGAGATCGGCTCGACGCGGTCCTCGCGGATCGCGGCCAACTGTGCCTCGGCATCGACCCGCACGCCTTCCTGCTCCGCGAGTGGGAGCTGCCCGACACGCCCGGGGGCGTGCGCGATTTCTCGCTGCGCGCCGTGGAGGCCGCGTCCGGGGCGGTCGGGATCGTGAAACCGCAGGTCGCCTTCTTCGAGCGCCACGGATCGGCCGGCTACGCCGTACTCGAGGAGGTGCTCCTCGCAGCACGCTCCGCGGACCTGCTGGTGATTGCGGATGCCAAGCGCGGCGACGTGGGCTCGACGGTAGCCGCCTACGGCGCATCGTGGCTGACCCCGGGCTCGACGCTCGAAGCCGATGCCATGACCGTCTCGGCCTATCAGGGTGTCGGGTCGCTCGCCGAGGTCGTCGGGCTCGCGTCTTCCCACGGCAAGGGACTGTTCATCCTCGCCGCGACATCGAATCCCGAGGCGGTCGAGACCCAGACCGCCCTGCGCGATCGCGGGGAGTTCGCCGGATGGACCGTGGCGGCCAGTATCGTCTCAGAGGTGAACCAGCTCAACTCGGAGGCGATCCGCCTCGGATCGGTGGGCGTCGTGATCGGTGCGACGGTGGACGCCGTCGACTACGGGATCACCGACGACCGTCTCCTGCGGACGCCCATCCTCGCGCCGGGATTCGGCGAGCAGGGCGCGACCCTCTCCGACCTCCCCGAGCTCTACGGGGCGGTCACGCCCAACGTGATCGCCAACGTGGGCCGTGGTGTGCTGCGGGCCGGTGCCGCGGGGATGCGCGGCGAACTGCTGCGCCAGGCCGAGGAGCTGCGGGAGGCACTCGCCCGATGAGCCCCCGTCCCGCCCCTCCCGCCGACGTCGATCGTGCCGCCGCCGGTCGTGCCGCCATCGCCGCCCGCCGCGCGCGAGCCGCGATCAAGCGCGACATCTCCTCCCGCGAGCGGACCGCGCTCGACGCGGCACTCGTCGGCTGGAACGACCCGACCAGCCCGGAGGCGACACTCCGGGTCACCGAGCTGCTCGGCAGCGTCCCGTCCCTCGGGCCCACCCGTACCGCCCGCGTCATGGCCGAGCTCGAGATATCGGACAAGAAGCGGGTGGGTGGTCTCGGCGTCCGGCAGCGCAGCAAGCTGCGCGACTGGCTGGTGCGCCGCCAGGGCGCTGCGCCGAGCAGGCTCCTCGTGCTCGCCGGCCCGACGGCGGTCGGCAAGGGCACTGTCTCCGCCTACATCCGCGAGAACTACCCGGACGTGGTGCTCAGCGTGTCCGCCACGACGCGCAAGCCCCGCCCGGGCGAGGTCGATGGGGTGCACTACTACTTCGTCGACGAC
>Ga0247740_1000313_pt1 | contig 25083 bp, 33 predicted proteins | sample UWRJL148409B2_FD_180942 | JGI IMG/M metagenome (GOLD analysis project Ga0247740, IMG submission 180942) | Plant litter microbial communities from Arlington Agricultural Research Station in Wisconsin, United States - UWRJ-L148-409B-2 | ecosystem: Environmental > Terrestrial > Plant litter >...
GCCAGCGCCATGTTCCTGGTCTGCGCGAACCTCGAGGGCGACTGGGCCTGGCGCATCCCGTTCCTGCTCAGCGCGGTTCTCGTCGTGGTCGCCTTGATCGTTCGATCGAAGCTCTCTGAGTCGCCAGAGTTCGAGGCGGCCAAGGCCGAGGGAAAGATCGAGAAGAACCCGTTCCTCACGACTCTCCGCCGCGACTGGAGAAGCATCCTGCGCGTCATCGCGCTGCGCATCGTCGAGTCGTTCGCGTACTACTCCACGGCCACCTACCTGCTGAACTACCTCTCTGAGCGGTACCCCGACATCCGGCCCACCGCGCTCGGCGCCATCACGGCCGCGAGCCTCGTCGCCATCGTCGTGACGTTCCTCATGGGCGCGCTCACCGACCGCGTCGGACGTCGGCCGATCTACATCGTCGCCTGCCTGGTCGCGATCGGGTTCGCGTTCCCGATGTACCTGCTGACCAACGACGGAACCCCCGCACTCGTCATCGCGGTCTTCATCTTCGGAATCGGCTTCATCCACGCGTCGCTCACCGGAGTGCAGGGCTCGCTGCTCACCGAGCAGTTCGGCACCTCGACCCGCACCTCTGGCGCTTCGCTCGGATACCAGATCGCCGCGGCGATCGGCGGCTTCGCTCCCCTGCTGGCCGCATTGCTCGTGGGCTGGATCGGCTGGCCCGGCGCCTCGCTGCTCTACATGACCGCGGCCGTGGTCGGCCTGATCGGCATCCTGGTCACGCGAGAGACGTACGGTCGCTCGGAGCGCGCCCGCGTCAACGCGCTGGTCGCCGAGGAGAAGCGCCAGCTGACCTAGTCGGGCTGGTCTACAGAGCAGGCACCGCCGCGACGCGGACCCCGTGGATCTTCGGATGACACGGGGTCCGCGTTTCGCGTCGGGGGGGCTACTCGCTCTCGATACCGTCGTCGAGGTAGCGGGCGGCGTCCGACTCCGGCATGCGACCGGGGCGGTACTCCTCATAAAACGCCCGGCGCGTTCGGGCTTCCCAGTGCAGTAGCAGCCACGTCCCCGTGGCGGGGCGCTGCCCGATCACCTCGGGATCGCGCAACCAGCTCGGCGGCACCGTCCCGTCCTCGAGAAACAGCACGAGCGTCTGCTCGGCCGTGGCCCACAGCGACCGGTCTTCGACCGTGCCCAAGTACACCTCTGTGCTCACATTCGCTCCCGGAAAAGCGTGCTCGTCGTGCCGGCTTTCGGCGGCCGGCGGGGGAAAGCCCCGAGGGTAACCGCGGCTCTGCGCCTAACCTACGCCCGGGCGGGCCGCCTGCACCAGAAGAATCTGTCGCGGCTTCGGCTCAGACGAGAACCGCGCCGTCCACCTCGAAGTCCGACTGAACCTGCGCGAGCGCGACGCCGACGGGCACGAGCTCGCCGAGATACGTCGGCGAGGCGCTCGAAGCGGGATGCGTCTCCTCGACGAGCAGCAGAGTGTGGGGCGTGACCAGCACGTCGATCGATTCGCCGTCCACCGTGTTCAGCCGCACGAACCCGCCGCCGCCGCGCACCGCGTCGACTATCCGGCTCTTCAGTTCGTCCGGTTCTTGGGAACGCGCGAGATAGAACCGCGTGCCGTCGATGCGGATTCTGGTGGTCGTCATGAGATACCCCTCTACTCTGAGACAGATCTGGCCGAGTCGTGACGCGCGATTCGCTCCCCCGAGCTTCGGCGACACCCGGCGGACCCCGCTCCGGACTCCGTCGTGCAGCAATCATTCGCCGACGGTCAGCGAAACTCAATGCCCCGAGTACCGAGAAACACCGAATTCAGTACTGCGGATGCGCCCCGCGCGCGGGCGCTCGACGATCGGGCGCGCGCGGGTGTCAGGCGCGCGCGACCGCGAACGGCGGCGTCTCGGTGCCGTCGACCGGCGCCGATGGGTCGTGACCGATGTCGACGATGCGGTTGCGGCTGTCAACGTGCACGACGTTCGGCTCGAACGTGACCGCCTCGTCGCGGGTCAGCTGCGCGTAGGTGATGAGGATCACGGTGTCGCCGATGTGCGCCTTGTGGGCCGCGGCGCCGTTAACGCCGATGACCCCGGATCCCCGTTCGCCGGCGATCAGGTAGGTCTCGAACCGTTCCCCGTTGTCGACGTCGACGACACTGACCTGCTGGCCCGGCAGCATCTGCGCCGCATCGAGCAGGTCGAGGTCGACGGTGAGAGAACCGACGTAGTGCAGGTCGGAATGGGTGACCCGGGCACGGTGGATCTTGGAGGCGAACATTGTCAGGAGCACCCGTCAACGTTAGCCGCGTTCGGAGATTCTGTCAGAACCTCTCGGGGCCGACCACGAGGATGAACTCCGCTGCCGCGGCCTCTTCGGGGGTCTCGGGCGGCATGCCGCGTTCGCGACGCATCACGGCGCGGGCTTCCGCGGCGGTGAGGTGGCCGCGGGTTCGCGGGTAGAAGCAGCGCCAGCCGTCGGCGTCGGCGAAGCTGATCGAGCGCTTCTCGCTGTCGGCCATCGGCATCACGACCGGCGGACGGTGCACGGCGGCGGCGTTTTCGGGCTGGAACGTGGCTTCGGCCTCGAGCATCAGAGCACTGCCCTTGCCGAGCTCACGATCCCGAACGAGGCGAGTACATCGAGGCTGGATGCCCGGCTGTTCTCGGCCCGTCCGGCGAGGTCCGGTACCCACTGGATGACGATCGTCAGTTGCATTCCCGCTCCTTCGATTTGTGCCGACACTCTGTACATGTCCGGCACGGGCGGAAACCTAACAGCGGCGAGTCAAGTCGTGCAGACCAATTTCGTGAGGGTCGACGTGTTCGAGGTGATTCCCGTGTTCGGCGATATCAGGTGCACGGTGGATGCGCCGTTCGCCGACCGCACGAGACCCGATGTGCGGGCATTCGCGAGTGACCGCACCGCACCGCCGAGCAGCGAGAGGCTGCTCTCGGAGCCGGCAGCCGAGCACCCGGTGAACGAGAGCTTCGTTCCGGTGTACGACGTGCCCGACCACGCGCAGTAGCTGCCCGTTGCGCACGAGCCGACGGCGCGGCTGTGCGGATCTGCCGCCATCGAATCGCTGCTTCGCGGGTCGGCGAACGTCAGCAGAATCGCGCCACCGGCCCAGGAGATTGTCGTCGGCGAGACCTGCTGACCGCCGGGGTGTTCGACGAGAACGGCGTCGATCTGCGCCTGGACCGAGTCGACCGGATCGGCGTGCGCGGGCGCGACACCGAGTCCCACGAGCAGGAGCGCGACGGCTCCGGTCGCGAGCTTCTTGATCAATCGACGTCTTTCCAAGCTGAGTAGTTGAGCACGGTCATGGCGGGCAGCGAGATGTCGTTCAGCCCGCCAAGGTACACGTCTTCCGCCGAGATCAGGAACCCGGTTGCGCTGTCGAAGACCAGGATGTCGCGGAAGACACCGTCTACGCGCGACTCGGTCTCGACCGCGACGCCCTCGCGACCCAGCCGGTCGGTGACGGTGCCGGCGACCGAGACGTCGGGCAGGGTCGCGAGCAGGTCGAGAAGGGCGGCGTTCTGGTCGCCGTCGAGCGGCCAGTCGGCGCGCAGATCCTGCACCGCCTTGAACCACTGCCCGGCGGTCGACTGGTCGTCGAGCCCCAGCGGAGCAGCCAGGTAGGAACGCAGCTCGGCTGCCGTCGAGGGTGGCCTGGTGGCGAAGATCGCCGGGTACTGTCCACGGCCGTACTCCTCGTCGACGAGCACCGTGCCCGGCTCGGCGGCTGAGGCGGAATCCGCACCCCATCTCACCTCTCCGGCCACGGCGGTCACCCGACCGGACAGCTCGTCGTTCCAGACACGGCTGATCTCCTGCGGCTGCACGAACATCGTCACGTTCGACTCGTCGTCGACCGAAATGTCGGCCGACCAGGCCTCGGAGCGAACGGTTCGTTCGCTGCTCGCCGCCGACGGGCCGATGTCGCGCGCAGCGGCGCTGAGGACGCCGAGGATCTCGGGCACGGTCGCGTCGATCGCGACGCTCGTGAGCAGCGGCGGAGACGACGCCGCGCTCGACTGCGGGCGGTTCGTGACGTTGCCCACGACGAACACCGTGACGAAGACGAGCACCGCGGCTAGCCCGGTGACCCACGCGCCGCGCAGCCGGGCGCGCTTGAGGGCGGGCGCGGGCCGGGGCGCGGCGGTCGCGAGCGGCGCGGTTGCGAGCAGCGCCTGCAGCTCGGCCTCGGCGCGGGAGGACAGCGGCGTCGCGCGACCGATTGCGATCGGGTTCGCGGCGCGTATGCGTCGTTCGAGATCGGTCATCACCGTTCGTCCTCCCTTCCCAGTTGCTGTTTGAGCGCTGCCCGTGCCCGGTTCAGCCGCACCCAGACCGTCGGCAGCTTGAGGTCGAGGATCGCCCCGATCTCGGCGCCGCTGAGGTCCTCCCAGTACGCCATGAACAGAATCTCCCGGTCGGCCTCCTTCAGCCGCATCATCGCCCGACGGGTGTCGCGGGCACCGTCGTCCTCGGTGACGTCGGCCGTGGTCGCATGGGCGTCGCCGTCGAGATCCTCGGTTCTCGCCGTCAGCGCCGCCGACCGTGCCGAACGCCGGTACTCGTTTCCGACGACGTTGCGCGCAACCGTGTACAGCCAAGGCAGCGTCAGCGTCTCGCCGCCGCTGTGATGCGCCCAAGCCACCCTGAAGACCTCCGACGTGACGTCCTCGGCGGTCGCGTGGTCGCTGAGGCGACGCGTGACCGTCGCAAGGATCACCGAGTAGTTCGCCCGGTAGAAGGCAGCGAACTGCCCATCCGAGTCGATCGTCGTCATTCGGTGATTCTTCCGATCACGCGTTGGTGCCTTCCGGTGACGGCTCTACACCTTGGATGTTTCCGTCACTCGCCAGAACCTAACATTCTCTCCGAAAATTCTTCGCGACGGTTGTGCGGTAACCGCCGTGTGACGATGGAGTAGTACGAGCGCAACAACGCAACCACCCGAGGAGCCCGTTTGCTTTCCATCGCCTACGTCAGCGTGGCCACGAGGCCGATGTCCGACGCCGACATCGCGGGCCTGCTGGTCGGCTCCCGCGCGAACAACGAGCGCGACGGCATCACCGGTGCCCTCTTGTACAACCGCGGGAGGTTTATCCAGATCGTCGAGGGCGAGGATGACACGGTCCGCGCCCGTTTCGACGCGATCGCGGCCGACCCCCGTCACCGCAACGTGCGGAAGATGCGCGAGAAGCCCGTCGGCATCCGACAGTTCCCGCAGTGGACGATGGGCTACCGCGAGCCGACCGACGAGTCGATCACGCAGTTGGAGGGTTTTGAAGACTTCTTCGCCCGCACCGGTCGTGCGCGACTCGAGCACGCCGAAAACGAGGCCCAGCAGTTTCTCGAGTGGCTGAGCGAGTACTGGCTGCCACCTACCAAGAGTTAAGAGACCGGTTGCACGGGCCTGTTAGGCTCCCGCCGAAAGCGCTCTGGGGTTCCTTGCGCCAACGGAAAGGTCCCCCGTGTCTGGTCTAGCGCTACTGCTCGTTCTGTCCGCCGCGGTCTGCCACGCGGCCTGGAACATCGTGGCCCACGGAGTCAGCCGCATCGGGGTGCCGTTTCTCTGGTGGGCCGCACTCGCGAGCACGGTTCTCTGGGCGCCGGTCATCCCGTTCACCGGCGGCCTGGGCACACCCGTCTCGGGCTCGGACGGTTCAAACCTCGCTGTCGGCTTCGCGATCGGCGTCGGTGTCTCGGCGGTATTACACGTGCTCTACATGCTGGTGCTGCAGCGCGGATACGCCGTCGGCCGGCTGTCGACCGTGTACGCGACCGCGCGCGGAACCGGCCCGGCACTGAGCTCGTTCCTCGCGGTCGTCCTGCTCGGCGAGCAGATCGGCCTTGTCGCCGCCGTCGGCATCGCTGTGATCGTCGGCGGCGTCGTCGCCACCGGGCTGATCGACCGCGCCGAACCCGTGCCGGGCATCCGGCGTCGCGTCGACCCGAGCATCGTCTTCGGCGTGCTGACCGGTGCAGCCATCGCCGCCTATACGATCTGGGACGCCCACGCGCTGCGCACCTGGGGACTGTCACCCGTAGCTTTTATGGTCGGATGCACCGCTGTGGAACTGTTCTTCTGGGCGCCGCAGGCCTATCGCCGCCGCAACGAGATGCTCGGTATTCTGCGCGCGCACTGGCCGCGCGTGCTGGCGTTCGGGGTGCTGTCGCCGCTGTCGTACATCCTCGTGCTCACGGCAGTGACGATGGCACCGGTCGCGCTGGTCGCGCCGCTGCGCGAGGTGAGCGTGGTTCTCGTGTCGCTGTTCGGCGTGCTTGTGCTGCGCGAGGGCTACGCGGTGCGCCGCGTCACCGCCTCGGTCGTGGTGCTGGCCGGCGTGCTTATGCTCGCGGGGTAGACCCGAAGGGCGCGGAGCCGCCGCACCAGCACCAGTGCGGCACCGATCACGAGCAGTGCCGCCGAGAACGGCAGCACCTCGCCGGTGTCGTAGCCGGTGGCAGCGAGTGTGCGGGCCGGCGCGACGGCCGCTGCGGCGACGGGCCGCGCAACGGGAGCGGAGAGCGACGGAGCCGTGCGCACCGCGGGCGCGGACGGCGCCACGGCGGTCACGGACGTGCTGACGACGCCGGGAGCACTGACGGTCTCGGGAGCACTGACGGTCTCGGGAGCGCTGACGGTCTCGGGAGCGCTGACGACCCCGGGAGAACCGGGAGGCGCGGGAATGCTGGGGATCGTGGGGATCGTGGGGATCGTCACGACGGTCGTCGTCACGCACTCGGCGGCGTCGACAGCGACTGTCACCGTGGCCGCTGTGATCACCGGGGGCGCGGCCGCCCACGTGTTGGCCGCCACGTCGAGCACCCAGTCGGTGGTACGGGTCGTCGTGGTCGTCGAGCGCGTCATGGCGTCGCAGTCGAGACTGGTGACGTCCGTGGCATCCGTAGTCGGGGCCGGACGCACGGGAACGACGACCACCGGCGCACACGGCGCGACCGCGGGATCCATCGGGCCCGCGAGCGTTCCGGTCAACGTCAGCGTCGTCGCGCCGTCGGGGAAGGCGTGGCCGGCCAGGGCTGTCGCGGTCACCGAGTATGCCGCCGGGCCGGTCGACGCTGTCGGGGTACCCCAACTCGCGTTCACTGCGGTGCCGAGCACGAGGGTGCCGGCGGCGTCACAGGTCGCGGGGATGACCGAGACGGCCGCGCTGGCGTCGTTCACTACGGCCGGCGCGCAGGGCACGCTCGTGCTCGCGAAGGTGGCGTCGTATTGGGTTCCCGGAGCGTCGACCACGACCAGGTAGGCATGTGGGACAGCCGGGTCGCCCAGCGGATACGACGCGGAGAACGACCGGCCGAAGTCGACGGCCTGCACCGTCGCGCCGTCGACGGTGACGGTGACGCGGTTGATCAGGGTGCCGCCGTTTCCGACTCCGTAGTTGGTCAGATTCACGCTGAGGGTGGAACAGGTCGACGACGCCTGGGGCGTGTGGGCCGCCGCCGGCTCGGCAATCGTCAGGGCGGATGCTGCAAAGGTGACGGTCACTACCGCGAGCGCGGCGGCGACCAGTCTCTTGATGCTCGGGTTCTTGGTGCTCGGGTTCTTGGTGCTCACTTTTCGGCTCTCCTAGGGGTCGCCGAATAACGGCGAGAGCGAAGGCCGCGGCGGGGTGACCGCGACAATTAATCCGCTGGTCACACGGCGAGAACGAGGCAATCGGGTTAGCCCCGGCCGGGCGGTCGAGCGGTGTCCGCGGCGGAATCGGGTGACATCACCGGGACAGGTCTCAACCTAGTGACCGTGACCCCCGTTCGGGAGCATTGGCCAGACTGTTGACGCTGGGGCACTCGGTGTGTCATAAGTTGGGACGACCCGACCGAGGAGACTGCCATGGCAACACCGCACGAACTGCTCACCGCGAACTTGCACGACGTGTTCGGCAATCGAGACCCCGGGTCACGTCGCAAGGCGATCCACGCCACCTACACGGCTGACGTCTCGTTCAGCGACCCGGATGAGACGGTCACCGGCCTCGACGCGCTCGAGGCGAAGGCGGCGGCAGTCATCGAGGGAGCACCGGCCGACTCCGTCTTTGCGCCGGTCGGACTCGAGTACACCTCGCCCGACTCGGGAGCCCTCGCCTGGGAATTCGGTCCCGCGGGAAACCCCGTGGCTCGGGGCATCGACGTCATCACTGTGCGCGACGGCCGCATCAGCGCCCTGCGCACCATGCTCCACTCCTAGCGCTTAGGAACACACACGTCATCGACCGTTGACAGCCCGCGCCGGGCTTTGCGAGAGTCGTGGGCAGAGTCGCGACGGAAGGAGACGACCGTGCCCGGTCGCATCGACATCGATCTGTTCACCACCCTCGACGGGGTCGCGCAGGCACCGGGAGGGCCCGACGAAGACACGTCGGACGGGTTCGCGTTCGGCGGCTGGCAGGCGCCGCTCATCGGGGACGACGACGGCGCCCAGGTCATCGAGGGCATCCGCGCGACCGACGCCCTGCTGCTCGGGCGGCGCACCTACGACATCTTCTCCCGCTATTGGCCGAACCAGCTCGACGGCGCCGACTCCGAGATCGCCCGCAAGTTCGACGAGATCCCGAAGTACGTGGCGTCGAGGGGAAACCCACGGCTCGACTGGAAGGACTCGCACCTGCTCGACAGGGACATCGCCGCGGCGGTGGCGGGGCTGCGCGACCGGCACAGCAGCATCCACGTCATTGGCAGCATCGACTTCGCCCGCACGCTCGTCGCAGAGGGGCTCTTCGACAGCCTGAACCTCTGGGTCTACCCGATCGTGCTCGGCGCGGGCAAACGCCTCTTCCCCGACGATGGTCCGCCCGCCGGGCTCGAACTGCTCGAGCCCCCGGCACCCAGCGCGAAGGGCGCGGTGCTGCTGCGCTACGGGCCGACGGGCAGAATTCCGGAGACGGGCGACATGGCCGATCCCGCGCGGTAGCTACTGCGCCGCCAGAAACTCCCGCACCGCGAACGTCACGAATGGGCCGCGCTCGTCGATGAGACCGTGGCCCGCGCCCGGCACGATGCAGAGCTGGCCGCCCGGAACGGAGTTCGCGATGAGCGCGCTGTGCTCGAGCCGGATCACATCGTGGTCGCCCGCCATCACCAGCGTCGGCGTCCTCACGTCGGCCAGCTCGGCGGGGTCGATCGACGGCTCGGTGGTCCAGAGGTGCATCAGCTTCGCCAGCACCACGTCGGCGTGCTCCGGACCGTCGGGCGACAGCCGGTCGTAGTGGTCGCGCGGGGTGTCGGCGCGGTCCGTGATGTCGGCGCTGTCCGCAATGTCGGTGTCGTCCGCGACATCCGCAGTCTCCCCCTCGGATTCCGACGAGCCGATGTCGTCGACGAAGCCGGACGGATCGAGGTTGCCGCTGATCGAGACGAGAGAGCGGATGCGGTCCGGATGCTGCAGCGCGACGAGCAACCCGATGATCGCACCGTCGCTGAAGCCGACCACGTGAGGAGCGGTGAGACCGACCGCGTCCATAAAGCCGAGGGTGTCGGCGACGCTGCGGTCGTAGCCGATCGGTCCGTCGACATCGGCGGAACGCCCGTGCCCCGGCCGCTCGAACGCGAACACGGTGTACTCGGCGGCGAGCGCCTCGAGCAGCGGGCGCATCATCTCGAGCGAGCAGAATCCGCCGTGAAGCAGCAGCACGGGGTCACCCGCCCCGTGAACCTCGTAATAGAGCTCGGCGCCGTTCACGGTGGTTGTGGTCACGCTCCCAGTATCGTGCAGCACTTGACCCTCACCCGTTCTCGTTGCCGATTGGCATGCGTCGGCGGGCTCTACACTTGAGAAAAATACAAGGGTGGGTTGTGTCTGGTGATGGTTCGGCTTGCGGGGAATTCGTGGACAACGGGGTTGATCGAAGGCGACTCGTTCGTCATCGCCGGCACGGACTTCGTTTTCAGCGAGGTCGTGTTCTTCGCGGTTGCGATCGGAATCGTCACCGCGATCATCGCTGTGACATGGTGCGCCATCGTCCGACGCCAACGGCGACTCATCAGCGAAAAGAGTGCCGCGCTGCAACGACTCGACGCCTTGAACTCACGATCTCGAGAGCTGGTCGCGGGTCACCCGGCCATCCGCCTGACCTTTGGCGCCGCGGTGAATTCCAAGCCCCGGTTCGACCGCTTTGATCTTCGTGCCCACATGGAAGCCAGCGTGCTCGAACATGAGGACTGGTTCGAGCAGGAGCTGTTACCTCGACGAACCTCTGTCAGGAACTTCGGAGCGTATCGGCTCGATGCCGAGGCGATTTCCTACGAGTTGCTCGGAAAGAGCAGCCGCCCGGGCTTCTCCGACGCGAAGTTCGCGCGCATCGAGAACAGACTGTTTCGACGACGGCATCTGCCCGATCCGGCACCGAACGCCACCATCACCGCGACTGTGTCGTACACGAGTCCCCAGGGGAGAAACTCGTACTCGCAGCAGCTCAAATGGGACTACGAGATGCTCGAGCAGGGCTTCCGAATCGCTCAGGCGAACCGCGCTCGCCTGAGTACGACCGAGGCCTTGCACAAGCAGGAGCGCCGACTAATGTCCGCCGGTCTGCGGACCCAGATCCTCCGTCGAGACGGTTACCGGTGTCGGATGTGCGGCGCAACGGCCGCGAAAGCGACTCTTCACGTCGATCACATCACACCGGTGAGTCTCGATGGGCGCACCGTTCCGGAGAATCTGCAGGTTCTCTGCCAGTCGTGCAATCTCGGCAAAGGCAACCGCTTCGTCGGCTGACTACTCGTCGAGCGCCATGAGGTCTGCGAGCGCGGTCTTCGCTTGGGCGATGCGCTCGGATTCCGGTCGCTCCCACCAGTACGCGCCGCGTTCGCCGAGCCCCAGCTTTGCCAGGCCGACCCGGCGCCGGGCGGCGGCCACGCGGTCGTCGTCGCCCGCACGCTTCGCGGCGCCCACGGTCGAGCGCCCCGTGCCAAGGTGCGACTTCAGCGCCTCGACGAGCTCGGCGGGCAGGCACGGGTCGGTGCGCCGCCAGCGCCGGCCGTTGACGACGAGCCATCGGTCGTCATCGCGCGGGTCGGCCTCGCGGGAAGCCACCTAGCCGCCGGCGAAGGGCGGGAGAACGTCGACGCGCGCGCCGAGTTCGCGGGAGTCGTCGCGACTGACGACTCCGTCGACGAGGAAGGATCCGGATGCCAGTACGCGCGCCATCGGGTCGCCGTACTTCTCGATGAGGACGGCCCGCAATGCACCGACCGTCTTCACGGCGGGGAGGGTCTCTTCGAGGAGACCCGCGGCATCGGCGGCCGCGGCGAAGTAGCGCACGGTCACCATGGACACGACGAGGTCAACCACCGATCGCACCCATGCTGCGCTGCGGGCGCACGAAGTCGGCGCGTTCCATTCCGTGACCGGCCTGCTTGCCCCACATGGCGGCGCGCCACCAGTCGGCGAGGGTCTGGTCGTCGGCACCGCCGCGCATCAGCCCGCGCAGGTCGGTCTCGTCGTCGCCGAACAGGCAGGAGCGCACGGTGCCCTCGGCGGTGAGCCGGGTGCGGTCGCAGGCTGCACAGAACGAGCGGGTGACCGAGGCGATGATGCCGACCGTGCCCGTACCGCCGTCGACGATCCACTCCTCGGCGGGTGCCGAGGGGTCTTCGCGGTGCGGCTGCGTGAGAGTGAAGCGCTCCCCCAGCACCGCCAGCAGCTCGGCGGCATCGATCATGTTGTCGCGGGCCCAGGCCTCGTCGGCGTCGAGCGGCATCTGCTCGATGAAGCGCAGCCGCACGTTGTTGGCGATCGACCACTCGAGCAGGTCGACGGCGCCGTTCAGGGTATCGCGCATCAGCACGGCGTTGATCTTGAGCGGGGTGAGCCCGGCCTCCTGCGCACCCTTGATGCCGGCGAACACCGCGGGCAGCCGGTCGCGGCGGGTGAGTCGCGCGTAGTGGTCGCGGTCGACGGTGTCGAGCGAGATGTTGACCCGGTTGAGACCGGCGGCGACGAGGGCGTCGACGCGCTTGTCGAGGCCGATGCCGTTGGTGGTCATCGAGATGGATGCACCGTCGGCGACCTCGGCGCTGCGGGCGATGATCTCGACGAGGTCGTTGCGCATCAGCGGCTCGCCACCGGTGAACCGCACGTCGCGCACACCGAGGTCGCGCACGGCGATGCCGACGAGGCGTCCGATCTCGGAGGCGGTGAGCAGGTCGTTGCGGGCGATCGCGGGAAGACCGGCTTCCGGCATGCAGTACGTGCACCGCAATGAGCACTTCTCCGTGATTGAGACCCGCAGGTCTCGGGCCTCGCGTCCGAATCTGTCGACCAGCCCCGCGACATCCGGCCTGCCGTGCGTCGGAGGCATCTGGGCGGGATCGCGTCGGATCGTCGGCATACCGAGTCCGAGGCTTGTCATACAGCCACCCTAGTTCGTGGCCGCCCGGAACGTGCGCGGTGCGCGTGGACACACTGATCCCACGAGGGCTACTCAATTGTGGCGCCCGGTCGATAGGCTGGGCGTCTAACGAAGGGCGCTGATATGGGCATCATTTCTCGCGGTTTCGCCGGACGCTCGCGCGAGCACAACCCGCAACTGCCACCCGGCCAGTATCTGACCGAAGACTTCCCGGTGCTGTCCGCGGGACCCACCCCGCGCATCAGCACGGACGAGTGGGAGTTCACCATCACGACGGAGCACGGCACCGTGCACCGCTGGAGCTGGGCAGACCTGATGGCGCTGCCCATCGAAGACGTCGCCACTGACATCCACTGCGTCACCCGCTGGTCGAAGCTGGGCACATCGTGGCGCGGCGTCTCGCTCGACACGCTGTTCGCGGGCGTCGACACGGGCTACGGCTTCACGATGGCGCACTCCTACGGCGGGTACACCACCAATGTGCCGCTCGCCGACCTGCTCGGCGGCAAGGCCTGGATCGCCTTCGAGTTCGACGGCCAGCCGCTCGACCCCGAACACGGCGGTCCGGCACGGCTGCTCGTGCCGCACCTCTACTTCTGGAAGAGCGCCAAGTGGGTGCGCGGCATCGAGATGCACAAGCGCGACGACGGCGGGTTCTGGGAGCAGAACGGCTACAACATCTACGGTGACCCCTGGCTCGAACAACGGTACTCGTGACCACCACGGCACCTCCCGCCCTACCGCTACCTGCACGGAGTGTCTGGAAGGTCGGCACGGTCGCGTCGGTACGCACCGAGACGCCCACCGGCCGCAGCATCCTGATCGACGTTCCCGGTTGGGGCGGAAACCTCGCGGGACAGCACCTCGACCTGCGTCTCTCGGCACCCGACGGGTACCAGGCTGTGCGGTCGTACTCGATCGCCTCCGCAGCGACGGGCGACCGCATCGAACTGGCCGTCGACCGCCTGCCCGACGGCGAGGTGTCGCCTTACCTGGTCGACGACCTCATGGTCGGCGACGAGATCGAGATCCGCGGCCCGCTCGGCGGCTGGTTCGTCTGGCGCACAGAGCAGACCGAGCCGGTACAGCTCATCGCCGGCGGCTCGGGCATCGTGCCACTCGTCGCGATGGCGCGCGCCCACGCGGCATCCGGCTCCACCGCCCGCTTTAGACTGCTCTACTCGGTGCGCAGCCCCGGCGACGTCTTCTTCGCGAGCGAGCTCGCCAGCCTCGCATCGCCCAACTTCGAGGTGACCTGGGTGTACACCCGCGAGACTCCGCCCGACTGGCCCACACCGGCCGGGAGGCTCAGCCCGGCGGTGCTCGAGGCGTCGACGATCGGCGCCAGCGAGATGCCCGCGGTCTTCGTCTGCGGCCCGACGGGATTCGTCGAGAGCGTGGCCGACTGGCTCGTGGCCCTCGGGCACCCCGCGTCATCCGTCAAGACCGAACGTTTCGGCGGAAAGTAGGCCTCGGTGGCTACAATGCTGCTATCGAAAAGCCCGGCTTGTTCTTTGCGACAAGGGAAGAGGCAAGACCAATGACGCATCTCGATGGCAACGTGCTCGCGGGACCCCTGTCGGAGCTGTTCAGCGTCGACATGACGGTGGCGGTCGGACGGTGTATCGGATGCGGCGACGAGTCGGTTCTCGCGAACGCCATGGTCTACGAATCGGGCCCCGACATCGTGGTGCGCTGTCACCACTGCGATGACGTTCTGATGACGCTCGTGCAGAGCCCCGCCGACCTGCGGGTGGAGTTTCGCGGCATCGCCATGTTGACGGTGGCGCGTTCGGCGGAGTCGCGATGAGCCCCCGTCTACCCCCACTTAGTGGGAATACCCGGGCCGAACGTCGAGCCCTACGGTTGCAGCATGCGCGGGGGGCGCAAGTCACAACGGGGGACGACATGCGCGAAACGGCAGCGGCTGGTCAGAACACCGGATCGGCGGCGGGCGACGTCTGGTTCGCACCGACCGGCTCGGCCCAGGGCGAGCGCAACGCCCACCGTCTGCGCGGCTGGTCGATCGCGGTCGCCGCGGCACTGCTGCTCTGGGGCGTCATCGCCCTCGTCGTCTGGGGCATCGCGAGTCTCTTCTAGGCCTTGTGGCCGATCAGACGCGTGACCGGCCGGGTACCGCTACCCGACGGCTGTACAGGATCGCGAGCGCGACGAGACCGATGATCACCGCGGTCAGAGCGAGGATATAGGCTACGACGCTCCCCCAACCCGCGGTCGCCGGATCGAGGAACGGGTACGGGTAGATGCCGGTGGCGAGACCTCGCAGCAGCGTGTAGACGAGCCACGCGAGCGGGAACACGGGAGCGATGCGCAGCGACGCCCACGGCAGAGCCGGGCGGCCGGGCGACAGCAGCCAATCGAGCACGATCGCGAGGGGCACCCAGACGTGCAGCACCTCGTTAGGCCACTGCAGGCCGAGAAAGCCCTCATACGGGATGCCGCGCAAGAGCAGATTATAGACACCCGCGGTCACGACCGCGTACGCCAGAGTCGACACCCGCACGGCGGTGTAGAGCACGGTGTCACGGGGAAGACGTAGCGCCATGACGCCGCCGACGGCGAAGACCACGATGTTGATCAGGCCTGACTGGATGGTGAAGTAGCTGAAGTACTCGGCCGGGTCGAAGGCGTCGTTGACCACGCGGTCGGCGATCTGGGTGGCGATGGTGACGAAGACCGTGAGTGCCGCGACGATGCGGAGGGCCCCGACCGTGCGACGGGATGCGCTTTTCATGACGGGTATTCGTAGCCCGGACGGAAAAGGATGGCCACCCCCGCGCGGGGTGGTCTAGGTCTACGTCACCGGGCCTGTCGGGGGAACCGCCTGCCGTAGAGGATGGCGAGGGCGACCAGTCCGAAGATGGCGGCGGTGAGTCCCACGATGTAGGCCGCGACGCTTCCGACCCCTGCGGTAGCCGGGTCGATGAACGGATAGGGGTAGAGGCCGGTGACCGCGCCGCGCACGAGCGTATAGGCGAGCCAGGCGATCGGGTAGATGAGGGCGATCCGCAACGCGCTCCACGTCAGGGCCGGACGCCCGGGCGAGATAAGCCAATCGAGCACGATCACGATCGGTGCCACGACGTGGAGCACCTCGGTCGGCCACTGTATCCCGACGAATCCGTCGTCGGGGCCGTTGCGGAGCAGCAGGTTGTAGACCACGCCCGTGACGATCGCGTAGGCGACCACCGAGGCGCGCACGGCGGTGTAGAGCACGGTGTCGCGGGATCGGCGCAACGCCATTGCGCCGCCGACCGCGAGGATCACGACGTTGATCAGTCCCGACTGGATCGTGAAGAAACTGAAGTAGGCGGCGGGGTCGAACGCACCGTGTGTCAGGCGGTCGATGATCTGCGTGACGATCGCGGCGAGCACGAGGGCTGCGGCGGCGATGCGGAGAACGCCCGAAAGAGGGCGGCGTGCTGGAGTGAAGCCGTTCGGCATTGGGGCCTTTCTCGAGGGGCGGGGCTGTACTCCTGTCAGTCTTGTCACCGCCCCCTCGCGACGAATCCGTGCCGCTACGGAGATGTCGGGCTGCTCCGCCGGAAACGCGAAAAGACCCGCCCCTCCCACGATCGGGAAGGACGGGTCTTTCGGGGTGAAGCTAGCGAGCGGCGGAGCCGTCGGTGCGTCGCAGCGAAGCGGAGACGCCGATCAGCACGGCGTCGGCTTGCCGGCTACGCCGACGGCGGAGCGGCGAGCTTAGCGAGCGGCGGAGCCGTCGGTGCGTCGTAGCGAAGCGGAGACGCCGATAAGCACAGCGTCGGCTTGCCGACTACGCCGACGGCGGAGCGGCGAGCTTAGCGAGCGGCGGAGCCGTCGGTGTAGTCGGCGTCCTGCTGCTTCCACGCGAAGAGCGCGCGCAGTTCCTTGCCGGTGGCCTCGATGGGGTGCGCCGCACCCTTCTCGCGGAGGGCGAGGAACTCGGGGGCTCCGGCGTCCTGGTCGGCGATGAAGCGCTCGGCGAACGCGCCGTTCTGGATGTCGGCGAGAACGGCCTTCATGTTCTCCTTGACGTCGGGCGTGATGACGCGCGGGCCGGAGACGTAGTCGCCGTACTCCGCGGTGTCGGAGACGCTCCAACGCTGCTTGGCGATGCCGCCCTCCCACATCAGGTCGACGATGAGCTTGAGCTCGTGCAGAACCTCGAAGTAGGCGATCTGCGGCTGGTAGCCGGCCTCGGTCAGGGTCTCGAAGCCGTACTGCACGAGCTGCGAGACGCCGCCGCAGAGAACTGCCTGCTCGCCGAACAGGTCGGTCTCGGTCTCTTCGGTGAAGGTGGTCTTGATGCCGCCGGCGCGGAGGCCGCCGATGGCCTTGGAGTACGACCAGGCGAGGTCCCAGGCGGCACCGGTGGCGTCCTGCTCGACGGCGACGATGACGGGAACGCCACGGCCGGCCTCGTACTCGCGGCGCACGGTGTGACCCGGTCCCTTGGGGGCGACGAGCAGAACGTCGACGCCGGCGGGGGCGGTGATGTAGCCGTAGCGGATGTTGAAGCCGTGGCCGAAGACGAGCGCCTTGCCCTCGGAGAGGTTGGCGGCGATGTCGTCAGCGTACAGGTGACGCTGGCTCTGATCGGGAGCGAGGATGACGATGACGTCGGCCCAGGCAGCAGCCTCGGCGCCGGTGAGCACGGTGAAGCCGGCTTCTTCGGCCTTGGACTTCGACTTCGAGCCCTCCTTGAGGCCGACGACGACCTCGACGCCAGAGTCGCGCAGGTTCTGCGCGTGCGCGTGGCCCTGCGAGCCGTAGCCGATGACAGCGACCTTCTTGCCCTGGATCAGGGCGAGGTCGGCATCTTTGTCGTAGAAGATTTCAGTCACTTTTTCATCTTTCCTTTTATTGATGGGTTCATGCATCAGCAGTGTCAAGTATTCGTGAGAAGCGATCGCCGCGCGTCCGCGTTACTACCGACGCGCGAGAATCGCTAGTTTTTGAAGACGCGTTCGGTGATGCTTTTTCCGCCGCGACCGATGGCCAGGAGTCCGCTCTGCGCGATCTCCTTGATTCCGTAGGGTTCGAGGATGCGCAGCAGCGCCTGGATCTTTCCGCTGTCACCAGTGGTTTCGATCACAAGAGCGTCGGTCGAGACATCCACGATGCTCGCTCGGAAGAGCGACACCGCCTCGAGAACCTGCGACCGCGTGGTGTTGTCGACCCGCACCTTGATCAGCATGTGCTCGCGGGTGACCGACTGGGTCGGGTCGAGCTCGACGATCTTGATCACGTTGACCAGCTTGTTCAGCTGCTTGGTGACCTGCTCGAGCGGCAGCTCCTCGACGTCGACCACGACGGTGATGCGGGACAGGCCGGGGATCTCGCTCTTGCCGACCGCGAGGCTCTCGATGTTGAAGCCGCGGCGTGCGAACAGGCCGGCGACGCGGGTCAGCAGACCGGGTTTGTCTTCGACGAGAAGGGAAAGGACGTGACTCATGGGGGTTACTCCTCTTCCCACTCGGGGGCGTGGTCGCGGGCGTACTGCACCTGGCTCATTCCGACGCCCTGCGGCACCATCGGCCACACCATCGAGTCGCGGCTCACGATGAAGTCGATGACGACGGGACGGTCGTTGGTGTCGAGTGCGAGCTGGATGGCGGCGTCGACCTCCTCCTGCTTCGTCACCCGGATGCCGAGAGCGCCGTAGGCGTCGGCGAGCTTGACGAAGTCGGGGATCATCGCCGTGCCGTGACCGGTGTTCAGGTCGGTGAACGAGTGGCGTCCGTCGTAGAACAGCGTCTGCCACTGGCGCACCATGCCGAGGCTGGAGTTGTTGATGATCGCGACCTTGATCGGGATGTTGTTGATGACACAGGTGGCCAGCTCTTGGTTGGTCATCTGGAAGCAACCGTCGCCGTCGATCGCCCAGACGACGCGGTCGGGCTGGGCCACCTTCGCGCCCATGGCGGCGGGAACGCCGTAGCCCATGGTGCCGGCGCCGCCCGAGTTGAGCCACGAGTTGGGGCGCTCGTACTTGATGAACTGCGCCGCCCACATCTGGTGCTGGCCGACGCCCGCGGCGTACACGCCCTCGGGTCCGGTCATCTGGCCGATGCGCTCGATGACCTGCTGCGGCGACAGCAGCCCGTCGTCGGGCATCGTGTAGCCGAGTGGGAACTGCTCGCGCAGCGCGTTCAGGCGCGTCCACCATTCGGTGTAGTCGGGCGTGGTCGATTCGACCGCGGGTGCCCAGGCGGCGAGGAGGTCGATGATGACCTCTTTCGCGTCGCCGACGATGGGGACGTCTGCGGCGCGGATCTTGCCGATCTCGGCCGGGTCGATGTCGACGTGCACGATCTTGGCGTTCGGAGCGAACTCGCTCGTCTTGCCGGTCACGCGGTCGTCGAACCGCGAGCCGAGCGCGATGATGAGGTCGCTCTCCTGCAGGCCGAGCACGGCGGGCACGGTGCCGTGCATGCCGGGCATGCCGAGGTGCTGGTCGTGCGAGTCGGGGAAGGCGCCGCGGGCCATCAGCGTGGTGACGACCGGAACGCCGGTCTTCTCGACGAGCTCGAGCAGTTCTGCGCTCGCCTTCGAGCGGATGACGCCTCCGCCAACGTAGAACACGGGGCGCTTGGCGGCGGCGAGCAACTCGGCGGCCGCGGTGATCTGCTTGCCGTGCGCCTTCGTGACCGGACGGTAGCCGGGCAGGTCGAGCTTGGGCGGCCAGACGAACGGCGCCGTGTTCTGCTGCGCGTCCTTGGTGATGTCGACGAGCACGGGGCCCGGACGACCGGTGGTGGCGATGTGGTACGCCGACGCGATGGCGGCGGGAACGTCGGCGGCGTCCTTTACCAGGATCGAGTGCTTGGTGATCGGCATCGTGATGCCGATGATGTCGACCTCCTGGAACGCGTCGGTCCCCATGAGGGTCGAGAACACCTGACCGGTGATGGCGAGCAGGGGTACCGAGTCCATGTAGGCGTCGGCGATCGCGGTGACGAGGTTGGTCGCTCCGGGGCCGGATGTCGCGATCGCGACGCCGACACGGTTGGATGACGCGGCGTAGCCTTCGGCGGCGTGACCCGCGCCCTGCTCGTGCCGCACCAGGATGTGGCGGATGTCGGTGTCGGCCATCAGCTCGTCGTAGAACGGGATGATGGCGCCACCGGGCAGACCGAACACGTCGGTAATGCCAAGGTTCTTGAGCGAACGCAGCACTGCGCCCGAACCGGTCAGCAGCTCGGGCTCGACGGGAGCCTGCTTCTTCGGCGGTCGGGGGCTTGCCGCCTGCACTGCGGGTGAGTCCGTGGACATGGAACTCCTTTGGGAGAGCGAAAGGGTGATGGGGCTGTTAGCCGGTGACCGCGCCTTCGGCGGCGGAGTGCACGAGCTTCGCATACTTCGCGAGCACGCCTCGGGTGTAGCGCGGGGGAAGGGGAGCCCAGCCGATGCGGCGAGCTTCCAGCTCTGCTGGATCGACAAGTAGGTCGAGCGAGCGAGCTGCGATATCGACCCGTATAAGATCACCATCGCGCACGAAGGCAATAGGACCTGCGTCTACTGCTTCGGGAGCTATGTGGCCGATGCACAGTCCGGTTGTGCCGCCTGAGAACCTGCCGTCCGTCAACAGTAGTACATCTTTGCCTAGCCCCGCGCCCTTGATGGCCGCGGTGATCGCGAGCATCTCGCGCATGCCGGGACCGCCCTTGGGGCCCTCGTAGCGGATGACGACGACCTCACCCTTCTTGATGGTGCCCTCGGTGAGTGCGTCGAGTGCGCCGCGCTCGCGCTCGAACACGCGGGCGGGTCCCTCGAAGACGTCGGCGTCGAATCCCGCGGTCTTGACGACGGACCCCTCGGGGGCCATCGTGCCCTGCAGCACGGTGATGCCGCCGGTGGCGTGGATGGGGTTGTCAAGCGTGCGGAGCACCTTGCCGTCGAGCGGGTCGGGCTCTAGGTCGGCGAGGTTCTCCGCCATGGTCTTGCCGGTGACGGTCATTACGTCGCCGTGCAGAAGACCGGCGTCGAGCAGCGCCTTCATCAGCACGGGGATGCCGCCCTGGCGGTCGACGTCGTTCATCACGTACTTGCCGAAGGGCTTGAGGTCGCCGATGTGCGGAACCTTGTCGCCGATGCGGTTGAAGTCGTCGAGGGTGAGCTCGACCTCGGCCTCGAAGGCGATCGCGAGCAGGTGCAGCACGACGTTCGTCGAGCCGCCGAGCGCCATCGCCACGGTGATCGCGTTCTCAAAGGCCTTCTTGGTGAGGATGTCGCGTGCCGTGATGCCGAGACGGAGCAGGTTGACCACTGCCTCGCCCGAGCGGTGCGCGTAGTAGTCGCGGCGGCGATCGGCCGAAGCCGGGCTCGCCGAGCCGGGAAGGCTGAGGCCGAGGGCCTCGGCCACCGACGCCATGGTGTTCGCGGTGTACATACCGCCGCAGGCGCCCTCGCCAGGGGCGAACGCGCACTCGATGCGGTGGGCGTCTTCGAGGCTCATCGTTCCCGCCTTGACACCGCCGACCGCTTCGAACGAGTCGATGATCGTGATCTCCTTCTCGGTGCCGTCGGTCAGCTTCACCCAGCCGGGGGCGATGGAGCCGGCGTAGAGGAACACGCTGGAGAGGTCGAGGCGGGCCGCGGCCATGAGCATGCCGGGGATCGACTTGTCGCAGCCGGCGAGCAGCACGCTGCCGTCGAGGCGCTCGGCCATCATCACGGTCTCGACGCTGTCGGCGATGACCTCGCGGGAGACGAGCGAGAAGTGCATTCCCTCGTGGCCCATCGAGATGCCGTCGGAGACGCTGATGGTGCCGAACTGCAGCGGGTATCCCCCGCCGCCGTGCACGCCCTCTTTGGCCGCCTGGGCGAGCCGGTCGAGCGAGAGGTTGCAGGGGGTGATCTCGTTCCACGAGCTGGCGATGCCGATCTGCGGCTTCTCCCAGTCGGCGTCGCCCATTCCGACCGCCCGCAGCATTCCGCGGGAGGTGGTGGCTTCGATACCGTCGGTGACGGTGCGCGAGCGGGGCTTGATGTCGATTGCTTCTCGGGATGTGTCCGGCATGTTACGAGTGTAATGAACCGGAGCAGACTGGGTTGCACTCTCGCACGCCGCTCAACTCTCCTCGCGCTGCTTCTCCCTGGCAGCCTCGAGGGTCTCGGCCGTGGCCCGTTCGACCTCGGCCTCCAGCTCGTCGGTGATCATCAGCCCGTGGTCGAAATTGCCGGTGCGGTATCCGGCCCGTCCCACCATGTGGGCCGAGATCGGGGCGGTCAGCATCTGGAACAGCACGACCGGGATCAGCAGCAGCAGCGTCGACCACTCCCGCGATTCGAGCGCGATCGCGATGACCACGAAGATCAGCCCGAGGATCTGCGGTTTGGTCGCGGCGTGCATGCGGCTGAGGGCGTCGGGAAAGCGCACCAGGCCGACGCCCGCCGCGACGGAGAGCAGGGCGCCCAGCAGCAGGCTGATCGCGGCGAGGAGGTCGAGGGTGTCGTTGCTCATGCCGTGGCCTCTCCGTCGGTGTGCGCCGCGCCCGTGTCATCCGGATCGTCCCCGACTTCGATGCTCTCGCCGCGTTCCTCGGGAGTGACCGTCGCCGCTGTGACCGAGGCGCTCTCGCCGAGCGAGCTGTCGTCGCCCACGGGGATTCCCGCCGGCCGGTCTTGTTTCGACACGTAGCGGGCCACAGCGATCGTCGCGAAGATCGCGGTGCTCGCGAGCACCACCATCAGCGGGATGGTGCGGGTGTGCCCGTTGTAGACCATTTCGGCGCCCACGACGAGCATGAGGGTGGTGAGCAGCACGTCGGAGGCGATCATGCGGTCGAGGATCGACGGTCCGCGCACGATGCGGTACACGGTCAGCAGAGCGGCGACGGTGAACAGGATGCCGACGACGGGGTAGATGATGCTCATTCGCCGCTCCCGCCCGCGTTCAGCCGTTCCAGGTCGGCGCGTGAACCGAGGGCACGCACGAGGCGGCGTTCGATCAACAGCACGGCCGCGCGCGCCTTTTCGACGGCGTCGGCGTCGGGGGTGTTCAGCGCGTGCAGGTACAGGATCGACTTCTCACGGTCGGCCTCCAGCACGAGCGAACCGGGGATGAGCGACAGCACTATCGCGGTGAGCGTCATGATCAGGTCGGAGCGCGTGTAGAGCTGCACCGCGATGACGGCGTTGCGCTTGACCGGCCGAGGGGCGAAGGCCTGGGCGGCGACCTGGAACGAGGCGATCACGAGCTTCCAGGCGAAGTCGGCGACGAACACGGCCAGATGCCACGGGTGCAGCCGACCCGTGAGCTCGATCGGCGGGAGGTAGAACACGCGCGTGACGAACACGGCGAGCGCGAGCCCGGTCACGAGGTTGAGCAGCGAGGGGTTGCCCCAGAGCAGCATCCAGAGCACCACCAGCACGACGATGAGAGGCAACTGGTGCAGCAACCGCACCCTGAGGTGCTTTCTGGCCGCCTCCGCGGGAATTGCGGGGTCAGTCATCGATGCCTCCCGGGAAGACGATGTCGACATAGAACGACGGGCCCTCGAGGTTCTCGCCGGCGCGCGCCGCGACGGCGTAGAGCGGGCCCGCGAACGCGGTCAAGGCGATGGTCACCAGCACCATGCCGGCCGTCGCCGCGACCATGAGCTTCGGCGCGGTGCGCGTGGCCTGCATGCGCGGGGCGTTGGGCGCCTCCGAGATATTGTGCAGCAGCGCCGAGTCGTAGTTCTCGACCTCGCTCGCGGAGCGCCAGAATGCCATGTTCCACACGCGCACGAGCGCGTAGAGCGTGAGCAGCGAGACGAGCGCACCCGCGCCGATGAGCACGTAAGCGAGCCAGGTGCCCTGCTGGGCGCTCGCCTCGAACAGCGCGAGCTTGCCGATGAACCCCGAGAACGGCGGGATTCCGCCGAGGTTGAGGGCGGGGATGAAGTAGAGCACGGCGATCACCGGGGCGGCCTTCAGCAGACCTCCGAGCTTGGTGATCGACGTGCTTCCGCCGACGCGCTCGATCAGGCCCGCTGCGAGGAACAGGGTGGCCTGCACGACGATGTGGTGCACGATGTAGTAGATCGCGGCCCCGGTGCCCTCGGCCGTGCCGAGCGAGATTCCGAGGATCATGTAGCCGATGTGGCTCACCAGGGTGAACGAGAGTATGCGTTTGATGTCGGCCTGCGATACGGCACCGAGCACGCCGACCACCATGGTGAGCAGGGCTACGACCATCAGCGCCGTGTTCAGTTCGGGCCCGGGGAAGATCACGGTCTCGGTGCGGATGATGGCGTAGACACCGACCTTCGTGAGCAGACCGGCGAACACCGCCGTCACCGGTGCCGGCGCGGTCGGGTAGGAGTCGGGCAGCCAGAACGACAGCGGGAACACCGCCGCCTTGATGCCGAACGCCACCAGCAGCATCACGTGCAGGATGATCTGCACGTCCTGCGGGATCTCGGCCATGCGCACCGAGATCTGCGCGATGTTCACCGTGCCGACAGCGCCGTAGATCATCGCGATGGCCGCGAGGAAGAGCAACGACGAGAGCAGGCTCACCACGATGTAGGTGACCCCGGCGCGGATGCGTGCCTCGGTGCCGCCCAGGGTGATGAGCACGTAGCTGGAGACGAGCAGGATCTCGAAGCCCACGTAGAGGTTGAACAGGTCGCCCGCGATGAACGCCGTGAAGACGCCGGCGGCGAGGATGAGGTAGGTCGGGTAGTAGATCGAGACGGGCGTCTCGTGGTCGCCGTCGGCGAGACCCTGCCCGACCGAGAAGATCAGCACCGCGAGCAGCACGAGCGCGGAGACCACGAGCATCAGTGCGGCGAGCCGGTCGACGATCAGCACGATGCCGAACGGCGCCTGCCAGCCGCCCACCTCGAGCGCGAGGGGAGCCGAGTCATCCACCACGACCAGCATGACGACGCCGATCGCGAGCACGACGGCGAGGGTGGCGACGGCCACGATGCGCTGGGCGCGTGGGCGGCGCCCCAGGATGAGCGTCGAGGCGGCGCCGAGCAGCGGCAGCATCACGACGAGGGGCACGAGCGAGCTGAAGTTCAGAGAGTTCATCGGGTGCCTCCGAACTCGGTGTCTTCGGTGGTGGTTTCGAGCGTCTCGCCCAGCTCGGCGACCGCGGCGGCCCGCAGTGCGACATCGTCGACGTCGTCGTCGACGTCGTCGTCGCGCTCCAGCCGCCACGAGCGGTAGATGAGTGCCATGAGGAAGGCAGACACCCCGAAGGTGATGACGATGGCGGTGAGGATGAGTGCCTCGGGCATGGGGTCGGTCATGTCGGCGGCGGTGACGCCGTCTTCGACGATGGGCGCGCTGCCGACCTTGCCCACCATGGTGATGAGCAGCAGGTTGGTGGCGTTGCCGACGAGCAGGAAGCCGAGGAGAACACGGGTCATGCTGCGCTCGAGCAGCAGGTAGATGCCGGCGGCGTAGAGCACCACCATGACGGCGACGAGCACGAGGGCGATGTTCATACGGTCTCCCTCTCTGCTCGTTCGTTCTCTTCTGCGCTGTCGTCTTCCTGTTGCCGGTCGACCTCTGCGCCGAGACTGCGCAGCACGTCGAGGGTGAGGCCCACGACAACGAGGTAGACGCCGACGTCGAAGATCGTGGATGTCACGAACTCGACATGACCGAACGGCCAGAGTTCGCCCTCGATGAAGCTCGACTGCAGCGCCGCCTGCCCGAAGAAGATCGGCACCAGGGCGGTGCCCACGGCGAGGGTGAGCCCCGCGCCGAGCAGCTTGCCCGCGTC
>Ga0247740_1000314_pt1 | contig 24958 bp, 13 predicted proteins | sample UWRJL148409B2_FD_180942 | JGI IMG/M metagenome (GOLD analysis project Ga0247740, IMG submission 180942) | Plant litter microbial communities from Arlington Agricultural Research Station in Wisconsin, United States - UWRJ-L148-409B-2 | ecosystem: Environmental > Terrestrial > Plant litter >...
TGCAGGCATCAGAGCCAATGCGGCAAGCTCACTTACTGAACCTATAAAACCGGTAACGTCGACTATGGTAACTAAACCAATTGCAGTAAGTTTTACCAGTGACTGGGCTGTTACGTCTGAAAATAATGGAAACACGAATTATTTAAGACTTTATCCTAAAGCAGATTTTATGGCTCGTAACTACACGGCAAGCGTAAATGCTACTGATGTTTTAGGACAAAATCCTTTTGGAAGCATTGTAGGTGTTGCACAACTTAACGATCGTATCTTTTTATCGGATAATACCAATAAAAAGATTAGAGTTATTAAGCTGAATAAATCTGTGATTGAGGAACAGAATTAGAAAATTCCAATTTTTTGAAATTCCAAATTCCAAATTTAAAAAAAGCTAAAATCTCAAGTTCCTTCATTGGAATTTGGGATTTTTTTATTGGAATTTAAAATTCTTTTATTCGTGAAATTCTTTGTCTATTGAACGCAGATGACACGGATTCGCTAAAGCGAAAACGCAGATTTAAAACGGATTTTTTATCTTTTTGGATTTTTTTTTGTAACTATTGTCACCCTGAGCGTAGTCGAAGGGCGCTCCAATTGGAACGTGGGCTTCGACTTCGCTCAGCCTGACAATGCGGATAAATATTAAACTTTAAACAAAAAGCACTTCAAGCAACTTTGTCAAAGTTCAAAACTTTGACAAAGTTTCACACAAAGTCACCCCAATATTGTCATCCTGAGCGAAGTCGAAGGACACGCAAGAAGCTCTACAAAGATTGGCCTTTCTTTGGCTAATTTCTAGTGTGATTTCTCCTCCGTAGAAAAAATGATAAGATTGCGAATAAATTCCGCGTAAATCCGTTTAATCCGTACAATCTGTGGACCATTCAAAACAAATTAATCCAAAAAAAAAGCTTGTCTTCAACAGACAAGCTTTCTTATTCTCAAACGAAAAACTCGTTTAGATCTTTATTTCTTTTGCAGCAGCATCTTTCGATTTCACTAACTGATTCACTCTCCAAATAAAGAATATAGAACAAAGTGTAATAATCGCAATTACGTATCCTAAAATATCATAATTTTCAAGCGGAGCAGTTTTTGTTTTCTGATGTACAATATACCCCGCACAAACTGCTGCAATTCCGCCTGCAATTTGCTGTAAGGAAGATGATATCGACATATAGGCACCACGATCTTCTAATCCGGGAATAGCAGTATTTAGTGTTGTAGCAGGAATCATTCGGCTCATGATTCCCATAAACAAAATCATATTGATCACTACGATTTCCCATAGCGGAATAGGATTTAGGTTGGTATAAATTAAAATCATAATGATCGAAAGTATAGAACCCGCTGCAAACAATTTGAACTTGCTTATTCTATCACTTAACTTCCCGACCAAAGGCATGATAAAAAGAACTGAAAGTCCGGTAAAGAAAAATACCATTGGCAATTCTAATTGGCTAATTTTTATATTGTTGACCAAAAAAGCACTTCCGAAAGGCTGTAACATAAATCCTCCAACCGAAAGAAAGGCAATAGAAGCAAAACCTATCTGATATTGTTTGTTGCTTAGCGTATGCCAAAGATGCAAAAACGGACTCTTATCTGATTGTACTTCAAGATGTTTGATAATGGGCTGCATTTGGGTGATAATCGCAATCAGAATCAGAACGCCTAAAACGGCAATCATGATAAAGGCCGAATGCCATCCCCAATTGTTAGCGAAATACAAACCAACCGGAATTCCTAAAATCTGACTGGTAGCAAAAGCCATTTGTATAAAACCCATCACACGGCCCCTTTGATGAATGACAAATAAATCGGTTACTATGGCTAAAGATACTGAACCAATTACACCGCCAAAAAGTCCGGTGACGATTCTGGCCATAAGCAACATTATATAACTCGATGAAAGTGCACAGAAAACGGTACCAATAATGAATCCTGTATAAAAGAAAATCAATAATTTTTTTCGGTCGAATTTGTCTGCAAAACCTGCTGCTAATAATCCGGAGATTCCGGCACTAAACGCATAAGCCGAAACGGCAAAACCAAAGTTTGAAGTGGTCATGTCGAGTGTTTTCATTAAGATATCTCCCAGCGGAGAAATGACCATAAAATCAAGAATTACAGTAAACTGCAAAAGGGCCAGAATGGCGATAATGATTTTTTGGTTAAAAGTAAAAGTGGGGCTGTCCCCCGATGTTTTTTCCATATAAAGTGGTTATTTTTTATTAATTTAATTCCTGGCATTCATGACCAAATTCGTTGATCATACCAATGATTGTTTCGGGTTTTAGTACCGAAGAAACAACGCGAAGTACACAATCGACATCTTCGTGATCGATACTCCATTGCTGTATGTCCTGATGCTCGTCGAGCGTTTTACGCAGCTGGCAAGCCGGATCTACAGTGGCAATATTTGTTTTAAAAACGTGTATGGTATTTAAATCAGTTTCCATAATTTTTCATGGTTTTAAAGCTTTTATGGTTCGGCTAAAAGCTTCTTTCATAATTTCATTGGTAAGCTTAAATGGCTTTCCTCCCATACTCTTACCCTCAGTATGCAAGTTCAACAGCGTGTATAATGGTCCGTAGGCGACAGACCAAAAGGCTTCAAATGTCATAGGAACCAGTTCTTTATTACGTAGTCCGTTATCTATGAACTCTTTCATAATCATTCTAAAATCTGCAAACTCTTTAATAGAATCCAGAATAATTTCTGAGTGAGGCGAATGTTTGACGATTTCAAAAAAAGCAACTTCCTTGGGGTATTTCATGGTAAATGCCGCGCGGTTTTCCCATTGCTTCCATAATCCTTCTTCAAACGACATTTGAGGCGAAAAGTTTTTTACCGTACTGGTAAAAAATTTAAGTGCCGTAACAGCACCTATTTTTTGTATTAAATCATCTTTGTCTTTATAATAAATGTATAAGGTTCCAACAGAAATGGAACAGGCTTTTGCCAGTTTATTCATGCTGAATCCCTGAAATCCGTCGCGTACGATTTGATCAATTGCAGTTGTAATGACCAGCTTCTCTTTGTCAATATCCCGAATTCTCATGCTTTTTTTTGGCAAAGATAAAATAATAAATGAATGAACATTCTTTTATTAATTATTTTTTTTTGAAATTATTTTAATGAAGAAAAATAACAGGATTTCAGATTCAGATTTAAATACTCTTGATATGAAAACATAGTCAATGGTTTCAACCGTTGGGATACAAAATATATTTATCGTGTTTCATTATTTCAATACGTTATTTCAATACGTTATTTCGATACGTTATTTCGATACGTTATTTCGATACGTTATTTCGATACGTTTCCCGTGGTTGAAACCACGGGCTATGTTGAAATACGATAAGTTAAGATTTCAAGAAATAGCGCCAAAGTTTGTTATTTCGAGCAACGAAAAATCTCCGCAAGTAGCTCGACAATGAATATTCACCACAATCTTGTCATCCTGACGCAGGAAGGATCACACTAGAAACTCGACAATGAAAATCAACAATCTTTGTCGATTCCGTGTGTGATTTCTCTCTTCGGTTGAAATGACAAAAATGCGCAGATCAACTTTGAACACATGTGATTTCTTTTGTAAAATGACAAACTAAACCAAATATTCTTATGAAAATGAGTATCCTAGCCCCGATAGAAGTGGAAATCCTTTTTCTGGCTTCTTTAGCCAGGAAAAGATTGGAACGGATAGCGGGATTAGCTCCTGAAAAAAATATAAATTAAATGTGTTTTTCAAGATATACAACTGTGTCAAAGTTGTAACCACAGGAAATTTAAAATCTCCTTTTTATAAAAAATCATTTTAATCCTTTAAATCAGTGGCTAAAAAAACATCTCACTTTATTCCATAAAAAAACTCCTGCTCAGATGAACAGGAGTTTCAAAAACAAATCTAATTTCAATTTCTAATCTAATTCTAATATTTAATTTTTATGCTAAACCACGTGTCAACCAACCTCTTTTATTGGCAGTAACAATGGCGTATGGTGTAATCCAGAATAAGCTAAAGGTGTAAAAAACACTGTACGAATACGCCCAAAGTGAATCTGAAAAATTATATCTTTTTGCGTAAAACAAAACCGGAAAGCTTGATACGATTAAGATTCCTAAAAATGTTGAACTTAAAAACAATAGCGGATGAATGGCGATAAAAAAGAACATGAAAAGCATGAACGGATACGCCATAACGATTCTTAATGCCTGGTTCAGCCATAAAAGTCTTGAACCAAATTTAGATCCTTCTCTAAAATCTGTGAAAACATATTTTGCCATTGCAATGTTTTCACGCACATTACTTCTACTCCATCTGATAAACATTTTATATAATCCGGTGTATTCTTCAGGAACGTTTGTTAGTACATACGCATTTCGCTGAAACAATACGTGTTGACCTTGTTTTAAGATCATATTGGTCATGGCGCGATCTTCACCAATGTCAGATGGCTGTCCCATAAAAGTCTGGTTGATCCATTCGTCAAGACAAGCAAAAACGGCTGTTTTTCTGTAAGCTGCCGCTGCTCCCGGAGTACAAAGAACCGAACCTAATTTGCTTTCGGCAGAACGCATGAATTCGAAACTCATTACGAAACTTACATTCAGCATTTTTGGTAAGATTGCTTTTTTGCTGTTCAAAACATGAACGTTTCCTGCCACTGCTCCGCATTTTTCGTCTACCACAAACGGACTTACTAAATTACGTAGCGTATCTTTTTTCACGATTGAATCACTGTCTACCGTTACAAAAATTTCACCTTTTCCTAATTCAAATCCACGGTATAAGGCGTGACGTTTTCCTGCGTTTGCCGGTTGTTGAAAAATCGTTAAACGATCTCCTAATTTTATTTTGGCTTGTTGCATCCAGTACCAGGTATCATCTTTACTTCCGTCATCAACGGCTAATATTTCTAGTTTATGTGCAGGGAAATCACTGTCGGCCAAACTCAATAAAGTATCCCAAACCAGTTTTCCTTCGTTATACGCAGGAACGATTACGGTAACGGTTGGCAACATTTCATCCGAAACGGATTCGATTGGTTTGTATTTAAAAAACAAGTATAAATTGTACAGGAAAACTCCTGTCTGAAAGAAAAATAACAATCCCGCAATGATCAAAAATGGTAGTCCCCAATTTGAGTTCAGACGCTCAATCTGAAACTGATCGAAGTCATCTTGCATATGATAGACAGAATAAGCTCCAACAAACATTAAGATAAAAGTACTTACCAGCACAAATAATCCAAACTTACTTTTAGTGCGCTCGTTTACTTTTTTTGTTGTTGCATGATCATTACTGATACGAAAAATAGAACTGTTTAAGGCTTGTTCGTTATTAAGATCTGATTTCGAGGTATAAAATTGTTCTGTTGTTAAGGTTTCACTTTTCATATGACACTACTTTTTGATTGCTTGCTATGGGCTTTTAGTTTATTTGCTTTCCCGTCGATTCGTTATTTTCATTTATCGAAAGGAATATCTACGTTATCCCATTTTGCAAGCGTTGTGCCATTATCAGTTTTTACTGGTTTTGAGTTGTTTAGGGGTTTTAGTGTTTTAGAGAGTGTGTAATTATTATACGTTTTTAGGATACAGTATACAGTTTTTGTTGGGGATTTGGGAGGTTTTGGGGTTGAGGTTTTGTTGTGCCCGGAAGGGCTTGAAGTTTTATTATAACGCTTTCTGAAATTTATTATTGTTATGCTGAGGGAAGTTTAAGGATTTTGGTATTTGGAATTTAAAATTTTGGAATTTAATTTTTAGGAGCTATTTCCAGCCATCCACTATATCTTTTCCTTGCTAAAGGAGCAAGAAAAAGGATGCCGCTTCTGTCTGGGCTAGGGGTTTTGGGGTTATTAGAAGTTTTTTTATATTAATTTGAAAACTTAGGTATAAATACGTATTAGCATATTGTTCATGTTTAAATAAGGCTAACTAGATGGTAAAGTGGTATGTTGGAATTTCCGACTAACCTCTTTACATGGGTTATTGAGAATTTAATCTTCATAAAAAAAAGGAAAATACATAAAAATACTTTCCTTTATTATTAAATAAGACAATTTGATATAATATCTAAACTGCTGACCTACTATAAACACTATTTCCAGCGCCATAATAATTAGAGTAAATATGCTGATAAATTGTTACGGTTTTCAGACTAACTTCTTCATCAGTATAAACTTCTTGTGGAAGCCAAAGTAATTGATTATAAATCTCACTTTTTACCTGAGCTGTAACTTCTCTTTTCTCTCGCCAACGATCAATTTTTAATTTTTCAGTCTTAAGTTTCGTTAATGTTTCCTGTGCAACTTTTTTAACTTGTTTAAGATCGTTACCTTCTAATTCTTTACCTTCTCTAAGCAAATCAAAAATAGCTAAGGTTTCCTGATCTTCCAATTTTTCTCTTACTGCTCGTTGTTCTTCAAAACTTAAATCTTTAATAAAATTATTCAAATTATTAAAAGCCATTACGGTATCTTCCAAGGATTTCCCTTTATTATATTCCTCAACAATTTTTTTATATCGTTCATAGAAATCTAATCTCATCGGATTTTCTTTCAGCATTTGCTGCAACTTTTGGTCAATGGCTTGTTGTAAATCATAAACTAAAGTATTTTTGTTCGGTACTTTTGCAAACGCTGCTTTTAACTTTTCAAAATCTAACTTACTTAAATCAACATAAACTTCATTTCTAATCTCATTTACTTCGTCTTGCTGTAAATGTATACTATCGTTCACAATACCTTGCAACTGCATCATAATCTCAGTTACATCTGCAGATTTCACACTTTGATTTAATAAGTTATAAATAGCATCAATGGCATTGAATTCTTTAATATATTGCTTTGATTCCACTTCTGGAAATAAGGCTTTATATTTTCTAAAGACATTACGAGCCATCATTTCAAAACTAGTACGTGTCGTTTCATTTAAGCAAACACAATCTCCTGCTTTTTTTAGCAAACCAATTTTTTCCATTGGTTTAACATTAAATAAATCCGACAGTTTGAAGTTTATGGAATTTAGATAATCTTTTGCCTCTTTTATAGCCTTTTTTAATTCACTTTCCAAATCGGCAATCTCTTCAACCGCTTTACCACCTTCAATATTTTTGTCTCCTTTTCCTCCTTCACCATAAACTGAATAAGCCTGCTCCAATTGCTTGTAAACATTTCCATAATCGATAATCAAACCATTTTCTTTTTCATCATCATACACACGATTGGCTCTTGCAATGGTTTGCATAAGAGTGTGCCCTTTAATAGGTTTGTCTAAATAAACCGTCGAAACACATTGTGCATCAAAACCAGTAATCCACATTGCGCAAACAATGGCTAAACGAAATGGATTTTCTGCGTCCTTAAATTCCTTTTCTAAATTACGCTCTACCATCTTACGACGATGTTGCTCGATATCCAAATTCATCTTTCGGAATTTATCAACTTCGTTCTGTTCGCTACTAACTACAACACAAACTTCTGTTTCAGCGACTTTATCATATTTACGTTGTAATTCCTGTGCTTCTTGTTGATCTTGCGTTTTTGCAATATGACTTTCTAGCTCTCGTAAATATGATGGCCAATATTTCAAGATCAATTGATGCATTCGTACAGCCGTTGGTTTATCAAGTGCAACATACATTGCTTTTCCTTGATAACCTCTTTCATTAAAATGCCAGACTAAATCTTTTGCAATATCATCTAATCGATGCTCTGCGGTAAGGATTGGATAATTTTTTTGAAATAAATAAGACAATTTATTCTTTCTATCTTCATCAAGATTTTCATCTTCGAGTATCTCAGCCATTTTTTCATCAAGCTCAGGATTTTCGATTCCTAATTTTTTTCCTCTGTTAATATATAATAATGGTAATGTTGCATCGTCTTCGATCGCTCTTTTGAAATCATAAACTGAAACATATTCACCAAAAATATTTTTAGTTAATTCTTCTTCATCTTTAATTATTGGAGTTCCCGTAAAACCAAGATAAGAGGCGTTTGGTAAACCGAAGAAACGCATATTTCGAGCATATGCACCTCCTTGTGTACGATGTGCTTCATCAGAAATTACAATAATATTTTTACGATTTGTAATTAACGGATATTCAGATTCCTTTTCAGGATCTATAGAGAATTTATGAATTAAAGTAAAAACATAACGATGATTTTCGGATAGTAATTCGCGAAGATGGTCACGTCCTGTGATTCCTGTTTTTTTTCCTGCAACTATATTTTTATCATTGACAATACCAACGCCAGAGAAGGTATCATACAATTGGTTTTCCAGTTCCGTTCTATCTACAGCAATTAGGAATGTGTAGGCACCTCCAAATTTACGGTGTACTTTTTCACATAAAAAAACCATCGAATATGACTTCCCACTACCTTGCGTATGCCAATATACTCCTAGTTTACCTTGAAGATCTTCAATGTTTTTTACGTTCTCTAATACTTTATTCACTCCAATATACTGATGATTTTTAGCCATCAATTTGACTATTTCTCCACTATTTTCATCAAACAACAGGAAATTTTCGAATAAATCCATTAAACGATCTGGTGCACAAGTACCGCGTAACATTGTATCCAAACTAACTATTCCTTCTTGTTCTTCTTCAATACGTTTCCAATCCAAAAAGAATTTGTAAGGACTTGTTACTGTTCCTACTTTGCTATCAACTCCGTTGCTTAATATTATAAAAGCATTGGTGTGAAAAACCTGTTCAATCGTGTCTTTATAATCTTTAATATTATCATTATAGGAATTACGTAAATCATTACAATGAGCCTTCAATTCAAAGAAAACTAAAGGAATTCCGTTTACAAACCCAATTACATCAGGACGGCGATTATACAATTCTCCAACAATTTCCAGCTGGCGAACCGCTAAAAAATCATTGTCTGCATAATTATTATAATCAAATACTTTAAGTTTCTTTTTTATCAGTTCCCCTTCATCATTAGTATAACTTACAGGAATACCGTTTTTAAGCAATTCATACTTCTCTTTATTTATACTTCCTAGTGTTTTATCAGCTATTTTTTGAGCTAGAATTTCATAGGCCTGTTCATATACAGAAATTAGCAAATCAGGATTTAATTTAGCCAATGCCTTAATAACATAACGCTTTAAGATTACTTCTGATCTATTTTCACGGCCTAACAAGCCTTGTTCTCCAAAAGTTTCTTTTGTCCATGCCGTAACGACTTTCCAACCTAACTCTTCTAATACATCTTGAGTAGCTTGTTCTATAAGGACATCTTCTGAATATTCGTAGCTCATTGATTAATTTTTAATGAGTTCTGATAAAACTTTTGGACTCCCACCATTAAAAGTCCCTTTAGTATTTACCAACTCTCTAATATTTTTAAAATATTTATCTTGCCTCTCATGTTTATAATGATTAAAGGCTATGAATCTACCTTGACTCCAAAGTTCTTCATTTAATTTTACCGCATACCATTTAAACATTTCTAATTTGTCATCGGTTGCAAAATCTAATTCATTATTTAAAACTACTTTTTCTGAATATAATTTTTCGAAATCATTTTTTAAATAGTCTTTGAAAAATGATTTAAAGGCTCCTCCTTCTATATTATTCAAGCGAATAATTTTTTTCCAATCTCCAAAATCATATCTCCAATAGTAACTCGCCCAATTCTCTGTCCAATACTTGCCGTAAAAAAATAGTATATTTCTTAGTTTCCGACTATTCATATCTACATATAGTATAGGAAATAATTCATAAAACTTTGAACTAATCAAAGCTATAGTTTCCTTGGTTGGGTTTTCTTCAAAATCAATTAAATGAGAAGAATTTATATTTTTCAAGTCTTTTCCATCTAGATTCAATGGATGATCTTCTATTTCCCAAATTAAACTTTCTATTTCAATTAAAAAATTAGAATTATTAGATGCTATTTTCGAAAGATAATTGTATTTGATTTTTTCATTTGATTTTCTAAATTCTTCCTGATTAATTTCACTTTCTTCTTCATTAATATTTAATCCAAAAACTTTATTTTCAATAATAAAGTCAACTGTTTTTTGTAGTGAAGGCACACTACGATTATTATTATTCTTTCTTACAAAGAAAAATCTTATAAATCTAATTAATTCTAAATCATCAATGTTATTTCCTAATTCATGTTGCTTATTAATGTATAATAACCAAGACCAAATATAGATCATTCTATTTTGTTCAGTTGACCTGTTTTTATCTCCATAATCAACATGCCAATTGGTTAAATTATCGTTGAATATTTTCCAAACTTCCTTGTAAAAAGTATCAACCCATTTTGTATGTTTATGATACGATTTAAGGACCTCTTTTTTAGTTAAAAGGTATTGAAATGAAGATATATAAGATTCAACTTTTTTTAATGATAATATTTCATTCACTTTTCCAAAAGTAAATGCTTTATTATCCTTTGTCAGGATGTAATTTTCCAAACCTGCTATACAATCGATAAAACTGTTAAACCCAGAATCTGCACTTTGTATTTTGTGATTTTGATCCCTGTTTTTCCAAAATATTTGTTGCCAGCTTTCCCATTTACTCCCAGAATCTAATAAATCTTTATCTTCAATCATTAAAGCAGCTTTGGTTATTTCATTTGCAGCTAAATCTTCTCCACGAGCATTCATCGTGATATATAATTCTTCACCTTCAGAGGTAGCTTCAGTTTTAAAATGCCAAAAAACAATCTTATTTATAAAATGAGAATAATATTTGGTCGAACTATTAAAAATCTCAATAATATAATCGAGTGCTCTTACAATTGAACTAACACTTAAATCATTTTGATAATCATCTAAAAACCAAGTTTGCTGTTTAATTTGTTTAAATTCTGAAGTTGAGTTAATTTTCTGAATAAATTCTAAGAAAAACAATTTAGTAATATCTCTAACTTTAAAATCAAAACACATTGAGTCCTCCTCAAAACGTATTAAATTTAAAAATTCACTTTTCCTGTCTTCCTTTAAAGCAAAGTAAAACAGCATTAAAAATAAAGTTGTGAAACGCTGTTGACCATCAATTAGATTTTCATCTAAAAAACGGTCATTTTGAATCTTTACATAATCAGGTTTGTATGAATATAAAAAACCAATATTTATTTTTTGAGTTTCATTTGGCAAGTGACATACATTACAAGATTCTCCTATTTTATCTTTTAAGTTATTTAAAAATTTCTTTATTACATCTTCATTGTTACCCCAAACATATTCACGTTGTATTTCAGGAATAATAAAATTATTCTGAGATAGCAGTGTTAGAAGGTTTTCTTCTTTTAAGAAAGCTTTTGTTTTTTTAGGCATCTGAATTGTTTTTAAAAAATTCTTCCAAATTAATAGCTATTTCATTTGCATTTTTTCGAACATCATCAAAATTCCAATTATTTAAATCGCCTTGAGAATTATACTTTAAAAATGCCTTAACCGTATGATGCCTCACATATAACCCATTAACAGTATTCATTAAAATATCATTTCTTTTTTTTCTATAACCATCATTACCATAACCCCTATTAATAGTTTGATGTAATAGCACTAAATTACCTATAGAATTGATTGGTGTTTTTTTGTGAATTTCTGTTTTTAAATCACTCAATTTATTATCTCTTTCCTCAATATCAAATGAAACCCATTCTGACTCTGAAAAAGGAAATTTTATATCAGATTTTAGGGATTGAATATATTTTATTAAGTCATTATAGTCTATAAGCTCTTTCAATTCTTTAGGAGTACCCGAAAATATATGTTCTTTATCCTCTTTATAATTAGCAAAATATTTTGCATTTAAAAATGGTAAAGGGTTCCCTATTTCAGCATCCTTAGCATGGGCGATAACATCTAGTAACAATAAAATAGTATTTAATTCTTTTGTATTGTACCAATTAGTTTTTTCTAAAGCATCATAATCTGTAATCTTTGTGAGCAGTTGTTTTTTAGCATCTTCAATTGTATCATTTTCTTCGATAGAAAATATAAATTCTTCTATTTTAGAAATACACCATTTATTGATGAAGTTATCTCTCGTGTTTAGTGATTTTTCCCATTCTTTTAAAACCTCTTTAATTTTTATTTTTTTACTATGAGAAAATAAGAAACCTAAATAATGATATATTTTTCTGTTTTCAAACCAATCTTTAAGTGTTCGATGTAGCTTTAATATTGATTGATAAATTTCATCAGCTTTATTTTCTTCAAAAGCTTTAAGTGTAATTTCACTTTTGCCTTTGGTCTCAATCCAGATTTTATATAATAAATTTATCGGGTGCAAATCCTGATTAAACTTAATCGATTCTTTACTTCCCGTATTGACAATAGTAAAGTTCTTAAAATACGAATTTACTTCGGGTTTACTCCACCAAGCATTCAACTCATCTAATTGCCAGCCTATACGTGTTCTACGCTGATTTAGCTTGACAATGTCTTGTATATCATCAGCATCATAATCTTCTAATTCTTGTTTTGCAACTCTTGTAATGAGTATTGCGCGTACTAAATCGGCACCATCTAAATGTACTTTTCCTGCATTTAGATTCATGAACAATTCTTGCTCATTTACATTCTCAACCTTATTTACAATAAGTTTTACATGTTTTAGCAGTACTTCCGTAAAAGTTTCTTTATTAACATTGTTTTTTGTAAACCATTCATCAATTACTCGAATCGCAGTATACATGTAAAATATATCCTGAAAATCAAAATCTAATTCTTGTTCGCTTTCAAATGATATAAAATTTACAGAACTTATTATTTTATCTACTATTTCATCTTGATTTTGAATACATTTTTGAATAAAACTATTAGATGCTTCTCTTACTGCATAAATAAGCTTATTGGATAAAAGGCTTATTTCACCCAGATATGCGAGTAGTAAAATAGTTGTAGTTAGGCGTTGTTGGCCATCTACAACATTTATTTTCACAACGTCTATTTCAGATTGAAATAAGGTTATATTTTGCAAACAATAAAAATGGCTATCATCTCTTGTTTTAGAAAAATTATAAACATCCTCTAACAACTGCTTTACCTGTTGTTGATTCCATTTATATCCTCTTTGATATTCAGGAATATTGAATTTTTGAGTTTCTTTTAAATAAGTACCAAAAACCTCTTGAATACTATATAACAATTTAGCCATTACCTATTTTTTAGAAGATTCTAATTCTAACTCCTCCACATCAATCATTCCACTCATTAACCTTGGTAATAAAATATCTCTGGCATCTTTGAGAAGTCGGTTCTGAATCGTTAGGTTTTTTAAAATGTCAAATATTGGATCAATTTGATTTTGAAAATTGATTAATATTTGATCAGTAGGTACTAAAAAAGGAATTGCTTTTACAATTTTGGAATTAATAGCTGTCCCAATTGAAGAAGTACTACCTAAACTATCGTAATTAAAACCTTTCAAATAACAATAAATAAAACTTCTCGAATATTTAGTATTTGCTAATTGATTAAAGTGAGCAATAGCTTCATTTGTGACAAAATCTTCCGTTACAATTGTAATTTTCCCTACTGTTAATTTAAAACTTAATATTACAGTATCTTTCTTTGCAACATTCATATTAAATTTCCTAACCCCTTCAATAGAAATATTTTCTGACGTTTCAAATATAAAACTAGAAGCATTATTTATATCCTTTATAGATGCCCATTTATAGCCTGTCCCTTGTTTATTAAACCATTCCGTTTCCTCGCGAGGAGGTGTTTTTCCAATTTTAATATTAAATAATGTATCACTTCTTTTGAATTCCCACCCCTTAGGTAAATTAGTAATTTTATCAAATTCAGCTGTTTTGTAACCCGGAAAACGCATTTTAACAAACCACTCCTCATATGTAAGTTGGGCTTTTTCTTCTAATAATTTAATACGTTTTAGATTGTTTTCAATCAAATCATCAAAAGATGATAAAATTGATGCAATCTTGCTTTGGGTTCTTTTGGATTTAGGTACAATAAGCTTAATATTCGAGAATGAAGATTTAGAAACATTTTCTCTACCTGAAGCTGTCCCGGAATCAAAAGTTTTTAACTGAAATAAATTAATTTTTAATAAATAATACACAAAATCTTCATCGTAATAATTGTTTGGAACAATTGCATTTACGGCTTGATTTATAAAGAGTTCGGTATGCGCCTTTATCATCTTTTGACCAATACTCCCAATTGTGACAACGCAAGTAGATCCTTTAGGAATAAGGCTTTTTTTATACTTAATAAATCCTTTTTCCGAATAATATTCTTCTGGGTTATAACAATATTTTTTATCAACCTCCATGTCAGTTGGTTTTACAAATATTGTATGTTTTCCATATAAATCAGGTTGTTTTCTTGGGGGTGTATTTCCCGTAATTACCTGACCTAAATCTCCAATAGTTATCTCTTTCCAACCCTCTCTCATAATTGCACACTTTGAATTTGTTGCATCAATTGATTAGCTTCTTCACTCAAAGTTGTCAATTCATCATGAATTTCGATCATACGCCCTTGGTAATCAAAATCCATATCGAGATTAACTACTACACCTACATAGCGACCGGGAGTCAAACTATAATCTTGCAAAGCAACTTCTTTAAGATCTACAATTTTACACAAGCCTTCTACATCTTCATATTTGCCTGTTGGGAATTTTTCGTTAAACCAAGCATTATTTTTACTTACTTCTGGTTTTTTACCACGAAAAAGCTGCATAATGGCAGTAAGTCCTTCAAGTTGTTCTTCACTAAAATCATTGATTGTCGTGCTTACTTTACGGAAAGTACTACGCGCATCAATCATCAGAATTTTATTTTTGTTTTCCTTCTTTTTTCCTTTGTTGTAAAACCATACATGACAAGGCAAAGAACGGGTATAGAAAAAATTATTTCCTACTGATACAATACATTCAACATCCCCAGTTTCTATTAATTCTTTTCGTATTCTTTTTTCAGCATTTCCCGCATCAGTGGCAGAGGAAGCCATTACGAAACCTGCACGTCCGGTATTGTTTAAGTATGAATAAAAATATTGCATCCATAGATAATTTCCATTACTCACCGTTCCGTTACCCGTAAGTGGTGCTCCAAAAGGAAGACGTTCGTCTTCGGTCAGAAATTTGTTTTTAGCATCGACTTTATCCACATTAAATGGAGGATTAGCCATAACAAAATCGCATTTTCCCGTAAGATTATGTGGGTTGGTATAAAAGCTATTACTTTCTATAATTTTACCTTCGATACCATGAATCGCTAAGTTCATTTTAGCCAACTTGGCGTTGTTACTTTTTAATTCAGTACCATAAACATGAATGGCTTCATTAACCTTTTTGTTTTCATGATCCTGAACAAAATGAGCGGTTTGTACGAACATTCCTCCAGAACCACAAGCAGGATCATGTATGATTCCATGATTTGGCTGAATAAAATTCACAATAAGGTTTACTAATGATGGAGGCGTAAAAAACTCTCCTCCTTCTTGTGCACCAGCACCTTGCATAGAAAATTTCATCAAGAAAAATTCGTAAATACGTCCAAACACATCTCCTTTAGCATGTCGAACAGCATCTTTATTAAACACACGAACCAAATCACGTAATAATTTTTCGTCAAATTCGTGATAACTTTTTGGTAAAATACCTGCTAAATCTGGATATTCAGCTTCAATCAATTTCATTGCATTGTTAATAGCTTCAGCTATGTCTTCACTTTCCGGAAGCGATGCCAAGTATTTGTATTTAGCTTTTTCAGGTAAAAGAATAGCACCAGCGCCCGCATAATCATTTTTAGTTGCTTCTAGTTGAGTACCTGTACGAGGATTTATAGGTAAAGAATTGGCTAAAATAATTTTGACATCTTCATAACGGTTTTGTGCAAAACGCAATAGCACTAATCCTAGCAAAGGGTCTTTGTATTCGGCAGCTGTAAGCTTAGAGTTTCCTCTTAATTCATCAGCAGCATCCCAGAGTTCTTTTTCTAAATTTTTTATTTGTTGTTGGGTCATGAAATATTGTAAAAACTTGTATTTAATCCGATTTTTATCGAATCCGCTAAAGTATTGAATATTTCACTAATAAGACTGTGGAAATCCGTAAAAGTGAATAAAAAATTGATTAAAACTCCAGTAGTTCGATATTTCCGAATTACTGGTTCAAACGTCAAAATCCCCTACTCCTCATACATCTCCATCCACAACCTGGTCTCTTCCAAATCCAGTTCCTTTTCAATCTTCCTGAAAATCTCTTCATTGACAGAACCCGACTTATGCATCGATTCTAACTTATTGCGTTCCACATTTAGAAGATCGATTTGTAGCTTGGTGAAGTCGTTGAAAATCTCGCCGCCCATTATATTTCCTTTTCCGAAGAAGTTGGCTGGGAGTTCGGTTTTTTGGAGACGGTTGAATTTTACCTCATATTTGCTTTTGATGTTGTGGAGCAAGTCATCGTTGAGTAACGAGAAATTATCTTCGATATGGGTAATGGTTTGCGAAACGATGATGTTTCTTATCTCGTATTCTTCGGCGATGATGGAATACTTTTCGATTTTTAGTTTTTTAATCAGCCAAGGCAATGTTAGTCCCTGAATGACCAAAGTCGAAAGGATCACACAAAACACCAGATAAATAATGAGGTTTCGTAACGGAAATGCCTCCGTTTCGTTCATCATGAGCGGAAGCGCCAAAGCAGCCGCCATCGAAACCACGCCACGCATTCCGGACCAGCCGAAAACAATCATGTTCCTGAAATCGAATTCTTCCTGCAAACGGATTTTTTTACTGATATATCTTGGCAACAATGTCGCCGGAATCACCCATAAAAAACGCACCAAAATCACCACCAAACTTACCGAAGCGCCCCAAATAAACAAAGACCAACCGGAATAATCCCCGATTCCCAACATAATTTGTCGCAACTGCAATCCGATTAAGATAAAGATCAATCCGTTTAAAATATTGGTTAGAACACTCCATATTGTTCCTGTCATGATTCGGCTTTCGTGCGTAAAAATCGTTCCTGATCTCGCCGAAAGAAAAAGTCCGGTTGCCACTACGGCCAAAACTCCCGAAGCTTCAAAATGTTCGGCAATTAAATACGATGCAAAAGGCGTTAGTAAAGTTAATGTCGCTTCGATCACCTCATCGCAGACAAACTTTTTATGAATAAAACTCATGATATAGCCTACCCCTAAACCTATACCGATTCCTAAAACCGACATGATCACAAAATTCAGTCCTGCTTGCCAGAGTACAAAATTTCCGGCGGTAATAGCGGTCAAAGCATATTTGTAAGCGACCAGACCACTGGCATCATTCACCAGACTTTCGCCTTCCAGAATCGCAATTAACCTTGGGTGCAAACCCAAACCTTTTGTAATCGAAGTAGCCGAAACCGCATCAGGAGGAGATACAATTGCACCCAATAAAAACGCTAACGGCCAGGAGATATCATCTATCAGCATATGGGCTGCAATGGCTACGGCCACAGTGGTAAAAAGCACCAAACCTACAGCCGCCAAAGTAATGGGACGAATCGTTTGTTTAAAATCAGACCAACTGGTGTACCACGCCGCGTGATACAAAAGCGGCGGCAAGAAGATAATAAAAACAACTTCGGGACTTAAAGCAATGACCGGAAGCCCCGGAATTACACTAATGATTACTCCGCAAAGTACCAGCACAATAGGAATGGGGAAATTGTATTTTTTACTGATGAGGCTCAAAAAAGCAACACCAAATAGTAACATGATAATTACGGTAATATTTTCCATTTTCTGATTGTTTTGGTAATTCTGGTATTTAGAGTACGAATATAATATTTTTAATTTTTCTTTTTTTAGCCACAGATTAAAAGGATTAAAATGATTTTTTCTTTTGAGTGTGGTTAGTTTTTGCACGCAGATTTGGCAGATTGAGCAGATTTTATTTTCTGGTTTGTGTATTGGTCTATATGTAAAACTATGTCTCTTTAACTTTTGAAACTTTGTCAAAGTTTTAAACTTTGACAAAGTTGCCGCACAATAAATCCTTTTAATCTGTGGCAAAAAAAATTAAACACAACACAATTAAACTCAACCCCGCAAAACCTCTTTTAACCAAATTTTATCATACTTTCCATCATAAATAACCCAAAAAAAATTACATTTGACCCTTAAATTCATTGCCTTATATTATGATTCAGAAAAGAAATTTTATTGGTTTACTGACCTTGTTAGCTGTCTTTTTTTACGCGCCGTTAACCTATTCACAAACCAAAGCGGCTACAACTGAAACTGCGCCGGTTAAAGCTGATACTACTCCGCCTAAAACCCAAACCAAATCGAAACTTTTTGAAGAAAGTGCTACCGACAGCGATTATTTAATGGCGATCGAAAAAGCCGGAGAAGTTTTGGAATCTGCTCATAATGATACCGAATTTGACGGAAACAGTCATCGTTTGTTTGGAGAAATTAAACGAACGCAGGGAAAACTCGATCTTATTCTGGTAAGCTTAAAAGGGGCAAATCCTAATGTGCGCAACCAGCAAATGTATCGTATTGTGCTCAAAGAAATCGAACAGGAACTTGACGAACAAAATACGGCAATTAATTCCCGCAATCTGGCGCTTGAAAAAATCAAAGGCAGGGTAATTGATTTGCGCAAGGATAAAACTTTAATGGGACTTTTGAAAGATACCATTAAACGCCAGCAATTTAAAAAAGAATTTGCCAATCTTAAAGAAAGATACCTGAGCACAGACAGTTTAATGAACAAAAATCAGGGCATTTTAAATACCAATAAAAGACTTACCGTAGAACGAAAAATTGCGGTTTCGAATGCGCTAATTACTGTAGAAGGTAAACTGGAACAATCCGGAATAAGCATGCTCAGAAAAGAATATCCTGCTTTATGGAGTATCAGCGATTCTACTTCTAAAAAATTAGTCGGAAAAAATATCAAGGCTAAAATAATTATCGAAGAAAATGTCGCTTCGTACTATTTGAGTTATAAAGCAGGTGCATTGATCTTTTTGGTATTATTAATGGGATTATTGGGCTGGTACATTTTCCGTAATTTAAAATACCTTAAAAATAACGGCCACGAAGAACATTTATCTGAATTTAACTTTAAATATATAAATAACGGCATCATTGTTCCTGTTGCCGTAGTAGGTCTTAACATTGCGGTAGTGAGTAATTTGTATGCTCCGGCAATGTTTATAGAGCTTATTCAGCTTGGTCTTTTGGGACTTATTACAATTCTCTTCAAAGACAATTGGTCAAAAGTGGCAATGCGCAATTGGCTGTTGCTTTTAGTTTTATTTTTTGTTTTGTGTTTCCTTGACTTATTTATTGCCGTTGGGTTTATACAACGCTGCGCTTTTATTATCATCAATATTTTGGGTGTTCGCTATGGATTCGTTCAAATTAAAACCTTAAAAGATCAGCTTTACTACAAAGGATTTTTTAAATGGGCAACGATCATTTTTATTGGTCTGAATGTACTGGCAATCCTTAATAATCTTTTTGGAAGAGTTTCTCTTGCCAATATGTTAAGCATAACTGCTTTTATATCGCTTACTCAAATTGTTGCACTAAGCGTACTTTTGAAAATAATTTTAGAAATTATCCTTTTACAAATTTATACGACCCGTGTAAAACGTGGTATCGAAAAGATTTTTGATTACGAAAGCTTGTCTGAAACACTCAAAAAACCTTTCATTATCGTGATTAGTTATATGTGGATTGTGGTCATTGCAGCCAATTTAAACATTTGGGAATCTTTACGTACGGGTTTAAATTCATTATTAAGTCATCCCAACACCATCGGAAGTATCACTTTTACGCTTGGAAACATCGTATTGTTTTTTATCATTATCTGGGTTGCACATTTATTGCAGAATTATGTAGCGTACTTTTTTGGTGAAGTTGATGATGAAAATGAAGAAAACATCAACAAAAAGCAACATTCTAAATTATTGATCACGAGACTTGTGGTTTTAATTTGCGGTTACCTTTTGGCCGTTGCTGCATCAGGAATGCCTTTAGACAAACTGAGTATTTTACTTGGAGCTTTGGGTGTTGGTGTCGGACTTGGACTTCAGAGTGTGGTGAACAATTTCGTTTCGGGGATTATTTTGATTTTTGATAAACCCATACAAATTGGAGACGTAATCAATATTAGTTCAGAATCCGGGCGAGTAAAATCGATGGGATTGCGTACCACCAAAATCAACTCGGCAAACGGTGCGGAAATTATTATACCAAATGGTAATTTATTGTCGCAAAACATTACGAACTGGACGTATACTGATAATTTTAAACTGGTAGAAATTGCTGCAGAAGTCAGCGGAGATGTTATGCCGGAAGACATTAATGCCTTAATATTATCCTCTCTTGAAAGCATGGATTTGGTAAACAATACGAAACCTCCGCATATTTATTACACTGCAATTGCTGATGAAAAATTCAAACTGCAAATAAAATTCTGGTGCAGTATTTACCGAACCGAAGAAACTATCAGCAGTGCGCGTCAGGTACTTTTTAGCAATTTTAAAGCTAAAGGTTTAACCATCTCAACATAATATTTACAAACTAATATTAATCAAGATGCTATATTAAAATCCGTTAAATTAAATTTTTGACGGATTTTTTTTGAGGTTAATTTCCGTGATAAGCAGACAGTAACAATTGTTGTACAATGTAAACTCTTTTTTTATTTTTATAATTCAGTAAAAAAGAACCTATAAAAAACCGTAAACCATTAATTTTAAAAACAATACCCGAAATTTACAAATTATTGATTTAGAATCTAAAGCGTTAAATTTATCGGTATAGTACTGATTAATAGTAATAAAATTAGTTCTATCTTAGCAGAATTAAATCGATTTTGAATTAAATATGATCTCTAATTAAGAGAAAGACAGTTCAAAACAGGATAATGCAAAAAAGTAAAATGTGAATTGAATTGCTGAAAAAGTAAAAAATTTATAATATTCAAAATGATTAAACAGAATTACAATTTATTGCTGGCAGATGATGATGAAGATGATTGCGATTTTTTTAAAGAAGCACTGGATGAATTAACGCTTCCCGTATCTCTCGTAACTGTTAATGATGGCGTGCAGCTTATGGATTTTTTAGCAGATCATTCCAGAGACAATTTACCGGACCTGCTTTTTCTGGATCTTAATATGCCCCGAAAAAATGGTTCTGAATGTCTAAAAGAAATAAAAGAAAGCGAAAATCTCAAAAACCTTCCGGTGATTATTTTTTCTACTTCGCTGGACAATGCAATTGTCGACGTGATGTATGCAAAAGGCGCAACGTATTACATTCGTAAACCCGGCGAATTTTCTCAATTAAAAAAAGTAATCGAAAATGCCCTTATTTTGGCGTCCCAAAATAATTTCAAGCAACCTAGAAGAGAGCAATTTATACTCCAACCCTAATTCGTTTCCAGAATGAGTTTTACAGATCATAAACATTATTTTCTATCCGATGGTGGAGAAATGGGCAAATTGATACGCGCTAAAGATTGGAGTACAACATCTTTAGGCGATCCTGAAAACTGGCCGCAAAGCCTTAAAACCATTGTAGCCCTAATGCTCAACAATCCCTTTGGAATGTTAGTGGTTTGGGGAGAAGATTATACCCAAATATACAACGATACTTACAGTCAAATTCTGGGTTCAAAACATCCTAAAGCTTTAGGGATTAGTTCTCAAACCACATTTTCAGAAGTTTGGGATATCCTTGCACCTATGTTTCATGATGTAATGAATGGAAGTTCTGTTAGTTTTCCTGATTTTAAGCTCACATTAGACAGAAATGGATATGATGAAGATTGTTATTTTGATTTCTCGTACAGCCCCATTAAAAAAGAAGATGGTGTTGTAGGCGGTCTTCTGGTTACGGTAATCGAAACTACAGAAAAAGTAAGGGCAACTGCAGCTCTTAAAGAAAGTAATCATAGATTTAGAAACAACATCATGCAGGCTCCCGTAGCCATGTGTGTTATGAGAGGACCAAATCATGTTGTAGAAATTGCCAACGATCAGATGATTCAGTTATGGGGAGTCGAAGCGAGTGAAATTATTAACAAACCTGTTTTTGACGCTTTACCCGAAACAAGAAATCAATATCTTGAAGATGTACTCAATAGTGTGTACAAAACCGGTATAAAATTTGTTGCCAACGAGCAACTTGTTAAGCTGCCCCGCAACGGCAAAATAGAAGATACCTACTTGAATTTTGTCTATGAAGCCCTGAGAGAAGCCGATGGCAGTATTTCGGGCGTTGTTGGAATTGCGATAGAAGTAACTTCGCAAGTGCTTTCGCGATCAAAAGTGGTAGAAAGTGAGCAAAAAGTAAGAGAGCTGGTCGAAAATGCACCTTTCCCCATTGCATTATATGCAGGAAAGGATATGATTGTTGAACTGGCCAATGATTCTATTATAAAAATATGGGGAAAAGGGAATGACGTTATCGGAAAATCATTTAAAGATGTGCTTCCGGAACTGGATAACCAATTGGTTTTTGAACAAATTAGTGAAGTCTTAACCAGTGGAAAATCTTTTCATACCCAAAATACGCCTCTTGATCTTACTGTTGACGGAAAATTACATACTTATTATTTTAATTACAGCCTAACACCTATATATGACGTAAACGGCAATGTATATGGCGTAATGAATACCGGAGTCGATTTGACTGATCTGAATTTAGCCAAGAAAAAAACAGAGGAAAGCGAACAAAACCTGCGTAGTATGGTGTCGCAATCGCCTATTGGTATCTGCGTATTGGATGCAGCAACTTTAATAACTGAAATTGTAAACGACAGTTTCATAGAAGTTGCAGGAAAAAAATACGAGGAAATTGCAGGAAAAAATTATTGGGAAGCTTTTGCTGAGGTAAGAGCTGCCTACGAAGTTCCGTTGCAAAAGGTAATTGAAGAAGGTAATCCGTTTTATGCCAATGAGGTGGAGATGAATCTCATCAGACATGGCAAAGAAGAAAAAATATATGTCACTTTTGTTTATGCTCCGCTAAAAAATACAGAAGGAAAAGTAACCAAAATTGCCATTTGGGTATTAGACAATACACCGCAGGTACATGCCCGACAAAAAATTGAAGAAGCTGACAAACGTTTCAGAAATACGGTGAAACAAGCTCCTGTAGGAATTACGATTTTACGCGGTCCTAACCACGTAGCAGAAATGGCCAATGAAGCTTATTTAAAATTGGTAGGAAAAGAAGAAAGTGCCTTTGTTGGCAAACCTTTGTTCGATTCTTTGCCGGAAGTAAAAGGAACCGTTGGCGAGCTTTTGGATACTGTGTATTCAACCGGTATTCCTTATCACGGAAATGAATTGCCGGTCCCGATCAATAGATCTGGAGATCCGGAAATTTTCTATTTTGATTTTCTTTACCATCCTTTAAAAGAAGAAAATGGAGAAATTTCAGGCATCATCGTTACCGCAACCGAAGTTACTGAAAAAGTTGAGGCCAGAAAGAAAACAGAACTTAACGAAGAGAGACTTAATATTATAGTTGAAGCCAGTGAACTGGGCACTTGGGAATTGTATGTAAAAACAAAAAACCTTCAATATTCCAATCGATATCTGGAAATTGTAACAGGTTATAAAAACAAGGAATATCTAACTCATGCCCAACTTCTTAGTCATGTTCACCCTGATGATTTACACATACGGGAGAAAGCTTTTAAAGAAGCTATTGCCTTAGGAAACATTCATTATGAAGCCAGGGTAATATGGGATGATCAATCTATTCATTGGGTAGAAGCAAAAGGAAAAGTATTTTATGACTCCGAAAACAATCCCGAAAGATTGTTAGGAACTATACGAGATATTACCGACGAAAAAAATCACCAGCAGGAACTTGAAGCCAGCGAAAAAAGATTCCGTAGACTGGTAATGGAATCTCCTGTTCCTAAAGCAATTTTAAAAGGGAAGGATATGTTGATCGAAATGGTCAATGGTGCCTTATTGAAAAATATCTGGAGAAAAAATGAAAAAGATATTCAGGGTAAAAATATATTAGAGGTTTTCCCGGAACTCCAAAAACAAAAATATGCCCAACTGCTAAATGACGTTTATACGAGCGGAAATCTGCATTCAGAATCTGAGTCTTTATTCTATATTACTATTGATAATATTGACCATAAAATGTATATCGATTTTGAATTTGCACCTCAGCGTGAGTTAGACGATAGCATTTCAGGAATAAAAATCACCATGATTGATGTCACCGAAAAAGTAGAGGCAAGAAAAAAAATAGAAGAAAGCGAAAAAAGATTCCGTTCCCTGACCGAAAGTATTCCGCAGCTTATTTGGGAAACAGATGATAAAGGAAACGCTTTGTTTACATCTGGCAAATGGTTTGAATATACAGGCGTAGTTCCTAGTGGTGAAGAAGTATGGAAAGCCATGATTCATCCTGACGATTTTGAGGAAAACAATAAAGTATGGAGTAAAAGCCTGGCAACCGGAGCAATGTATAAAGCAGATGTGAGGGTTTTAAGGAAAGATGGAACGTATAGATGGCACTCTGTTATTGGTGAACCTGTTTTGAATAAAGACAATAAAATCATTAAGTGGGTAGGTGCTTTTACCGATATCCAGACAGAAAAAGCTTTTACCCAGGAATTAGAAAAACAAGTTACTGCGCGTACCAAAGAACTCGCGCAAAAAAATGTCGAACTGGAGCAAATGAACAAAGAGCTTCAGTCGTTTGCCTATATTTCGAGTCACGATTTACAGGAACCTTTAAGAAAAATTCAAACTTTTGCAACGCAGATTATCGAAAAAGAATCTGAGAATTTATCTGATTCAGGAAAAGATAAATTTCAGCGAATGCAAAATGCAGCACAGCGAATGCAAACGCTTATTAATGATTTGCTCTCCTACTCGAGAACCAATATTCAGGAAAGAAAATTCGAAAAAGTAAATCTTTCTAC
>Ga0247740_1000316_pt1 | contig 24840 bp, 18 predicted proteins | sample UWRJL148409B2_FD_180942 | JGI IMG/M metagenome (GOLD analysis project Ga0247740, IMG submission 180942) | Plant litter microbial communities from Arlington Agricultural Research Station in Wisconsin, United States - UWRJ-L148-409B-2 | ecosystem: Environmental > Terrestrial > Plant litter >...
GATCGTCGCGCACCACTTTCAGTAAAAAATTATGCGCGTAAAAATCCTCACAAGATGGGCCCTTGGTCTGCGGATTCAAAATCACATGTTGCGCATTTGAGTACGGGTGATTTTTACGGCAGCGAAAAATCTGCACTCATCTCTGAAGCCGGAAATTTGAAAATTGAATTTGTTGCGCAAGATGGCAGCACCAAAGTATTAAAAGAATCTGTAAAAGTATTAGCCGGTGAAATTGTGGATGCAGCTGTGCTTAGCAAAAATGCGCTGCGCACTTTCATTGCTGAGCAAATTGAAGATTCGAAAAAAACCGGTGTGCTTTTGTCTGTGCATTTAAAAGCAACCATGATGAAAGTATCTGACCCGATTATTTTCGGCCACTTTGTTTCTGTGTTTTATGCTCCTGTATTAGAAAAATATGCCGCACAGATTAAAGAACTTGGCGTTGATTTAAATAATGGTATCGGCGATCTCTACGCAAAAATTAAATCACTTCCGGTTGAAACCCAGTCAGCAATTGAAGCAGACATCGCAGCGCTCTATGCGGTTCGTCCTGAATTAGCGATGGTAAATTCCGACAAGGGTATTACCAACCTGCACGTGCCTAGCGATGTAATTGTTGATGCATCCATGCCAGCTATGATTCGTGACTCCGGAAAAATGTGGAATGCTGATGGCAAATTGCAAGACACCAAAGCGATAATTCCAGATCGTTCTTATGCAGGTATTTATCAAGTCGTTATCGACGATTGTAAGAAAAACGGCGCGTTTAATCCCGTAACTATGGGTAGCGTTCCAAACGTAGGTTTAATGGCGCAAGCAGCCGAGGAATATGGTTCGCACGATAAAACTTTCCAAATTTCGGCGAACGGTGTTGTACGTATCATTGATGCAGCAGGCAAAGTTGTATTGGAACAAAAAGTAGAAGCAGGCGATATTTTCCGTGCGTGCCAAGTTAAAGACGCGCCGATCCAGGATTGGGTGAAGCTCGCTGTGAATCGCGCACGCGCATCCGCAACTCCAGCAGTATTTTGGCTTGATCCAAAGCGCGCTCATGACGCGCAATTGATAAAAAAAGTTGAAACCTATTTGAAAGATCACGATACCGCTGGTCTTGAGATTTACATCAAGTCGCCAGAAGAAGCTATCCAATATTCACTTGATCGCATTCGTGCAGGCAAAGACACAATTTCAGTAACAGGCAATGTATTGCGCGATTACCTCACCGACTTGTTCCCCATTATGGAGCTTGGCACTTCCGCAAAAATGTTGTCCATTGTTCCCTTAATGAATGGTGGCGGATTATTTGAAACAGGTGCTGGCGGTTCAGCGCCTAAACACGTTCAACAATTTGTTGAAGAAGGGCATTTGCGTTGGGATTCTCTAGGTGAGTTTTTGGCGCTAGCCGAGTCTTTGGATCATTTCGGTAACGTTACTAAAAATGCGAAAGCAAAAGTGTTTGCCAAAACCTTAGATCAAGCTAACGGTTTGTTCCTCGACAATAACAAATCACCAGGTCGTGCTGTTGGTGAATTTGATAATCGTGGCAGTCATTTCTATTTGGCTCTGTATTGGGCGCAAACATTGGCGGCGCAAACTGAAGATGCTGCGCTTCAAGCGGAGTTTGCACCTTTGGCTAAGTTACTTACTGAAAATGAATCCAAGATTATTGCGGAAATCATTGCAGCTGGTGGTAAGCCAGTAGATTTGGGCGGTTACTATCGTTTGGATGAAGAAAAAGCGTCAAAAGCTTTGCGTCCGAGCGCTACTTTTAATACTGCTCTTGCAAGCTTAAAATAAGACGATTAATTACGATTACAAAAACCTCTGTGCGAAAGTGCAGAGGTTTTTGTTTTTGCGGGCAATAAAATATTGAAGCTCATGCCAAAAAATTATTCTTTGACGCACAAATAGGCTGCACGCCCGCTAGCTAAGCACCAATTGTGAGCTAGTATGATTAATCATTACGTGTGCGATCAGCACCTATTGAAGAAGCAACTAGCAGGAGTGATTAAATGCCGCTAGGCCACATTTTAACATCTGCTCTGAATGTCGCACTCTGTTTTGTGCTCATCTCGCCGAAATCAGTTGCTGCAGCCGCCGAAATTGTAATTTCAAAGCGTGCATATTCCGACATTGACCATGAAGATTATTACTTCACTCATTTATTGTCTTTGGCACTAACCAAAACTGAACAACACTACGGTAAAACAGCGCTGATTGAGCAATCATATCGTAACGTAGACAAACGTTTACGCTCAGAGCTTTATGCCAAAAATATTGATGTCATATGGTCGCCTACCAGTGCAGAACTTGAATCTGAGTTCTTACCTGTCAAAATTTCGCTATTAAAGGAGCTCAGTAACTATCGCCTGTTGTTAATAAGGTCGGACATGCAGTCTGAGTTTTCTAAAGTCAAAACATTAAATGATTTACGTCAATTCAAAGGCGGCATGAGTTCCCAATGGATTGATGCAGATATTATGGAAGCCAATGAATTGCCACTGGTTAAGGCGGTGGGATACAGCAAGCTGTTTAAAATGCTTGCGGCCAAACGTTTCGATTATTTTTCGCGTGGTCTTTACCAGATCCAGACAGAAGTTAATCCCGAGTTAAATCTGGTGATTGAGAAAGATTTAATGCTCTATTACAAAAATGATGTTTATTTTTTTGTACATAAAGACAATAAAGAATTGGCCGAACGCTTGAAGTCTGGACTTGAAATAGCCCTGGCAGATGGAAGCTTCGACTCACTTTATAAAAGTATTCCTCGGTATCGATGGGGGTTGGACGAGCTGAATCAGCATAACAGGCGCGTTATTTACCTGAAATCATTAGTAGAAATGACGCATTAGCGCTTTCACCACATTTTAAAATCAAAAAAATAGCCCAAGTCAACGGCCTAACGCAGTTGGCTTGGGCTTTGTTCCTTGTAAGCGGTCTAACTAGGCTGATGCTTCAGCAAGGGGTTGATCTGTCACGACGCTCGCTACCGGCGCGCATATGTTGACGGCATGTAGTCCTTTGTCCCCTTTTGTGATCTCAAATGATACCTGCTGTCCGGCTTTTAAGGTTTTATAGCCTTCCATATTGATCGCTGAGTAATGTGCAAACAGATCCTCATTGCCTTGGTCGGCTAGTATAAAACCGTAACCTTTAGCATTATTGAACCAATTAACTGTACCTGTGGGCATATTGAATTCCTGCGCCTTGGCACCATATAGGTATATATGTTGCCTTCGTTATTATTAACCCAAATTATTTTGGGACTTGTAGGCTTGCTAATGACTTAAGGTTAAATCGTGAGAGTTAGCCTTAAAGTGCTGATAAATTGCTCAGCAGAAGGTGTTTTTTATCCAACATTTGCCCTAATGTCAAGTTTTCAACCTTTTTGAACCTATACGTGGTTTATATGCCTATGAGTTACAATGTTGGCGACAATCCAATCATTTTATTTTTCTGTTGAATCTCTATGGGCAATCTAATCAACCTTCAACTAACCTTAAATCAGGATGGCAATTCTAAAGATGCCGATCTGGATGGAAGTCTTGCGGTTCTTGAATCGAAACCAAAATTAAAACGTCCACCAAAATATAAGGTGATGTTGCTCAACGACGATTACACGCCGATGGATTTTGTTGTTGAAATTTTAGAAAAGTTTTTTGGCATGAATCGTGAAAAAGCAACTCATATAATGTTGACTGTACATATTCATGGCAAAGCAGTTTGTGGAATCTATACTCGGGATATAGCGGAGACAAAAGCAGCACAAGTTAATCAGTATGCTAGAGAGAATCAACATCCATTATTGTGTGAAATTGAAGCGGTAGAGGATGACGAGAATTAGTTCGGTTTGCTTTTTATGATCAAGAGGGTATGAGTGATGTTGAGCAAAGATCTAGAAGTAACTTTGAATCTCGCCTTCAAAGGTGCGCGTTCGAAGCGCCATGAATTTATGACGGTCGAGCATTTACTGCTCGCACTTATCGATAATGACTCTGCCGCAACTGTGTTGCGCGCATGCGGTGCAGATTTATCCAGCCTACGTAAAGAGTTGATCGAGTTCGTCGATTCAACCACACCATTAATTCCTGAACACGACGCAGATCGCGAAACTCAACCCACACTCGGTTTTCAACGCGTGTTACAGCGCGCAGTTTTTCATGTTCAATCATCCGGCAAACAAGAAGTCACTGGCGCTAATGTGCTAGTGGCTATTTTTAGCGAGCAAGAAAGCCAAGCCGTTTATTATTTGAAACAACAAAGTATTGCGCGTATAGATGTTGTTAATTACATCACTCACGGTATTCAAAAAGTATCTGGTAGCCACGACCATAGTCATGATCAACAATCGCAAGAAAATCATGATGAAGACTCGTCATCAGGCGAATCAAGCTCTACGAACCCATTAGAAAACTACGCAAGTAATTTAAATGAGTTGGCGATGCAAGGCCGTGTTGATCCGTTAGTGGGCCGAGATGATGAAGTTGAACGTGTATGCCAGATATTGTCGCGTCGTCGCAAAAATAATCCGCTGTTAGTAGGTGAGTCCGGGGTTGGTAAAACTGCGATTGCTGAAGGTTTAGCCAAGCGTATTGTGGATGGCGATGTGCCGGAAATTCTTGCAGATAGTGTAGTGTATTCGTTGGATATGGGCGCGCTTTTAGCGGGCACAAAATATCGCGGTGATTTTGAAAAACGTTTTAAAGGGTTGTTGCATGAACTTAAAAAACAAAAGAAATCTATTTTGTTTATTGATGAAATCCACACAATTATTGGTGCGGGTGCAGCATCCGGTGGTGTAATGGATGCATCCAATTTATTGAAACCTTTATTGTCGTCCGGCGAAATTCGTTGCATGGGTTCAACAACTTATCAGGAATTCCGCGGTATTTTTGATAAAGATCGCGCGTTGTCACGTCGCTTCCAAAAAGTCGATGTCGATGAGCCATCTGTTGATGAAACCTATCAAATATTGAAAGGCTTAAAAAGCCGTTTTGAGAAACACCATAATTTGCGTTACACCGATGCAGCATTGCGCTCGGCTGCGGAATTGGCTGCGCGTTACATCAATGATCGTTTCTTACCCGATAAAGCAATTGATGTAATCGATGAAGCGGGTGCGTATCAACAATTGCAACCTGCGAGCAGACGTAAGAAAACAATTGGCGTAACCGATGTTGAAAATGTCGTTGCAAAAATTGCACGTATTCCCCCAAAAAGTGTGTCGTCTTCTGATAAAGAACAATTGCGTAAATTGGATCAAAATTTGAAGATGACCGTATTTGGTCAAGATGAAGCGATTGATACATTGTCTACAGCCATTAAGTTATCGCGCGCTGGTTTAGGCACAGGCGACAAACCAATCGGCTCATTTCTATTTGCTGGACCAACTGGTGTTGGTAAAACAGAAGTGGCCCGTCAGTTGTCAAAAGCCATGGGTATGGAATTGGTTCGCTTTGACATGTCCGAATATATGGAGCGTCATACGGTATCGCGTTTAATCGGTGCACCTCCAGGTTATGTTGGATTTGATCAAGGTGGTTTGCTGACTGACGCAATTACCAAGCAACCACATTGTGTGCTTTTGTTAGACGAAATTGAAAAAGCTCACCCTGAAGTATTTAACTTGCTGTTGCAAGTTATGGATCACGGTACGCTTACAGACAACAATGGTCGCAAAGCGGATTTCCGCAATGTGATTTTGATTATGACTACCAATGCTGGCGCAGATGTTATGAGCCGCGCATCAATCGGTTTCACCCATCAGGATCATACCTCTGACGGTATGGAATCGATTAAGAAAATGTTTACACCGGAGTTCAGAAATCGTTTGGACGCGATTGTACAGTTCGGTTCTCTGACGTTAAGTACTATCAAAACTGTGGTTGATAAGTTCATTATGGAATTGCAAACCCAGCTGGACGATAAACACGTTACTTTGGATATTTCTGAGGATGCTCGTGAGTGGCTTGCGATTCACGGTTACGATGTAAAAATGGGTGCTCGTCCGATGGCACGTTTGATCCAGGAAAAGCTCAAAAAACCTTTAGCAGAAGCGATTTTGTTTGGCGATTTATCACATGGTGGTGGAACTATTGATGTTGATCTCGACCCGATCACGGACGAGTTAATTATCGAAATCTCTGCCAAACAGGCTTCGCCTCAAACGGCCAAAGCGTAAGTGTGATTGCAAAACTGTAGGAACTAAAAAGCCGCTGAAAAGCGGCTTTTTTTTGTGTCGAATTCAGCTTTAGCTGAACTGACTTATTGAAGCATTAACGAGCGCGGTAAGTAATGCGACCTTTACTCAAATCGTATGGTGTCATTTCGACTTTTACCTTGTCGCCCGTGAGGATGCGAATGTAGTTTTTGCGCATCTTACCGGAGATATGAGCAGTTACTACGTGGCCGTTTTCCAACTTAACGCGGAAAGTAGTATTTGGTAGTGTGTCAACGACTTCGCCATCAAACTCAATATTGTCTTCTTTCGCCATGCGGCATAATCCTCGGGTGTGACTAACAGTGTGAGAGATAAAAAAATAGGCGCGAATTGTGCCTGAATAAGCCAGCTGAGCCAAGAGAAAAGCACGAATCAGTAACTTTTTTAACTAATTTAGTCGTAACCAGCGGCGATTAATGAGCAATTCGAGAGGACGATAGTCGGTTTTATAGTTCATCTTCTCGCATTGTTTAATCCAGTAACCCAAGTATACGTAACTCAGACCCAACTCTTGTGTCCGGTGGACTTGCGCCAAGATTGCATATTTTCCCAAGCTGCGATCTGGTAAATCGGGGGCGTAGAAGGTGTACACCGCTGAAAGTCCGTCTTTCAGATAATCACATACTGAAACGCCTAGTAGCTCTCCTTCCACTCGGAACTCCAGATAACGTGTTGAGCCCCATTCGCTGGTGAGGAAAGCTTTGTACTGTTCTTCAGACGGAGGGTACATATCGCCGTCCTGATGACGGCTTTCGATATAACGCGAATAGAGATTGTAATGTTCGAGCGTGTCAATCCGATCAACATCGGTAATGGTGATGTCGCGATTTTTGTGCAGGCAACGCCGTTGGCTACGATTGGGTTTGAAAAGTACCACTGGAATTCGGCAGGACATGCAGGCTTGGCAGTTACTACATTGAGGTCTATAAAGGTGCGCGCCGCTACGACGAAAACCTAGTAGCGATAATTGACTATATAGCTCTACATCGACATTAGCTTCCGGGTCCACAAATACAGTTGTGGCCTGTTCACCATTAATGTAGCTACAAGGATGCGGCTGGGTCGCAAATAATTTTAGTGTTGAAAGATCCGTCATAGCAGCCTCTCTACGCCTACTTCGCTATTACTCAGTGTTGACCAATTAGCGGGGTAGTTTGGTATTTTATGTACAAAGTTTAGCAGTAGTTGTTGGAACTCTTCACGTGGAATTTCAACCGCACCTAAACTAAATAGATGATCGTTGGCGACTTGGCAGTCAATGAGCTTGAAATCCCATGCTATCAATTGCTGAACTAGATGCGCAAACCCTACCTTTGATGCATTGTCAGAACGACTGAACATAGACTCACCGAAAAATATTTTACCCAGTGCCATGCCATATAAGCCGCCGACTAATTCCTGACCACGCCAAACTTCGACCGAATGTGCAAAACCACGCCTATGAAGAGCGGTGTAGCCCGCGATGATTTCTTCGCTAATCCAGGTTCCATCTGAATCACGCCGTGGTTCAGAGCAAGCGCGCATAACGTCGTTAAAGCAGTTATCAAAGGTAACCCTATAAGTGCCGGCGCGGATAATTTTGCGTAAACTTTTTGACAGGTGTAAACGAGACGGGTAAATAACTGTACGTGGGCTTGGGCTCCACCATAAAATCGGATCACCAGGATTGAACCACGGGAAAATTCCGGACTTGTAGGCTGCCAGAATTCGGTCAGGCGATAGATCTCCACCGACAGCTAACAAACCATTTGGCTCACTCAGCGCCAAGTCGGGTGCGGGAAATATTGTATTAGAAGGATTCAGCCACGGAATCTGGGTCATATCATTGCGCGTATAACGAAGAAGAATTTAGGTTTAGTTAAGCTTTATATTTATATAGTCACATAGTTTTCCAACAAGAGGGATTAAAAAATAAAAAATTGTGCAATTGGCGTGATTTTTGTGTGTAATTAGCTGTCAGTGAGACTTATATAAAACTGTCACTTATTTGAATTTTAGTAGGTTGCTAATTCGTTTTTACAGCTATGCTTAAGCTAAGGTTTAGAACAAAACAGAAAACATTTTTAGTATTGATTTTATGCATTAGTAATTCGACATTCAGCTTGTAGAAATTGCAGGTTTAATCGCTTAGTTGAGGTAAATTATGAGCATTTTCAGTCACTATCGCGAGCGCTATGAAGCTACTCAGCAGGAAGAGTTGAGTATCAAGGAGTATTTAGATTTATGTAAGAAGGACCCGAGCGTTTATGCCTCAGCGGCGGAGCGCATGCTAATGGCAATTGGTGAACCAGAAATGGTGGACACCGCATCTGACCCTCGTCTAAGCCGCATTTTCTCCAATAAGATGATCAAGCGCTATAAAGCCTTCGGTGATTTTTATGGAATGGAAGAATGCATTCAACAGATAGTGTCGTTTTTTAAACACGCTGCGCAAGGTCTGGAAGAGAAAAAACAAATTTTATATTTGTTGGGTCCGGTGGGTGGTGGTAAATCCTCGTTAGCGGAAATGCTTAAGTCCCTGATGGAAAAAATGCCTATCTATTGCATTAAAGGTTCGCCAGTATTTGAATCTCCCTTAGGTTTATTCAATCCGGACGAGGATGGCAAAATTCTGTTAGAGGATTATGGAATTCCCAACCGATATATAAAAACTATCATGTCTCCGTGGGCCGCTAAACGCTTACAAGAATTCCACGGCGACATTACACAATTTAAAGTTATTAAACTTTACCCATCGATCCTGAACCAAATTGCAATTACAAAAACCGAGCCTGGCGACGAAAACAATCAAGATATTTCTTCTTTGGTTGGTAAGGTAGATATTCGTCAATTGGAAGAATTTCCGCAGAACGATCCAGATGCCTACAGCTTTAGCGGTGGACTGTGCCGCGCGAATCAGGGTTTGATGGAATTTGTGGAGATGTTTAAAGCTCCAATAAAAGTTTTGCATCCATTACTAACAGCAACACAAGAAGGAAATTTTAATAGCACCGAAGGTTTGGGTGCGATCCCTTTCGATGGTGTGATTCTCGCTCACTCAAATGAATCAGAATGGCAAAATTTCCGAAACAACAAAAACAATGAAGCTTTTATTGACCGTGTTTATATTGTCAAAGTGCCATATTGTTTGCGTGTGAAAGAAGAGATGCAAATTTACGAAAAACTATTGCAACATAGTTCGCTTTCAAAAGCGCCTTGTGCACCAGATACTTTGCGTATGTTAGCGCAGTTTTCTGTGTTGTCCCGTATTAAAGAGCCGGAAAATTCCAATGTGTTTTCCAAGATGCGTGTATACGACGGCGAAAATTTAAAAGATACAGATCCAAAAGCAAAATCGCTACAAGAGTATAAAGACGCTGCCGGTGTTGACGAAGGTATGACGGGTTTATCAACCCGTTTTGCATTTAAAATTTTATCCAAAGTGTTTAATTTCGACCCTACTGAAATAGCCGCTAACCCTGTTCATTTAATGTATGTGCTAGAACAACAAATCGAGCAGGAGCAATTCCCCAAAGATGTGCAAGAAAAATATCTCAATGGTCTAAAAGAGTACATTTCGCCAAAATATGTGGATTTTATTGGTAAAGAGATTCAAACAGCCTATCTGGAATCTTACGCGGAATACGGTCAAAATATTTTTGATCGCTATGTTACCTATGCAGATTTTTGGATTCAGGATCAAGAATATCGCGATCATGAAACCGGTGAAATTCTTAATCGCGCTTCCTTAAATGAAGAGCTTGAAAAAATTGAGAAGCCTGCAGGTATTAGTAATCCGAAAGATTTTCGTAATGAAATTGTAAACTTTGTATTGCGTGCTAAAGCGAATAACTCCGGCAAGAGCCCTGATTGGCGGAGTTACGAAAAATTGCGTACAGTGATTGAAAAGAAAATGTTTTCAAATACAGAAGATTTATTGCCGGTTATTTCATTCAACGCCAAGGCATCTGCGCAAGACAAGAAAAAACACGGCGATTTTGTACAACGTATGGTGGAACGCGGGTATACAGAGAAGCAAGTGCGTTTACTTTCAGAGTGGTATTTGCGTGTAAGAAAATCCCAGTAGCCACTGAAAAACCGTTGGAGTTATTAAGTACACCCCAGCGGTTTTTTAAGATTTTGTTTGTTGTGCTTTATTCACACTAAGGGTTAAGCATGAGTTATATCATTGATAGACGCCTTAACGCAAAACACAAAAGTGCCGTAAATCGCCAACGTTTTTTACGACGTTACCGTGATCAAATTCAAAAGTCCGTTTCTGATGCGGTAAGCAATCGTTCCATTAAAGATATTGATAAAGGCGGAAAAGTCAGCATTCCCACGAAAGATATTGGCGAGCCTGTAATTCATCACGGTAATGGTGGGCATAACACACGGGTTTTGCCAGGCAACAAACAATTTTCTACCGGCGATAAAGTCAACCGCCCAGAAGGTGGATCAGGCAGTGGGTCTGGGAAAAATGCGAGTGACTCCGGTGAAGGCGAAGATGATTTTTCATTCACGTTATCGCAGGAAGAATTTTTAGATTTTATGTTTGATGGCTTGGAGTTGCCCAATTTAATTAAGAGGCAATTATCCGGCGTTGAAGAATTTAAAAAAGTGCGCGGTGGTATTGCCAACGAAGGGCAACCCGGTCGTATCAATATCGTACGCTCTTTACGCGCTGCCAATATGCGCCGTATCGCACTTACCGCAGGAAAGCGCAAACGTCTGCTTGAGCTAGAAGAGCAAGTTGATGCAATTGATCAGCAAGAAGAATCAAGACGCGATTTGTTGTTGCGCGAAGAACTCATCGTTGAAATGGCAAAAATTTCCCAAGCCATTAAACGTACGCCTTGGCTCGACACATTTGATTTAAAATATAACCTGCAAATCAAACAACCAATCCCGCGTTCAAAAGCGGTGATGTTTTGTATTATGGACGTATCTGGTTCAATGGATCAGGCGACCAAAGATATTGCCAAACGATTTTTTATTTTGCTGTATTTATTTTTACAGCGAAATTATGAAAGAACTGAAATTGTTTTTATTCGCCATCACACTAGCGCTAAAGAAGTAGATGAAGATGAATTTTTTCATTCGCGCGAAACGGGCGGTACCGTAGTGTCCAGTTCTTTAAAACTTATGAAAAGTATTATTGAGGACCGCTACTCACCAAATGAATGGAATATTTATGGTGCCCAAGCTTCTGATGGCGACAACTGGGGTGATGATTCTGCAAGTTGCAAAGAGTTAATGAGCGATCATCTTTTACCCTTGTGTCAATATTATTCGTACATTGAAATTACACCACACGATCATCAAGCACTGTGGCGAACTTATGAAGAGGTACATGAAGCATACCCGGAAAAATTTTCGTTGCAGCACATAATCGGCGTTGAAGATATTTACCCCGTCTTCCGTGAGCTTTTTCATAAGAAGGTCGCATGAAACAATCTAAAGCTGGCTCATCGCTTTTGTTTACTTCATCGGAATGGAGTTTTGATCTAATTGGTGAGTGTGATCAAGCCATAGGTGAAATTGCGAAAGAGTTTGGACTTGATACTTATCCGAATCAAATAGAAGTTATTAGCTCCGAGCAGATGATGGATGCCTATGCTGCGGTTGGTATGCCTATTGGTTATCACCATTGGTCTTATGGTAAACAATTTTTGAGTACAGAAAATTCTTACAGGCGCGGTCAAATGGGATTGGCCTATGAAATTGTCATTAATTCCAATCCGTGCATTGCCTACTTGATGGAAGAAAATAATATGACTATGCAAGCGTTGGTTATTGCGCATGCGTGTTATGGTCATAATTCTTTTTTTAAAGGTAATTATTTATTTAAAACCTGGACCGATGCAGATTCCATTATTGATTATTTAGTATTCGCGAAAAACTACATTAGTAAATGCGAGGAGCGATACGGTATTGGCGAAGTTGAGTCGATCATTGATTCATGCCATGCGCTAATGAATTACGGTGTGGATCGCTATAAGCGTCCTTATCCTATATCTGCACATGATGAAGAATTGCGTCAGGCTGAGCGCGCGGAATATTTGCAAAAACAAGTAAATGATTTATGGCGAACCATTCCGAAATCTGCAAATGGAAAATCAGAAAAAAACACCCCGCGTTTTCCATCAGAGCCTCAGGAAAATATTTTATATTTTCTGGAAAAAAATTCGCCATTACTTGAACCTTGGCAGCGAGAAGTTATTCGTATAGTGCGAAAAATTGCACAATATTTTTATCCGCAGCGTCAAACGCAAGTGATGAACGAAGGTTGGGCGTGCTTTTGGCATTACACGTTGCTTCATGAGATGTACAACCGCGGTATGGTTGGTGATGGGTTTATGCTGGAGTTTTTGCAATCCCACACCAGTGTTATTGCTCAGCCTGCATATGACAGCCCTTACTTCAGTGGTATTAATCCTTACACGCTTGGTTTTGCAATGATGATGGATATTCGCCGTATCTGTGAAAATCCCACTGAAGAAGATCGCGAATGGTTTCCGGATATTGCGGGCAGCAATTGGAATGAAACCTTACATTTTGCGATGCGTAATTTCAAAGATGAAAGTTTTATTCTGCAGTTTTTATCACCCAAGGTTATGCGTGATTTAAAACTGTTTAGTATCGTAGATGATGATCACGAAGATAAAATTGAAATTTCTGCTATTCATGATGAAGGGGGATTTAAACGTTTGCGGGAAACCTTGGCGGGACAATACAATTTGGGCAATCGCGAACCTAATATTCAAATTTATAGTGTGAATGTACGAGGTGATCGGGCTTTAACCTTGCACCACACTATGCACAATAGAAAACCTTTGGCTGAATCAGCTACCGAAGTACTAAAACATCTACATCGTTTGTGGGGTTTTGATGTGCATTTACATTCAATGGATGGCGATGAAATAAATCAAAGCTTTCATTGTCCCCCAAAAAAAGATTAAAGAAGAATAAAAAAGCCGCTAATTTGGAGCGGCTTTTTTATTTGTACCAGTTAATCAGGAAAACTTTACAAATCATCCAAATATTTTTCAGCATCGAGTGCGGCCATACAGCCAGCGCCGGACGATGTAATTGCTTGACGGTAGACATGATCCGCAACATCGCCTGCCGCAAATACTCCCGGTACGTTGGTTGCTGTAGCATTGCCATGCAAGCCGCTTTTCACAATTAAGTAGCCGTCTTTCATATCAAGTTGACCAGCGAAAATATCGGTGTTGGGTTTATGGCCAATCGCAATAAATACACCAGCAACATCAATTTCCTTTGTGCTTCCATCTTGTGTGCTTTTTAATCGCAAACCGTTTACGCCTGAGTCACTACCTAATACCTCTTCAAGCTGGTGATTCCAAATAATTTTGATGTTACCCGTAGCCGCTTTGGCAAATAATTTATCTTGCAAAATCTTTTCTGATTTTAATTTATCACGACGGTGAATCAAAGTAACTTCACTGGCAATGTTGGATAAATAAAGTGCTTCTTCGACCGCTGTATTACCGCCACCCACGACGGCAACTTTTTGACCACGATAGAAAAATCCATCACAAGTTGCACATGCACTTACGCCACGGCCCTGGAATGCTTCTTCAGATGGGAGGCCCAAGTATTGCGCCGAAGCACCGGTAGCAATAATTAACGCATCACATGTATAGGTATTAGACCCAATTAATTTAAATGGACGTTCGTTCAATACAGTTTCATGAATATGATCAAAAATAATTTCGGTGTTGAAACGCTCAGCGTGTTCTTGCATTTGCACCATCAGGTCTGGGCCCTGCAAATCATGCACACCACCGGGCCAGTTTTCCACTTCAGTAGTGGTGGTTAATTGACCACCTTGTTGCATCCCGGTAATGATAACGGGCTTCAGATTCGCGCGAGCGGCGTAAATAGCGGCGGTGTAGCCCGCAGGGCCCGAGCCGAGAATAATTAAACGGTGGTGTTGTATATTGCTCATGGAAATTCCTTAAAACTGTCATTCAAAAATAGTGGTTTTCACTAATGTGGGAGCATAATAGGCGAATCTTGGGGGCCGCGCAAAATTGTCTGTGTTAATACCTGATATTGGACAAAGCTATGACATTACAGCTAATTTGGTTGCAAAGGTTTGAATGTCAATACTAGGTAGACGCATTATGTCTTTAACGCCACCGTCTTCCGTCATTGATTCGCCCTGTGTCCGCAATTGTTGTTTAAGTGATGACGATATTTGTTTGGGATGTGGACGAAGTTTGCAAGAAATCACTCAATGGGGCAATGCTACAACGGCGGACAAAATAAAAATTCTTCAGCTTTCAGCGGAGCGCAAGCATTTGATTATGTTGCGCCAACAAGGATAGCTTTTTTAGCAGAATGTATGTTTAAGACGGAGTGATATCGTCGGCCATGGATAAAAGCACGTTCCAGGCTTCAGCACTATGATTTAATAGTAGTTGTTCAATATTTTCACTGTTAAGAGGTTTTGAAAATAAATAGCCTTGCAATAAATCTGCACCGTATTGACGACAGAATTTAGCTTGCTCTTTAGTTTCAATACCTTCAATAACGATTTTTAAATTCAAGCTTTTTCCAAACACAATCATTGCACGTAAAATTCGCGCATCATCAGCATTGCCTGGAACATCTTGAACAAAGGTGCGATCAATTTTAAGAGTTCGAGCGGGTAGAACTTTCAAATAAGCCATAGACGAATAACCTGTACCGAAATCATCTACGGAAATCTCCACGCCATAGCTTCTAATTTGTTGCAGTAATTTAGCCGTACGCTCAAAATTTTCAATCAGCACCGATTCGGTAACTTCCAATCCAATGCAATAACCTGGAAGCTCAGATTTTTCCAAATCATTTTTAATGGCGATATGTAGATCTTCATCGCCTAGCATTTGCGCGCATACGTTGATACGCACAGAAAACGTCTCACTGACTAATCGCTGAGCTCGCCATTTTGATAATTGTTGACATGCTTTAAGGCGAGTGCGTGAATCTATTTCAATAATGAGGCCAGTTTCTTCTGCAAGGGAAATAAATTCACTCGGGGGCAAAATTCCACGAGTAGGGTGGTCCCAGCGAATCAAACTTTCAACGCCCGTGATTTCAAGCGATTTAGCATCGACTATAGGTTGGTAATAGAGAATGAAATGATCAGTTGGGATAAGTGAACGCAATTCTTTTTCCATGCGAATACGTTCTTGAACTTGAGCGTGCAAAGCTGGTGAGAAAAAATGATAATTATTTTTTCCGTCGCGTTTGGCCCTGTACATCGCCAAATCAGCTGCTTTTAACATGTCACTGGCGTCGTGACCCGCGTCCGGGTAAGTGGCAACACCAATACTTACTGAAATAAACTGCTCACTATTTTTTATCGTAAAAGGATGCCGTAATTCTTCCAGAATACGTTGTGCTAATTGAACAATGCGATCCTGTGTTTCAAAGTTATGAGCCAAAATTGCAAATTCATCACCCCCTAAACGACAGACGATATCGCCGTTGCGCACTACATGTAATAAACGCCGTGCGACTTCCTTTAAGAGTTGATCGCCTGCGTCATGCCCCATGCTGTCGTTAATTATTTTAAAATTATCAAGGTCGAGAAATAATAACGCCAGCTTGTCATTGAGACGATTGGCGCGCGGTATAGCAGTGCGTAAGCTTTCGTCAAAATAATAACGATTGGCTAAGCCGGTGAGCGAATCATTTTCTGCGAGTGTACGTAAACGTTGATGGCTTTCAAATAATTCTCGCTCTAACAAATGGCGCGTGCGTGCGTGTACTATGGCGCGCGTTAAATGTTTATGAGAGATATCAGATTTAAAAAGAACATCCTGCGCCCCGGCCTCAATACATTTTTGTTCGAGTTCATCATTTTCCATGGCGCCCGTGAGTATGATGATAGCCGCGTGGTGATTAGGATGCCTGACTAGTAAACGTAAAGTATCCAATCCATCCATATCTGGCAGGCGATAGTCGAGTAACACCGCATCAAAATCATCGGTTTCAAATTCCTGCAAGCCACTATTGGCGGATGAAGCTTGTGTAATTTGAATATTCCATTCGGCTTTTTTAAAGGTGCGAATTATTGCCTGGCGATCAAGATCATTATCGTCAATTAAAAGCAATTTCATGGTGACTCCCTAAAAGTTACTGTCCGGTCTTGACCGGTAATTCGACAATACGCCAATAATGATTAAGTAAACTTACGACCTGTAGGAAATCGTTATCCATGCGTTGTTTGAGTAAGTAACCGGCCACATGCTCTCGATACGCTGCGATAATATCTTCATCGGACTTGGAAGTTGTTAATACAAATACTATTGTTTGTGTGAGTGATAAATCTGACCGCAACTCCTCAAGAAATTCCAAGCCGTTCATACGCGGCATATTGAGGTCTAATAAAATAATATAAGGCGATGGTACTGTACCTGAGCGCAACATATCTAAACCTTCAATCCCATCGTGGGCTCGATACACCGGGTTAAGTAATTTTAATTTTTGCAGTGCGCGGCGCAAAGCAGTTGCATCTATATCGTCATCTTCAATCATCAAAAGACTAACTTCACGGCACTCCTGTGTTTGTATGCTTGGGTATATTTTTTCAATCATTTTCTTGCCTCTTACGGATGCTTACAGGCCAGGTAAAACTAAAGCATGCTCCGCGTCCTTCAGATTTCAAAGTTACTTTGCCGCCATAACCTTCAACTAGTTTTTTTATTAACGCTAATCCCATTCCGCTTCCTTCCAGCTCATCTCTTGGTTTTAATGTTTGAAACATTCCAAAAATGCGGTCATGAAATTTTTCAGGTATGCCTGGCCCGTCGTCACATACACTAATCTCAATGACTTGATTATCGATTTCGCTTGAACTTACTTGAATTACTCCTTCTTCGCGATCGTGATGCTTTATAGCGTTAGAAAACAAATTTCTAATAATAAGTTCAAGTGGAGTGGTGAAGGTGTTAATCGTTGGCAAGGTGTTATTCAAAACAAGGTGCAAACCAGGTTTATTATTTTGTATCTCGAAAATTTCACTGACCATTTGATTAATGTTTACTGTTGTTAATTCACCTTCAGTTTTTCCAGCACGATAAAAAATCAGAAGGTCGTCCAATAATTTTTCCATGCGCTTTATACGATTGCGTAACAATTCCGTATGACCTTTAACGGCTTCGTTTTCGCCGCTCGCAAGATCTTCTTCAATCCATGTCGATAGTTGTGCAATCCCGCGCAACGGCGATTTAAGATCGTGAGAAGCAACATAAGCAAATGTTTCTAGCTCCTTATTGCTGCGTTGCAATTCTATGTTGGTTTGTTCTAGTTCAAATTTCCGCATGGATAACATGCTGGCCGCTCTTATTGCGGCGCTGATATCACGTTTAATGGCGGAGATGCCAACGATATTGCCAAGTGCATCTTTAATGGGTGAAAGCGTTATTGATACATTGATAAACTCGCCATTTTTGCAGGTACGTACGGTTTCGAAATGTTTAACTTCAACTCCCAACTTTACCTGCGCTAGTAACATATCCTCCTCGTAAGCCAGGTTGGGTGGAAAAACCAACTCTGTGATTGATTTACCAATGGCTTCTTCAGCGCTATAACCAAACATATTTTGCGCGCCGATATTCCAGCTAGTGATGATTCCGTTCGGTGTCTTACTAATGATTGCATCGTCGGAATATTCTACGATGGCAGATCTCAGCGCTTCTAAATTATGTATTTTAGCGAAGGCTAGTTCCTCACGCGTTGCATCAGTATTGGTGCCCAGCATGCGTAATTTTTCGGTGCGAGCCTGGCGCTCAACTTTGGCTTTTACATGAATATATTTGATGATACCGTCAGGTAAGACGATACGAAATTTGCTGTTGAAAGGGGTGAGGGTTGCAATGGATTCGTTAAAAGATTTTTCCATTGCTTCGATATCGTCAGGATGTACACATTGCTTCCACGCCGCGTAATCATTGGTGAATAAATCTTTGCTACGACCATATATTTCAAACATGGCGTCATTCCATATCAAGACGCCTTCGTCAACAATATATTCCCATATGCCTATCTGATTAATTCGTGTAGTTAATTCAAGTCGCTCACGACTCTCGTTTAATGCGAGGTTTGCGTTACGACGTTCGGTGATATCAACAATTGAAGCAAGCACTTTCATTCCATCTTTACTATCAACCGGCGCTAGACCTATTTCAACCGGAATTTCGGTGCCGTTGCTATGTAATCCAAAAAGTTCACGCCCAGCGCCCATGGTGCGCGGTGAAGGGGATTGAAAGAAATCGTCACGATAAAGGGGGTGCTGGCTAGTTATATTGTGAGGAATTAACTTTTCGATAGGATTCCCTATGAGTTCACTTCGGTCATAACCAAATATTTTTTCAGCTTGAGTATTAACTATCTCCATAATTCCGAGGTTATTTACCATGATAATACCGGTTGGCATATTTTCGATAACTTGTCGCAAACGAACGTCCAATTCTCTACGAGCAGCAAAATTTTCCTGGAAAATCCCAAGTGCTCGCGCCATATCACCGATTTCATTTGTGTAATTAAAAAATGGGATAGGGCGACTAAGATCTTCGACAGAAACGGCGAGCATAGTGTCGCGAATTTTTAGCAATTGATTTGTTAGGCTGCGGGTAATTAAGCTGGCAACGCTGATCCCGATAATTAAAAATCCAATAATAATAACTACGACGAGTTTTTGTGCTCCTTCTTCGATAGTTTCAATAGTGCTGTTCAGTTCGGTTATTTGGTGTTGCGCTTTGAAACTTATCCTATCTAAAATTACTTCAAAGGCTTGTAATTGCTCCTGACCACCGTGAACCGTGCGTAGTGAAAATGTAGTTGAATCATTACGAGCTAATATTGCACATGATTCAATTACATATTGCTTCCATATAATAAAGCCGCGTGAGAGATCGTTAACGTCGGCAGCAAAGTCCGGTTCGATTTTTTGGATAAATGCCAAGTGTCGATAAATATTAAATTCAGCTTTATCTAGCTCTTCCGGGATTTTGTAGTTCACTGCGAGTTCTGGTTGAATAGCAATATTTTTCAATTGACGATTAATTGTGTTTATTTCAGATTTGATGCGAAAGACAGCATTGTTAGTTTGTATCGGGCTTTCATATAACTTATGCGTGATTACAGCCACAGTATGAATTTGCATGAACGCAACATAACCTATGGCAACAATGAGCATTGACATAAAACCAAAGCCCGTGACTATTCGATTAAAAAAATTGAGTTGGTTAAACGTTTCAATAGCAATTCTGTGAATAAGAATAATAATTGCAAGCGAAGAAAAAGTTATTCCAATCGCTGTTTGGATGTTCATTTTAATACCCAACCAAACGAACGAAGGAATAACCTCCGCGCTGCGGCTCAAGATGGCAATTAGCGAAATGGTTAATACAGTTATATTTAAGAATATGATGGGAATAACAAAAATATTTTGAAATTCACTCAGTAAAAGAAACGATGCACTTATTAATAAAAAACAAATTGCGGTTGTAGACGACATTGATTCATTTGTGATATCTGTATCGGAGTTTTTAAAAAACCAGAGATCTATGTTAAAAATTTTATCACTAAATAATTCGACTAGTGTTAATACGCTAAAACTTACAATGACCAATGAAAGTATTCGTGCCAGCCATGGTTTTTTGTAAGCAAACGATAATAACGACGCTCCCGACAAACAAAGGCAAATGGCAGTGCTGTATGAGGTGTGCAAAACAGAATCATGGTATTTCCCAAGCACTTGAGGAAAGTGCCATGCGACAATCGCGCAGCCACTTAATGCGCACAGTAGCGAGCCGAAAAGAATTGCGGTTGCTGAAACCTTTGTATTAGCTACATGCATAATGTTTTCTTGCGCTTTCATGCCTCACGTCGCTTCCATATTTTGGGATCAAAAACATTTAATTTTTGGCGTCTATACCTATATCTATTGGGTTAAAAATTTCATGTGATAAGGCGACAGGTTCGCTTAAATTTCTACTCAATTTTCTGTTGCTTATTTGTCTGTTATACGAAAATTTTTATTAGGCATGGATTTGCATTAGTAAGTGTATTACCTCTTGTAAAATAGTACAGAAACTTCGAAATCAAATTATATTTCAAAGGTTTAAGCGACTATTTTGATGTAATTGTTTGTAATTGCGGTAATTTGAAAAATGAAGTAATTGTTTTTTGAGTTTTTACTCGTATCTGCAGCTATATTTTGTTCCGATTCAAATCAATTTGGTTTTTTACACGAAGTTCGCATGATGTTGATATTTTTACGCAAAGCAAAATTTTTTGCGGGTTGATTAAATTATTGTGATCTAATTGTGCCGTAAAAATGTCGTTTTTCTTTTTTTGCTCTTCAGAATAATTGATTGAATGGGTTATTGACGGTTGATTGCTGTTAATACGTTTTTGTTGGTTTCGGCTTTCGGTTAGACGTCAATTACAAAATGCCATGGTTGGGCTGCGTCTGGACGCTGCTTTTGTTACACTGCGCGACTTTTTGAGCGCCGCTTATCCAGGCCTCAGGTACTCGTCGAGGCGTCTCTTATGTCTTCTGCTAATTTTGCCAATATCCGCATTGTTCTAGTAAACACAACTCACCCTGGAAATATAGGTGGTGCTGCCCGCGCTATGAAAAATATGGGGCTATCGCGTCTGTATTTAGTTGCACCTAAGGAATATCCATCCGATAAGGCGGTCTGGCGCTCTGCCGGTGCAACTGACGTGTTGGACAACGCCATAGTTGTTGAAACCCTAGACGAAGCCATAAGCGATTGTTCTTTGGTGGTGGGAACGAGCGCACGAGAGCGTCGCATTCCCTGGCCGTTACTTGATCCGCGTGAATGCGGTGAAAGCTTATGGGCTGAAGCGGGGCAGCATCAGGTGGCGGTTTTATTTGGTCGTGAAGATCGCGGGTTGACGAATGAAGAGCTGCATAAATGTAACTATCACGTCCATATACCAGCCAACGAAGAGTACTCGTCGCTTAATCTCGCTACTGCAGTTCAGGTAATTTGCTATGAAATTCGCATGGCATTTTTGAAAAATACCGAGGGCAATACTTTGCCAAACCACACGTGGGACATGCCGCCAGCCGATTCGGGTGCTGTGGAAAATTATTATGAGCATCTTGCGCAAACATTAGAGCAGCTGGGATTCCTTGACCCTGAAAATCCCAAGCAGACCATGACCCGCCTGCGTCGTATGTACAACCGGGTGCGAATGGATGGCATGGAATTGAACATCCTACGCGGCGTATTAACCGCCATGCAGAACTACGTTTACTACACCAACAAAGTGGTCAGTAAATTAGGGGTTGGTCCTGGTATAGATGCCTTGCGAGAAGCCGCCAAAGCAGACGAATCCGAGCCCAAATCCTGATTGATACAAGTTAAAAACAGCTCCCGAGCTTTTTAAGCGTTGGAAAACATCTAATAGTTGAGTAAAATGGTAGGATATAGCGATCTTCTACTATTAAGACATTTCAACTCATCAGGATTTTCCCATGCGACTTACCACCAAAGGACGTTATGCGGTTACCGCCATGCTCGATTTGGCGCTTCATACTGAGCATGGGCCGGTGAGTTTGGCCGATATATCGACCCGTCAGGGAATTTCGCTCTCATATCTTGAACAGCTTTTTGCCCGTTTGCGTCAATGTAATCTCGTACAAAGCGTTCGTGGGCCGGGTGGGGGATATCGTCTTTCAGGTAATACGGCGGATATATCCGTCGCACAAGTAGTGGATGCGGTCAGCGAATCTTTGGATGCAACCCGCTGTGAGGGTAAAGGTAATTGCCATGAAGGTGAGGTTTGTTTGACCCATCATTTATGGGAAAACCTTAGCGAGCAAATCCATCGTTTTTTAAGTGACATTAGTTTGGCTGATTTAGTCGCACGTGGTGAAATCCAGGCAGTGAAAGAACGCCAGGACAATCGTTTACACGGTGGCATCAGGCCAGAGAATCACATAGTTGTAAGTGAAATTTTGTAAGATTTTTTGAAATTCCTGGTTATACATCTTGAGAAATTTGCGTGACTTTTAATCCTCCACAAACATCCTTTCGTAAACCTGTGTATCTGGATTATGCCGCTACCACACCAGTAGCGCCGCAGGTGGCCGCCAAAATGGCGGAGTGTTTGACACGAGAAGGAAATTTTGCAAACCCGGCGTCTCGTTCGCATTTGTTTGGTTGGCAGGCGGAAGAAGCGGTTGAAAATGCGCGCTCGCAAATCGCAAATTTAATTGGTGCCGACACGCGTGAAATTGTTTGGACGAGTGGAGCAACCGAGGCGAACAATCTTGCGCTGAAAGGCGCAGCAGAAAATTATCGCACTCAGCACCCAACGGGTGGTCACATTGTTATATCCGCGATTGAACACAAAGCGGTGCTTGACCCCGTTGCATGGCTTGAAGAGCACGGTTTTTCTGTTACGCGCTTGCTGCCTGATCACGAAGGAATTATCACGCCAGAAAATGTAGAGGCGGCATTGAGAGATGACACATTTTTGGTCAGCCTCATGCAGGTGAACAATGAATTAGGTGTTATCAATGACATCAAAGCATTTGCTGAAATTTGCAAATCGCGTGGCATTTTAATGCACAGTGATGCTGCACAAAGCGTAGGAAAAATTGCTGTTGACGTTAAACATTTAGGCGTGGATTTAGTGTCTATATCAGCTCATAAGTTTTACGGCCCGAAGGGTGTAGGCGCGCTCTATGTTCGTCGCGCAAGCGATGTGAAAATCGCCGCGCAAATTCATGGCGGCGGTCACGAGCGAAATATGCGTTCCGGAACTTTGGCGACGCATCAATGTGTTGGAATGGGTGAAGCTGCGGAACTTGCGCAAGCAGAAATGTCGAGTGATGCGGAGCGTATATTGCAATTACGCGAATTATTGTGGCAAGGCATTTCTGATTTGCCCTATGTAAAGCGCAACAGTAATTGTGCACAAAGTGTAAGTGGAATTTTAAATGTCACCTTTGCGAACAATGGCGCGCAAGGTTTTGACGGTGAGATGCTGCTTTTGTCATTGCGTGACCTAGCCGTGTCGAGCGGATCAGCTTGCAACTCGGCGAGCATGTCGCCAAGTTATGTATTAAAGGCCATTGGTTTGAGCGATACGCAAGCGCAAGCCTCGCTTCGCTTTAGTGTAGGGCGTTACACCACGCGTGAAGAAATTGAATTTGCAGTTGAACATATTCGCAGCACGGTTACCAAGCTGTTGCGCACTCCCTAGTTAAGTAGTAATCGTGAAGAAGTAAAGACAATGTCTGAACAAGTCGAACATCTCATCAGAAAAGAATACGCTGCCGGTTTTTCTACGGACATTATTTCTGAGACCCTCCCGCCTGGTTTAAATGAACAGGTGATTCGCTTTATTTCCGCTAAAAAAAATGAACCCGAGTGGATGTTGGAATGGCGATTAAAAGCCTACGAAGCCTGGCTTGAAATGAAAGAGCCTGAATGGGCGCACGTTAAATATGATGATATTGATTTTCAATCGGTCTCATTTTATTCCGCACCTAAATCAATGGATGAAAAGCCAAAAAGTTTGGATGAAGTAGATCCAGAATTATTGCGCACTTACGAAAAGCTCGGTATCCCATTGCATGAGCAAGCCGCATTGGCTGGCGTAGCCATGGATGTTGTGTTTGACTCGGTTTCGGTGGTCACAACTTTCCGTGAAAAATTATTAGAAGTCGGTGTTATTTTCTGCTCGATCAGCGAAGCGGTGCATAAGTATCCCGAGTTGGTAAAAAAATATATTGGTTCAGTCGTCCCGCAAAAAGACAATTATTATGCTGCGTTAAATTGTGCGGTATTTTCAGACGGTTCTTTTGTGTACATTCCAAAAGGTGTTCGCTGCCCAATGGAATTGTCCACTTATTTTCGTATTAACGAACAAAACACCGGTCAGTTCGAGCGCACCTTAATTATTGCGGATGAAGGTTCGCACGTAAGTTATCTCGAAGGTTGTACCGCGCCCATGCGCGATGAAAATCAATTGCACGCCGCAGTGGTTGAATTGATCGCGTGTGACAATGCCGAAATTAAATATTCTACCGTGCAAAACTGGTACCCAGGCAACGAAGAAGGCAAGGGCGGTATTTACAACTTTGTAACCAAGCGTGGTGTATGCCACACCAATGCAAAAATTTCCTGGACTCAAGTTGAAACAGGTTCGGCTGTTACCTGGAAATACCCAAGCTGTATTTTGCGTGGTGACAACAGCGTGGGTGAATTTTATTCAGTAGCGCTCACCAATAATTATCAACAAGCCGACACCGGCACTAAGATGATTCATATCGGTAAAAATACACGTTCCACAATTATATCCAAAGGTATCTCCGCCGGAAAAAGCTCAAATGCCTATCGCGGTTTAGTGCGCATGAATCCCGGCGCAGAAGGAGCACGCAATTACACGCAATGCGATTCGCTATTAATCGGCGACAAATGCGGTGCGCATACTTTTCCTTACATCGAAAGTAGAAATCCCAGTGCTGTCATTGAACATGAAGCAACGACTTCAAAAGTAAGCGACGATCAACTATTCCTTTGCCAACAACGCGGCCTCGACGCAGAAAAAGCAGTGTCGATGATTGTTAA
>Ga0247740_1000317_pt1 | contig 24773 bp, 22 predicted proteins | sample UWRJL148409B2_FD_180942 | JGI IMG/M metagenome (GOLD analysis project Ga0247740, IMG submission 180942) | Plant litter microbial communities from Arlington Agricultural Research Station in Wisconsin, United States - UWRJ-L148-409B-2 | ecosystem: Environmental > Terrestrial > Plant litter >...
GCTCCCCAGGAAAGTAATGGGGCGGATCCCGAAGACGCCACGCACGAAGAGGATGATGGAGACGACAGTGACGACTCCATGGATGATGAAGATCGAGGCGAGATCAATTTAGCCAAAGCGCTTGAAGCAGGCACGTCAGATCAAGACAATGATGACGGAGTTGATAGCAGAGAAGATCGATATGAGCTCCTCTACTGGACTTATCACGTTCGTCAAGCTGAGGAGCTATCGACATCTGAGGAGCGTTCCAAACATCCCGTCTGGGCGGAACTGATGGATGAGCTCGATTACTTTGCCTCTTCTAATTTGGCATTCTTTCGCTGGTGGCAAAATCTGGATGATAATATCTCGCCATTCCACGAAAATTTAAAACCACTCCACGTCTCCGCCTTATTCGGGCTCGTTAGCTGGGCTGAGTATCTGATGAGCAAAGGTGCTGATCCCAACGAGCTATCAGGTACACCAACAGCCATGAATGCGATCCAAACAGCCGCCATTAGAGCAGACAGTCGTCCTATGCTGAAGTTACTATTAGAGCATGGCGCTGATCCCAATGTCGAAGGAGAAGGAGCTCTTTCGTCGTTCCACTCTTGGTTATGGGAGGATTCCAGCCCGGAAACAGTCAAGCTCTTCCTCGAGCATGGCGCCAACCCGACACTATCAGACGAGTACAACCACTGGACAGCCCTCCACTACTTTGCATGGCAAGCAACGGAAGTGGAAGCATTCAGAATGCTACTTGACTACGATTTGGACGGCGTCAAACCGGACATCAATGCACTTGACCCAGATGACAATTCACCGTTGCACGTTCTTCTTTGGCGGCGTGAAGTTTCTAAACCGATATTGAAGGCATTCTTAGATCATGGAGCTGATATAAACAAGGACAACAACGAATCGGCAAGACCCCTTCAGATGGCTAGCGTGTTCGGGGATTTGGAAACATTGCAAATCCTGTGCGCTGGACAGTCGGTGTCGGAAATCAATGACGACGATAATGACGGCGACAGCGCTCTCATGCAAGCTGCCATTTGCAACCACCCCAAATGCCTCAAATTCTTAGCTGAACTAGGTGCCGACGTCAACATGCAAAACAACTATGGTCGAGCAGCGCTCCACAACTCCTCATGGCAAGGATCGAAGGACTGTGTCGAAATCCTTCTTGCCCACGGTGCACAGCCAAACATTGTCGACAAGCACAACCGGACTCCGCTCTTCTTCGCTACCCTTGGCGAGTCTTTGGACGCAGTATACCTGATTTTCGAAACCTTACTCAAGAACAATGTTCCAATGGCGGAGATCAACATGCGAACCAAACGTAATCGTACCCCACTCCGACAAGCGGCAGTACGCGGATTCGATGACTTTATTGAAAAGATGATCAAAGCCGCTCAAGCCGAGAACGACATGGCTAGCCTGGCCATCAATGAGGCTGACACCCGTAAAGGCATGACTCCGCTGCACCGTGCCGCTTGGTTCGGCAAGGCACATTGTGTACGCCTGCTCCTCGATGCTGGTGCCGATGTTGCGTGCCGCGATCACAATGGTAAAACTGCTCTCGTCCTCGCATACGAGCAGTGGACGCTGGCAAGCCACGAGAGTGCCTTTGAAGACATCATTTCGCTTCTAATTGCGGGTGCACCCGAGGACGCCATAGCCGACGCGGAACTGGTAGCGATTTGTGCCATTAACGGAAGCACGCGACTCTTGCAGCAATTGTGCGAGCTGGGCGCAGATCTCAATCGCCAGGATCGTTATGGCTGGACGCCATTGGATTTGGCACGCAAATTTCGGAAGGAATCCGCCGGACGATTCCTCAAGCAGCAGGCCGCGTGGGCGGGCATGCTACCGTCACGATGGGCGCAGGATAAGCGGACAAATATCGCAGAAGACGGCACGAGCGTGAGTCATACCTCCGGCCAACGCGTATGTGTCTCAACGGACAAACCGCTACCAGCCGGACTGGACACATTTTATTTCGAGGTCACCGGTAAAGTACTGGAATCGGACGACAATGAAAGCGCAAAGATATGGGGGATCGGCTTCTGCACCATTGGCGGGCAAGCAATCCAATTTCCTGGGTGGCCGAGACGGGATAACGCACCGAGTGCCAGGTCTTGGGGCTATCATGGAGACGATGGTGGGTTATTCCATTCCGGGAATGATAATGGGAATGCGATCGGTTATAATCGAACCTTCAAGGCAGGGGATACGGTTGGGGCTGGGGTGGAATTGACCACGGGGAAGATCTGGTTCACGTGGAATGGGGAGAGGTTTGAGAGCGAGTTTGAGAATGTGCAGGGGAGGTTGTTCCCGTTGCTGGGGCTGAAGGATAGGGTGGATTTGGAGACGAATTTTAAGGGACCTTTCATCTGGAAAGGAGAGAAGGTGAATGAGTAGGGTTCTAAAGAGTTCGACGCGCACTCTCATTTATTCAATGGATTAAGGTCTCTTCGTTCACCCTGTCATTATCATAAACCCTTCTTAGAGCTATGATGATGTCGGCTGCAACATAACATCTCCTGGACATTACTCGATTCGGTGTACAAAGATTGAACAAAATAAATATGGATGCGGAAGAGTCATCGCTGAAATCTGTATGGCGTTGACTAGTTTGGTGTCGTCGGCTGAAGTGTCCAAGTGTTCTTTGGAATTAACTCATAGTACGACGCAATGCTCGGTGAGCGCGACACAAGGCAAGTTCGGTTATTATACGTAAGAACAAACTCTTGTTTCTAATACTACTGGAGAATGAAAAGTCTCTTCAACGAATCGACCACTTCTCTATTTTGTACGGCTTCACCGTCCATCTTTCCATGAATGTATGCTTCGCCAATCAGCTCAAATATTTCTTCGTCCTCGTTAATCCGGGAGGTGTCGTCTGTCACCTTCCTCAGAACGACAGGTACCGAACACCCCACCAGAATGCAGACAGTATCTGCTTGTTTCGTCCCTTCTGGAGCCAGTCCATAATATATATTGCCGTTCGGAAATTCCATTGAACACAATTCAACAATGCGACGTCTCCATATGACACTCTCGACTCGCCTCAAATACTTTGAAGTCATTGAATCGATCACCTGGTTCCGATTGCGCGTGTTGAGATCGCCTTTGCGGTTGATCAATCTTGCGTCCTTTAGGCAATGAAGACATGCCCGTTTGTACCAACTGGGAGGGTTCCCACCATCCATGTTTCGATCCGCAACGAGTGTGCGCCACAAGGGTTCTGGAACTTGGTTTTCCTCGATTGCTTTATCCTCCCACCCCAACTTCTGCAGCCAGTCGCCCGGGACAATTCCATCTCGCATAAGATCTGAGAATGATTTCACAGATCCAAGGACGAATCCTTCGACGGTCATAAACTCCGAGAGATCCTTAATATGCTCTTTGTCATCCTCCACCACCCAGCCCGGTTTAACAGCATTTCTCGGGAGCTCGAGGTGCTCGAATGTATGCTGCTTCGGATCATTTGGGTCGGTATTTGATCGCCTACTACCCGGTGTATATAAGAAGTCGAAGGGCCGCCCCTCTGAGGGCTCATTGACACCATTGCTTTTATCAGTCTGCGCTGCTGCTTGCTGAAATTCCAATGTTGTACTTTCTCTTGCAAAGTAATTATCTATGCTAGAACGCTCCGGAGTTACTGGTAATAGAGGGCTTGGTTGCGATGTCTTCTGAGTGATGTTCCGAGGCTCCGTGCCAATGGCCTCAGGCGCTGGTGACGGATGTGACTTGTCCCGATTCAGCATTGGCTGGGTAGGAGACATGGTTCTGAGGTCCGATCCGAGATCAGAATTTCGATTGGTGCTGGAGTGAGGGACAGGAGTAGGCAGGTCACTATCCCTCGGAGAGGACGAAGGTCGACTATAAATCCCTCTGCCCCAGTCTTGTGAGGCGTTGTACCGCTTCCGCTTATCGGTGGATGACATTGCAACGAAGTTCTCCCCATTTTGCCTTTCGTGCGATTCCCCGGGCAACCCAAATGGCCCGTTGGCCAAACCAGAGACCCATGAGGGTAGCTTTACCTCTTTTCCGCGTGCATCCACTACAGGCGGGGCCCAGTGTCTACAGATGATGTCGAGTGAGCCAGAATTGCTGATACAACGTCTTACAAATGCGATGAAAAGATCCCTGGTACTTGTCTGGCCATTCGCACACAAGCTAAATCCATCGTTTTCGCCTTTTCCGGTCACGTCTTTGGCTAAGGCGCGAACAGAGTGGATTATATCCTCTGGAAATCTAGCTTGGAATTGCTGAAACGTGCACACAAGAGTTTCAAGGTCCAGTAGATGTTCCGTAGACTCTCCGGTAGGGGACTTACGGCAGACGTTGGGAAGTGCTTCCACCAGTTGTACTGCGCTCAAGCTGGGTACTTCGGCAAAAACGTCCATTTCCCCAAATTTTTGCGCTAGGACTTCGTAATTCTCCAGCAAAAGGGAAATAGCATCTGCGAGATCGTCCCAATGAACGAGGCTGTTGCCGCAGTGAACCGAAGCATTGCGAGCTGAGGCGATCTCCTGGATTATCCAACGGCGACTGAACCATTGCGTCTCCTTTAAGATCCGGACGAAATGTCTCCATTGCTTCTCAGTAGCATCGTCCGTCACGCGAAGGTACGTGTCGAGCATCTGTAAGTCAGTAATGGTATTGACCAGCTTCAGCGCCTCAACGGAAGTCTCATCGGAATCACCGAACCAGATGCATACGTTCTTTGCTGAGCTGTAAATGTCGCTCATCATCGATAATTGTTCGTTCTTTTCTGCGTTCGCTGTGGTTGTATCGCGCTGGTCGATACAGATTGCGTCGACCCAGACAAGTACTCCGCGATACTCGCTTCGCAAGTGACGTAAAGCATTGAGTAAATTAGGTCGAATAGGGAACTCGGCTCTTTTTTGTGAAAAAGTCTGACCATCGCCTAGTAGCTGCCACTGGTTGACGAAGATTACTTCACTGGGTTCGTCCATACCCCAACAGTATGACAGAGCCTCGTAACTGCCTTTTACTTCTGTCAAGCTCTTCGCTCGAAGGTCGCATTCCAAATCTTCTCCATATCTTCCCCTACGAATATGAAGTAGTCGGATCTGCTGGCCAGAAATGGGCTCGTATTTGAACTTCGAGGCTTTGATCCGAATTCGCGCTATTCGTTTCACTTTTGGTATTGCGCTCCTCCAAATCTCAGCTGCCGGTCGTGGTGGACGATATCCATAACGGTAGTCGCAGGCGCCTCCCCTATTGATTCGCTCTTCTGGCTCTGCGACGGAACCGCTCAGAAATCGTATCAGGTCATCATTGTTGGCCAAGTTTCGATCCTGTGTAGAAGAGTGTAGACTTTCCATAACAAAGATTGGCGTCTTATGCGAGAGGGTCCGTCAACGAGGAGTAAGGCTTCAGATTGACTTCGGGGACTGAGATATCCGGATGGTCTTATTATCGTTCGTTTCTGTCTCAGCTGCCAGCGCCTCCATGCAGATCTCGGTATCTGAGCTGAATCTAGGGTGGCAGCTAATCTACGTGTCCTTGCTTGACTGTTCAGCTCCACAGCCTTGCTTGTGCCGATCCCCTACCATCAAAACCCCCCTCAAGTGATGTTTGTCTAAATGAAACGAGCCTTGGAAGGGTGACACGGGCGAACGTTCTCGTACCGACATCCAGAACTTATTTTACCATGGTAAATAATAAGCCATAAATGGTGGGAAGCGCGAATTTGTCTGCGCTGCGAGGGTGGGCTGGCCTCAGCCCTACGCGTTTTGCATGCGTTGCCGCCAGCCACACAGCACGGAGCGCATAAGCGATTGGAGCTGACTGGCCCAATGTTATCAAGTTATATTGAAGTAACCACACCCATTTCCGGGCTCAACCGTGGTCGAAGCCCGCGAGAGTAGGAACATGTTTTAGCAAAGCTTCAAACCATAGCGGCTTACCAAGTCGCAAATCCTGGGGATTCGTAGGACATGTTTGGATCATCAGTACAGTCTTCGAGGCTATGCTGACAACTACCTAGCTTGATGCACCGTCACTTGTCGCAGAAATAGTACGGAAAGACATTCACACTTGGTGTCCTGCCTACATCGACCTGATCCCGGACACCAACCTCCTGTCAAGGCATCGCGCCGTGTTTGAGCATATGGATCTCATTGCAGCTCGCGGCTTATGACTGCAGCTGTTCAATTTTTCGTCGCCTGTCGCGCTTCTGCAAGAGCTGATTCGAGGAGCGGGGGCGAGAAGACGTGCGGGGTAACACCATTTTCCATTCTCAGACCATCCCGAGCTCGCATCAGCACTACTTGGGTCCAACATTGTGTTCAGGTCATCCACAGCTCAGTAGATTTAGGTACCGCACACGACGTTCCCTTCAAAAATTCCACAAAGACAAACTCGCCTTCTGACCATCGGTTTCGACTACCAAAATGCCACTAGTACTCGATCTAGTTACCTCCGAGTGCGACCTTGACCAACTCTGCGAAGTAGACTACGACGGCTGGCGCACGCCATACAATCCACAACTCAAGCACTTTCGCCCTAACTTGCGCACTCGCGAAGAAAACATCGCTTGGAGTAGAAAGCGCAAGTCGCTCCACGTGGCGAACCCGAAACTCTTCGTCGTAAAGTGTACGGATACTGAAACCGACAAGATTGTGGGATATGCGACATGGGAGGCAAACGAAAGCCCGGAGGGAAGCGATGAGCCTACAAGAGCGGTGTGGCATCCCGAGGGTAGTGACGAGCGGGAGTTCGCGGAGAAGTTCATCAATGGGCTGTGGAGATTCATTGGGAAGAGGGTTACACGACCGCACATGGGTAAGTACTTTGCCATCCGTCAAAGTAAATTCCGAAATTTGACATAGATCCAGACCTTCACGCAATCGTTGTACATCCTGACCACCGCAAACGCGGCGCAGGCCGAATGCTGATTAGATGGGGAATCGACAAAGCAGACGAATTAGGCATCGAAACGGCAATCAGCTCACTGCCTTTCGCACGTGGAGCATATGAGAGATCTGGGCTTGGTTGTATAGAGGTCATTCCTCCTGACCTGTCGCTTGACGTAGAGAATCCGAGTGAAAAGTGGAAGGAGCTGCAGGCCGATGACTTGAGTGGGTGGTTAATGTGGAGACCGGTTGGGCATGATTATGTTGATGGAGTAGACAAGGCGCCATGGTTATAGCGAGGGAATCAATAACGTCTCAACTGCTGTGATCATGTAGAAGTGAGGAATCTGGAATCAATTTAGATAACACAACTTGTACCTCTACCATGTGCAACCATTATCCAAGCATATTAGCGGGCGGCGCACAACCAATTAACAAAGTCAAAAACACCGTAGCAATGATCGCTCCTGACGCACAACCCGGTGCGAGCGTCTGAAGATGATGACGCGACTGCGAGATGAACCCCTTTACCAGTCACCTGTAAACTTTGCTTGCCCCCAATCTGAGCTATTGAGAAGTAGCGTGAAGAGCGAAGCCAGAGCCGTGATAATAGCAATGACAGCCCAGTGTATCCAGCTCAGTATCGGCATGGTCCGGACACGGTCCAGGGCACTCCCACTCTTTCTTGCACCTGTATTTATCTCTTTCGCCCAGGGCCATCCTAGCCCGAGTGCACTGAGAATCTGTTCAGTCACGATCTTCGCGCCTGCAAGTACAATGGGTACGCCTGTTCCGGGATGTGTGCTCGCACCAACAAAGTAAAAGTTCTCGATGCTGGGATGCTTTGTCTTAGGTCTGAAGCTGAGCACGTTGAAGAACGAATGACTCAGGCCGAGGATGGCTCCGCGGTCGAGGTTGAAGGCTGACTTCCAAGTCGATGGCGTGTTAACCGACTCATGTAGGATGTGAGGCCCTAGAGAGATCTTAAGGCGTGATTCGATCGTCTTCAGGATGGTCTCGCGTGCGATTGAGACCATAGCGTCCCAGTTCTGTGTCGTGCCAGATGTGCCTGGGGTACCCTTGTGTGACTCCGTATTGTGATCTAAGAGATGCCCAACGGGCACCAGGATCACGATCGAATCGCAACCTTCTGGGGCCGCTGTCGGATCCACACGCGATGGTACATTGACGTAGAAACTTGGCTGGTCCGGTATTAGATGTTTCTTGAAGATGCTATCGAAGCTCTCCTGGTAGTCTTCGGCGAGGAAGATGTTGTGTGCTGAGAGCTCGGTGAATTGTCGGTCCAGTGCCCAGTAGAAGGATATGCTCGAGCACGACGCTTCGCGCTTAGATAGCGAGGTAGCATATGATGTCGATGGGAGAAGATTGTTATACGCGTAGACCAGATCGGCGTTACATATGACCAGATCGGCCGTGAGAGTCTCGTAAGTGTCGAGCACAACACCCGTCGCTCTTCGCCCATCCTCGGATAGCTTGATCTGCGATATTGACGTGTTCAGTCGGTAGCTCACGCCTTTACGCTTGCCGATGTTGACCAATGCTTCGACAACCTAATACGTCAGCATGTACATGTGGCCATTGGACAAGTGATATACCTTGTGAAACCCACCGATTGGATACCATATACCTTCAGCCAACTCGGTATATTGAAGCAAGCTATACGTCCCTGGGGCATCGAAAGGACTCATTCCCATGTACATACTCGCGAAAGTGAAGACTCGTCTCAGCCTATCGGTCCAGAAGTATTTGCTGGCTCGGCTATAGATGCTCTCAAACGGATGCAAAGTTTGCAGATACATCAAAAAGGTCGGACGCACCATGCTGAAAAGCGTGTAAAAGTTTTTCTTCAGCACATGCGTGATCGAGACCTCGTAATGTCGATGTGATTCCTGAAGGAATCCAAGATAGCGCTCAAAGCCATCTTTGCCTTCAAACCGTTCCACCTCTTCCTTCATGATGGCCAGATCCGTGGAGAGCTTGAATGTAGTATCGTCGTGGAAGTGAACTTTGTAATTCGGCTCGCACTTGACTATGTTGACACCTTCATCTTTCATTGACGTTCCAAGGTCCTCGAACGTTTCCTGGAAGAGGCGCGGAAGTAGTAGTAAGCTCGGGCCTTGGTCGAACCGCTGTCACGCGTTAGAGTTTGTCTGTGAGGGCCGTAAAGAGGCAGCGTACGTATCCATCGCGATGAATCAGACTGCAGCGCCCGCCTGTGTAATCATTCTTCTCAACCACCGTGACTTGTAGTCCCGCCGCTGCGAGGCGTGCTGCGGCAGCAACCCCTCCGGCGCCGGCACCAACAATAATGACGCTACGTGGCATATTCTTTGCAGACATAGTACCGAGTTTCAAGGTTGCAAGTTGTATCACCGTGTTGTTTTCGAACGGCAGAGTCGTTGGGACGCGCAGACATGCCAAGCGGAAGTCATGACGTATGGGAATGTAAAGGTTTGGCCGCCTGGATCGTGCGTGCCACGCGTGTAATCATGTCCGATTCGAGAAGAATAGATAGAACATGAGTTGAATTGTGTCAGAATGAGTCTGTTATCTAGGTACTAGTGCCAGCAGTTGCAAGAGGTTGTTCGTGGTCGTTAGCTGACGGGGGTGTCAGAGGCTCGATCGTCTCCATAGATCCGAAGAATCTCCGAGGACCACGAGAATATACCGATCACCGTCTTCTGAGTGTGGTTAGAGTACGGCTTTCTCCTTTCACAGAATCGAATCTTGCCTGCTCAATACCTTTACACTGCGCCGTCTTGCGTCGTCTACTTGCCTTGTATATTGGTCGGGTCTCATGCTGTGCTTATAGATGCCTTGGAGGCCAAGAATAATGCCGACCGAAGCGTTCGGCAAACCACACCCCTCAACCCAACCTTTACCACGTCCATCCACATCTCCGTGGTTTGATGTGACCAGTCCCCCGAGACTTGATATTGCCTTAGCTATCATTACACGCAGCTGCCAATTGAACCCATCCTCCCATCCCGCGCGGCGTCACGCGGCATCGGTCTGATCAGGCTACAGCCGACGACATGAACACCACTACCACCCCTCTCGACAATATTCTTTCCGACATGCAATGTTTTGTGTTACCATACGGAGGCATCGGCTTCGCACTCGATCTGCTCGTCCTCTACGGTGCCTATTGCCTTTTCGGCATCCAATCACCTTGGAAGGGCAAGAAGCTCAAGCATCAGCCTTTGAACATATACTTCTCACTTATCGGAATGTTTGGTAGCTTTGGCGTCGCTGTTTACAATTCTAAACGTTGTCATTCCTCATGGCCACTAGTGGTCGCCAGCGTGTGGAAAGGTTCCCACGTTAGCATGTTCAACTTCATAAGTTTTGCTTCCAACTACGACAACCAAAGAAAGAAAATCGATAAAAATCACTTTTTTTGGTTGGCAACCGTGTATACCAGCATTAGCATTGCTGGTACGGTGGGATTAAGTCGAATCGCACGGGCCGGCTGGAGTGACAGCACCATGAAAATAGGTACGATGAGAAGGCCAAATCCATATCAATAAGGCTTACAACATTCGAACAGTATGTTCCATCTGCATCGCAACCTCGGTCGCTGTCACAATTGGCGCGTTTTATTTGATCGTACGTGGCAGTTCAATGGATTCGACCGCAGATTTCGTCGCGGGATGCATAGTCGCTGCCATTTTGTGCATCTGTTTCGTCGGGGACATGGTGCTAAATTGGATCCTGGCCGTGGCTGCGCAGAATCTCGGCGGGTTGCCCGTTAGTGAAGATTTGGGTCTGATCGCCACATTTGCCGTTTTCACTATCACGACGCTATTACCGCTCACGTGTGCTTAAAGGTTCCTGGGTCTCAACGTCCCATAGACCTAGTAGCGCTTCCCACTTCCACTTTTCTTCCGACGCGTGTCACGCCAGCGAATAAGCGACAACATGAACGCCACCAGTAATAATACCGGTATCATTGCGACCACGCCGCAGGATCCCACTCTTCTGGGATGCTCCATCAACGTCAACGCGCTACTATTTAGTCCTTCGGGATTCAACCTCCACACTGTTTGCTGCTACGCCATCCTGACGGTCCAAATCTACAACCGTTTCCCCCGACGTTCCGGACGATTAGGCGCAAACCATTTTCCTATTGCGCATACTATGTCGCCACCCTTTTGGGCCTATCTTGCTCTGAACTCAACATTGGGTCAATCCGCAATAGCCCTACCTTACGTTGTTGGCTTCAACACGATCAAAACCGTCTGGCTGAGTTCTTCTGTGCGCTTTACCTAAGCGCATGTGAGATCACCATCCACACAGAGAGCTCCGCAGATCGAGATTGGACGACTACTGGACTTGCACAATGATTCGTCTGGCTCGAAATTTACATCTTATTCTTCTTCTTCTTCATCATAAGTTATGTCGCATCGACTGTTCGCTGGACCTATCATTCGAGCAGTTCTGTGTACAAAAGCTGGCCTCGGTCGGACAACAAAGCTGCGTCCATAGTTATCGTGGGGAGGCTTCTTTCGCTGATACTGATGGCGACTTTATCTGGTGACCGACGACTCAATACGACGGAGAGGACGAAAGCGGGATCGAACCGCGAGACTGGGTTTTTCGACTCTCCCTTTTGTTGGTGTGTTGGTTGGGCACTGCTCCTTTGAGTTCGGATTTGATCACTGCAATTGTGACTCAATATTTGCTAGGCTTGCCCATTGGGAGTGCGTTCGGAGTTCACGCGGTTTATTTGTAATATCGTGCAGCGATACTTGCTCTGTTGCTTGTCAACTGATGGGCATAATTGGTTCGTTGGGCCTCCTCAACCCAAACGTTGAATGGCGCTAAACCCACGTCTGTCTACAAACAAACTCCATCCTGCTCTCGACGGTTGCTCTCAAAGACGCACATCAGCGCCTTCATCACTTCAGTCGCAAATATCCACGGTCCTGCCGCATCCTCATTGCCCGATTCGATCGCACACAATGTCAAACTTCGCGCACCTCAACAATACGAACGCGGCACCGGCCGTTGTCTACGAAAGCGTCGCGGGCATGCCTGTCGGTGTGACCGGTCTCATGCTCCACGCCGCGCTTTATACCTCCTTCTACTGCGTCTTTCTCGGCAGAACGATAATGACTGGCGACCCGCTCCTCAAGAACCCTGGCCTATGCTTCCGCATCTTCACCGGTTTGGCTTCACTGCTCGGCTTGGCTGCCACCGTCATTCACGCACCAGCCCTATCTAGACCCTATCGCTTTCCGAGTTTGGCAGCTCACATCCTCCACTGCCTGTCATTCATTGCAATGCTGGTATTTATGATTCCGTTCTGGACGCAAAGCAAGAACAAGAAGCGTGGGCCAGACCGCTATTTTCGGTTCTTCGTGTGGTACTCCATACTTGCGATGCCTCAACTAGGACTGCTCCTCTGGCTATCGACGGGCTTCTGTAGCGACAAGACGTTACCAATTGTCTGGTGCGCTGCGGGCGCGGTATGGTTCCTATTCAGCTTCCCGTTCACCATTTTGATCAAAAATGGGCGGCCGATTGGTGTCCCAAAGGCAGCAGGGGATAAGAAAGACAAACCCACAGACCCGGCCGAATGCGAGAAGGACGAACACAAGAACGAGAAAGCCGCCGACTTACCGTTCAGCGAACAAGACTACGAATTATCAACCTGTCTCACTGCTTTCATTGCGGCCGGACTGCTCACACCAATTATGGGGGACGTTGTACTTGCCGCGTTGTCTGGAGAAGTGGGTTCTGCGCCAGAGCAAATGCTGAGCCTTGCTGGTGCAGAGTACGTGTTTTGGGCTGTTGCTGTCTCGGCAGGATGTTTGGCCGTTATGGGTTGGGATGAGAGTCATGCGAAAGTGAGGGAAACCGCTAAGTATGCGAACTCCGATTGCTAGTAGTAAAATTTGATCCTGGAAGTGTTGGGTGCATTGCTGCTGGTCAAGATGGTCTGGCACGATACGGCTTAGAATAGTTACGCTACGAATTTACACACGGATATCAAGATCAGGGACAACGTAAGCGGTTAGTTGTTGTGTTTGCGTCCTTCCACAGTCTCTTTCGTTACAAGAATATATTGCGTTTCCAGTATACCTTCTCGAGATGTTCAGCACCATGATATCCAACATCTGAACGATCGAATGCTGACGCCTGACCAGTTCACTAGATCAGATACAGCTAGCGTAGGATCGCCAATGCTAAACTTACATCGTACATCCATCGCGCTTGCACATCGAAGCATTGGTAATTTGCTGACACCTCTCATTCTGAAGTTTTCGTTTGTTCAACTCGCAACCATGGCTAGTCGCGGTGGCCGTGGGGGTCGCCCCCGAACGCAAAGTCGAGATGCCGAAGCACAAGAAAATGCGCCGGCAGAACTAGAACAGGCGTCAGCATATCAAAGTCTCGCAGCTCTAGTGCAGATACCGGATGTGACGGTAGCTCATGCGGTCCAGCAGGCTGTTGAAACTTGTGAGCCATCGAGCATAGCGTATTACCTTTGCGAGCTCGCCCAGCGAACCCCGCCCGAGCAGCAGGAAAAGCTAGTTTCGTTCGTGCACGAGCTACAGAAGTTGAGATTCATGGACGAGAAGACTGGAGAACAGAAGAAGTATCCTGATGATAGGTTTGGTGAGCTGTTATGGTCTGAGCTACCGCTCTTTGGCGTTACATGGGCAGATGAATGGCAGACCTTAAGTAAGCTCTGAAGGCATAAGTAGTCTTTTTGCTTCTAACAGACGTGTGGCACCAACCTCCATCAACACCCCGCTCAAAAACTGCGAGTAGAAAACTTCAATATCTTCATCGCCCAGCTCTCCGCCTCTTGTGAGAAAATCTTCGACGATCTGCTCAGCTACGCCAACTCTGCTTTCTACGGTGCATTTGGACCATGGACCCATGCGCCGTCCAAAAGGGGTCTAGGTCCGTGGGACCGTTACAGGCCTTCGGATCATCAAGACACCATACGTGTGGCTTGTTTGTGGTTTATATACGCGGCTGATAGGGTGTGGGAAAAGGTGCAGGGAATAGAGGCGGGGACCTGGCCGCTTAAAGAGTGGGACAGCTGCGGTTGGGATAAAAAGGAGTGGGATAGGTGGAAGGCGGGGATGGTGGAGAGTCAGGTCAGGTTGAGGAGGGCTTATTGAAGAAGTGCTTACAGCGATGAATAGGTGTGAAGAGGGTAGACGGTCTTGATGAGCAGCAGCTTGAAGGAACACATACAGCATTCTCCTTCTCTTCTCATGTTCTCGTGTGCTATACAAGGTAAGAGATCAACATTCACATTACGGTCACCCACTATAACTGTGCAGCATATGTGTTAAAAATAAATTGGTCTTTGCGCGATAAAACAGATTTGTCACAGTGTGAATACATGCGTCGTAAGATCATGCAAAGCCACCACTGCGCATTTCAACCCATTCCCCGTTCTCGCATTACTACCATAGACTATTAATTACTTCCACATGTAACTGTCAATCTCTCCCAAATTTCAGTTTTAGACAGTAGTCGTAGTCGTAGGCGTATGGGTGGGCCCCACGCTCTGCCCAGCCGTAACGCCATTGTGGCCATTCGTGTGGCCATTGTTAGCGACATCAACAGGACCATCGATAGAAGCTCCAGGACGCCTTTTCTCCACAACGACAGCATCGTCGTCGTAGTCGCGGATGTGCAGGCCCAATCTCGCAAGATCGATGTTGCGGTGGTTCCAGAGGAGCAGTGCGCCGAAGACGGGCTTCGCCAGCAAATCCAGGATGCCGTAAAAGACAGCCTCGGAATCACCGGAGATGACATTTCCGCCCTCGCAGAGACCCCACGCAATGGGGTACAGGATCCAAAGGAACGCTGTTAGGGAGCCGCACATGAGGAAGGCGCGGTTGATGTCTGTTCCGAGACGGGCGGCGTTGCGGCGGGATTCCCAGACAAGGTGATATGTGATGTAGACAAGGGCGAAGCAGCCTGCGATATGTTAGCTATAAAGTTTGTTGACAGTCGTAATTGGTACATACCAAAGGTGAAGAATCCCCACTTGTAAACCGACTGTACCAGTGCGCCAATAAGACCAGTGATGATCATCATTTCATCGACCATGATCACAAAGAAGATAGTCGGCCAGGGCATACCAGCGGTCAACATCAAGTCCGTGAGCAGCAGTGGTGTAGTGATGACCCAATCGATGTACCGCACGTAAAAGATCTCGCGGAACCGGCCGCTGACCTTTGGGTTTGAGCGCTGATACTCGACGGCAATGGGCGTGAAGCCCAAATTAGAGCCCATGGTGAAGTAGGCGATAGCGGCAACGAAGACAACGGCTGCCGTGATGTAGTGGAAGAGGCGGTCGCGACGGCGTCTGCGCATGGCAAGTCCCATGAAAGAGAAGCCTGCCACGGTCATCACCGCGCACACGGCGAAGTACCAGTCGGAACCTCGTGTGGTAATGGCGATGTCAGCTGTTTCGCCATTGACGAAATTGCCTAATGCGTGTTAGCAAGTAAAATGGGTGACAGTGAGCACGGAAAGTCTCACCATTGTAGGACAAGGCATCGTTTCTACGTCCGAACGTCATAACTGCGTGTATGCGTGCGGCTTGTTGATATTGCTCGTACAAGATGGTGTAATGAGGTACGACGACAGATAGCCGGAAGTCGACGAGACACCATATGATATATGCATCTAAATCGATGACCATGACTTGTCAACGATGTCATACAAACAAGCTCCCGCAGAAAAACGCTTATCCCGATAGCACCAAGACTGTCCATCCGCCACGACGATCGGTGCATATCGGCAAGCAAAACGTCAAGCCATCACATCACCACCTCAGCCAATCTCCAGCACCACCGTCACCATCCCATGCAGCAAAACTCCACTCGGCCTACCCATCACCCAATCACCACGTTGGCAAAATCTCAACACGTCCATTCGGATCGACGCGGACAAATGCACCGGAATGTAGTGCGAATAATGACATCAACATCCTGGCGAACAACTGCATGCGGCGCCCCCATTGCAGGGAAAATCTCATGCCGCTAACGCACGCCTCTCCCTGAAGACAAGCTTCCTAACGTCGAATGTTTGAGCTTATATCGACATCACATTGACGCTAGCTGGTCTGCTCGTCGCCCTGATTGGTACCTTTACGTCAGCCCTTGTCGTTTGGAGATCGGCTCCGCCAGTGACTTCATTGAGCCTGATTGTCGGGTCTAGATTGTGCGGGAGGGATCGGTAGTGTGCCCGTTGATCTAGCGGATTTGTACGGGTCAGCATACGCATGTGAGCGCCATCGAATGACTTTATGGATGCACTGCAGTGGACTGCGGTCGTAAAATCGTGCACACATGCCTAATGTGGTGGACAAGTCACACCGGATGTATCGGAAGATCACTGCGGGGTCGTCTCTCGAAGTTATATGATTAACGAAATGCGCGAATTACTATTTGCATTCCAATGCAATGCCTGCCATGCAACAACTTCCAGGGTATCGCTAACGGCCGTCATCGATTCAATGCGCTCCATGCAACCATCAACCTCCTCGACTTCGGCACTGTCGCTCTCCCTGCTTTGACAACATAGCCCTTCTGCCTCAACACCCGACCAATCTCCATGTAGCTCTCGACCGCTACTCTCAATGGCCCTCTGGCTTCGATCGGGAGCTCCTCAATTGCGTCTCTCGCATTTTCGTACAATGCAAATGCTTTTTCAAGCAGCCTCGCACGCAGTCCTTCGATTTGCGGCCCTTGTGGGTCTTTTAGAATGGCATCATATGTCAGTCCAGCTTCGCTGAGCCATGTCATGGGCAAGTAGACACGGCCAATTTTCGCGTCCACGGAGATATCTCGGGCTATATTGACGTATTGAAGAGCAATACCCATTCGATTTCCTGCCTGAATGATGCGGCTTTTTTCGTCTGCTGAGTTCGAGCTGTGATAAATGTAGAATATCAGCTCGTTGCACATCTGAGCGACGGTGCCGGCGACCCTTTGGGCGTATGTATCAAGATCAGCCTCAGTCTTGATTGGCGGGGCGTTATTGAAAGCTAGATCCATCTCAAACCCACGGAGAAGGTCCTGAAGCGGCTCCTGCGAGAGCTTGGGATACGGCAACTGAAGAAGCGCCGACTGCGTATCTGTGGGAAAGCTCCCAAGGACGTAGGAGGTCATCGCGGATTCCGGTCTTTCTCCGTCATATGCAATGTGTAGAAACTTGTGTAGTTTGCCAATCCACTCTTTTGCTTCCTCGGCAGAAGACGCATCGTCCACAAGATCATCGGCAACGCGGCAGAAGGAGTACAGCAGCATAAGATCCGAGCGAATCGGGCCCTGGAACGTGGAAGATGCAAGGTAGAAACTACGGCTCTTGCGTTTCAGTCGGAGGACAGCCTCTTGTAAGCCCGTCAAGCGTGCTTCATCGTACCGCGAAGTTGAGGTGAAAAGAGCTCGCAAAAGGGTGAGTGGCGAGGGTAGAACGGACGGGTTAGGAAAGAGATGCGGGAACGCGTATAGAATAGACAACGCGTTATCGAATGCGAGCTGACCGAAGACGATAAGGGTATTGGTGACGAGAAAGAATAGGGCTTCCTCAATGTCCAGTCCGTCCCATAGATGGTAGCCGTACTTTGTACCGGAGCTGATGACCCACGTGCCGCGCTTTAGAGCTAAGGTATCAACAGTCCAAAGGTAGAGGGTAGGAAGTGCTATGGGTATTAAGGTGTTTGAGATGGGAAGGCCAAGAATGAATTGATATGCCAACATCCTATATCGAATCAATAAAAGCTCGATTTTGGCATTGAAAGACTTACCACAAGAGCAACAGGAACGGACCAGCCCAAACAAGGATCAGTCCAGCGTAGGTGCCGACATCGTTAGCTTTTACCAGGCGCCATCCCCAGGCAATGATGGCCGCGAAAGCGAGTTGTCCAAGAAGCCGATATCGTGGCCATAGGGTGTTGCGTGGTCCTAGAGGATGCGACTTTGATCTTTCGACGCGCAGGTATACTGGCTGGAACGTCGGCTTGCTGAAGATTAGATACAGCAGCGAAGTGTTGTATGTTTGGATAATGAAGAAGAAGACTTCTTCGAGAGGTATGTCGAAGAGCCTAGGACCGATGATCACATGGCTGGGGTAGCTCCATATGCCAGTGCGAATCAGGTATGAGTCCCACGGAATGGTCGAAACAACGGCAACCTAGAATTGTGAGCTTCACATAATATCGAATGGGCTTTAAGCATACCGTGATTAAAAAGGCAACCTTATAAACGTCAAGTCGTGTCGCGAGCGGTCGATACAACGCAGAGAGCACTATCGCCGGCGGTATGGTGTACTTAAGATGTCTACAATCTGCCATTAGCTCCATTGCGCATCTCCCGAACCACAACACGTACACCAAAGCATATTCGAAGCCCATTGCGCCTTCTGTGGAGCCGTTTCACATGCGCGTCGCCCTCAGTCGCCCGCAAAAGAGTGCATCAACCAGAACACAGGTACCGAAAAACGCAGGGGCAAAGTTCTAGGGCACAACAGCGAACGGAATGCGGACGCGGAAGAAACAGACGCCATGATGAACGTGTCGAAGATTTTGGTGAGCCGGCGTGACGCGGCGATGTTGAGAATTGCATGTTGCCAGATCGGGTTTAGCGGTTTCATTCAAGCTTCGGCTCTACGTCATGACTATTGTGCCTTGAAGCTGTCGCACGTGGCCGAGGTCCGCCTCCACTTTTGTAATTGTATCGTCATTGTCAGGTGTTAGATCCTCCGTTCGTTGCCATCTGGTCTGTGCTACGCCTTGTTCCATAACTATTGCCACAAGCTTGTGACGAGAATGGTACCCCTTGAGCCGCGCCTATCACGCCCGCCCAATGCAGGATCCGAGAACTGCGTAACATGTGAATTGAGCGAAGAGCTTTCTCCAGAATAACTACTGCGTCGCAGACCTCTAGGGAAGTCGGCGTGTACGATCTTTAGTGTGGCGAATGCTATCATGCCTCAAATCAGGAACAAGAAAAAGCAACTGTCGGCGCACCCGTAAGCAGCAGTATTCGCACAGCATCGGGCCCTTCCTAACACGAATGCAGATATCTTTCAGGCAACTTTGCTCCTGTAACACAATCAACATCACCAATACCAGTCCAGTACTCCGGTAGCATCCCAAATGAGCTCCATGGCGGCATGTATGTGCGCAACGGAGGCAATCCCATCACGAACACAGACCTCGGACGATCAGCGCACTGGTTCGACGGCGACGGTATGCTCACGGGTGTATGGTTCGATGCATCTTCATCGGAGGCCGACCATCCTTCACCACACTTCGTCAACCAGTTCATCTTGACCGATCTTGGCATCTCTAGTTTCGAAAACAAGACCCTTCAAACACCCATACTACCGAGCATAGCGACACTTGTCAATCCTGTGGCGCGACTTGTTCTCATCGTGTGGAGGATACTACGCACAGCACTTTTCGTTTTGCTATCACACTTCTCGGGATCACAGCAGGTCATCAAAAGGATAAGTGTTGCGAACACTAGTATCTTGTACCATGATGGCCGTGCATTGGCGACATGTGAAAGTGGACCTCCCATGCGTGTTCAACTCCCAGGCTTGGAGACTGTTGGCTGGTTCAACGGTAACGCCGCAGAGGGAGAATCTCTGGAAGAAAAATCGAGGCAAGAACCTGGATTCGGTGGAACGGGCATGAACAGCTGGATGCGAGAATGGACGACAGGACATCCCAAGGTCGATCCCATGACTGGTGAGATGATGGTCTTCCATTGCAATTTCACCGCGCCGTACGTCCACTACTCGGTACTTCCGAAAGAGAAGGAAGAGTTCAACGATACACGAGCTCTGAAGATACTCAACGCTCCCGTTCCAGGTTGTTCAGGTGGTAAGATGATGCACGACTTTGGTGTCTCAAAACACCATACCGTCATCTTAGATCTACCGCTCATCTTAACTCCGTTCAACTTGCTACGAAACAAGCCCATCGTTTCGTATGAACCAGAGAAGCCCTCCCGATTCGGTATTTTCCCGAGACGAGACCCGAGTGCAGTCCGATGGTTCGAGACACTCGGGTGCAGCATCTTCCACACCGCAAACACTTGGGACGAAATCAGCCCCAGCGGCGACGTCGCCGCCGTCAATATGCTTGCATGCCGCCTGACATCTGCATCTCTCGTCTTCAGTTCAGGCAATATCATACCACCACCCCATCCAAACCACAAAGTCACTACCAAACCCCGCCGAATGTCCTTTTTCGCCAAGTACGACGAGGACGACAAGGTCAAAGACGTCGAAGATGTCCTGCCAGAGGAGAAAACGCCCCTCCTCGCCAACGAACCAAGCTCCTCAACCAGCACCGCCGCAAGCCCACCCATCTCCATCGACGATGAGGAGCAATGCCGTCTCTACTACTACCGCTTCGACCTCTCCCCCACCGAAAGCAACAAAAATACAATAACCCATCAATACGCCCTCTCCATAATTCCCTTCGAGTTCCCCGTCGTCTCGCCGCACACCGAAATGCGATTCGCGCGCTACATCTACGGCTGCAGCACGACCAACGAGTCCTTCGGTGCCGCGCTAGGAAAAGCCACGAAGATTGATATCATTGTAAAGATGGACGTACAAATGCTGCTATTCAAGGGCCGCCAGAGCCCACCAGAGGCTGTTACAGGCGCAGTCGATAACAGAAGCATCGGAACCTTGCTCTCCTCTACCGACCCAGACGATGCCATTCAAACGTTCAAACTTCCGCCTAATCACTTCGCACAAGAAGCTCGCTTCGTCCCGTCCGCCAACCCGAAATCCGAAGACGACGGATTTCTCCTCTTCTACGTCTTCGACGAATCGCAACTGGACGCTTCCGGTGACTGTCTTGATGGCGCGAAGAGTGATCTCTGGGTTCTTGACGCGCGCGATATGCGGACCGTAGTGTGCAAGATTCATCTTCCGACGCGGGTGCCGTATGGCTTGCACGGGAACTGGTTTAGCGAGGAGATGATACGGGATCAACGGGTAGTCGAGAAGTTCCGAAGCATGCCTGTGGAGACTGAAAGGACGCTCTGGAAAAGGACCAAGGGGCGGATGGTTCAAGCCCTTGGTTGATTGTCATTTGGGACGTATACGGCGCTGGCGCATTTCGCATATGACCGAGTTTTCTCAATTCTCTAGATACCACGGTATCTACATTGTACATTGCATGCACGGCGAGAAGTTATGGTTGTAATGGGTCATGAGAACAAGTATCACCAATAATCTATGAACTTGTAAAATTTCCAAGTCATCCAAGATACTTCTCCTTTTCTTCCCCTTCGCTTGTCAAAGCAGTCCGTGAAATGGTTTGGGCCAGTAGTCTAGGGAAAACGGGGCTAAGCCAAGCGCCGGATTTAGCATCCTTGGCAAATGACATATTGCGGCTCCACGCTCGTAAAGCGACTGTGACATGGCTCCAATGCCCGCAACGTTCTCGGATGCTCCCATTGCCCATCATAGCGCAGTATCCTCGGCCCTGGATCAAAAATATCTAGCACCCGAAGATGCGTACTTCAATTCAACGGCTGCGGCAGCCGCCATGAGCGCCAGGAAGCGCAAGGATAGGGCGCGTAGTGCCAGCAGGCGACGCAAAGGCGACTACAAGAAGCTGCTTTGGTTCCGACAGCCTTGTGAGTAAAGGACCCATGCAAGGAAGGCTATTTGCTGATCAGACCAGTCCCCGATAATTACACGGATGAGAAGACGTTCCTCGATCACTTGCAGCGCAACCCCCGCCTCCAACCCTACGAGTTCTGGGCGCTCATGGCCAGCTTGACCGTCATCGTTCAGCACGTTGCGTCCGTGGCCATCTTCTGCTGCGCCTTTGTCGTCATATTCCAGGAGCGTGTGTCGCCTGTGTCGGTCGTGGGTTGGGCGAGCTTCGGGTCCTTCCTGGCTTGGTTGTTGTGGGACTACTGGATGGGACAGGAGGAAGCAGAGGCAGCGCGGCGTGCACAACGCGCACAAGATGGGGGCAATGGCAAAGAGGAAGGGACTCGCAACACCACTGCGTCTTGGACCGAGCCGCATGGACAGGGCCTTGCGCTTTCGCAAGAGGACAAAGGCGAGCCGGCGCAATCGCACACTAAGAGCGCAACCTCGAGCAATGCCAATCCCTCCAATGCGCCTAAAGCGGACGCAACCTCCACTGGAGGTGCTAGCCACAATGTCTACGAACCTCCTCCCCTCTACGTAGACCCCACGTCGGCACTCTCGTCCCGGAATTGGCAGCGGTTGGCGACCATTAAATCAGCAATGTTGATCTACGCTGCGTTGCTTGGACTGAGCCCGATACTCAAGTCACTAACAAGATCGACGACGAGTGACTCCATTTGGGCGTTTACGACTTGGCTGCTGTTCATGAATGTAGCTTTCTTTGACTACAGCTCTGGAACTGGTGCTCAGTATGTCCACCTCATCAAGATATGGCTATGAGCTTCTGCTAACCAATCTGGCAGTCTTCCCGCTTCTATTTCGACTAACTCCGCTCTCATGGCATCGACTGTGCTTGCCTCGCGATTACCATCGACTACGCATGTCTTCTCCCTCTCCCTTTTTTCCATCGAGGTGTTCGGCCTCTTTCCCATCTTCCGCCGCCAGCTTCGTGCCAAATCCCCAAAGGGCCATCTTGCGTTGACTGTTGCGCTAGTGACCACCGCTAGCGGATCTCTCTTCGTAGTCCTGACTGGAGGCGGCCGCGTTGCCTATGTCACTGGGGTGATCTTGGGTAGCTTGGGCACCTTTCTCGCCATGGGCATGTGCAGCTGGTACTTGATCGGTCTGCAAAAGTACAAGAACGAAATCTACGGTCCGTGGGATCCGGCCAAACCAATCATTCGGCGGCGTTGGGATTGATTCCTTTCGTCCTCGGGTCTGTCACGTCCGAGTGTCGATTCAAGTATTCAAACCAGGTGCAGGACCCATTCTCCGGCCATGGATCTGTGTGCTTTTCCCGTGTGTATGGTCCGGCCCACTTGCTGTCCACATGCTTCACCAGGTATGCTCTCGACACCACCTCGAGGTATAGCTTACCATCGCGTCGTTCCCATCGAACGATTGTACCCTGTTCATTGGACTTCTTGATGGTGTTCCGCATTCGCTCCACAAGATCGTGCGGACCAACATCATCGCCTCCCACGAAATGCACCGGCGACCAAGGTTCTCGCATAGCCATGCCTTTACCCTTACTTGCTCCCACCACCACAACTCTTTCTAGACCGTCGACAGATGACAGCATGGTTCTTAAAAAGTTCCATAGCTTGGTTCGAGACATCGGAATCAATGGCCATGACTCCAGATTGAGCCGGAGACATTTCAGTTCAGGCGCATCCTTGCGCCACGTGGTCGAGCCCTCCGCCAGATAATCCAACCATTGGTCTCCCACCTTTGGCTCGGAACCCACTCTTCGAGCGTCGATTTCTATGTCCTGGACGCGTGTGCTGAGCTCTTTTCCGATTGATTGTAAGAAGGAACGGACCCGGTTGACGGTTGTGAAGCGGAACGTGTTCTCTGCAATCAACGGGTGACGGTCGGTCTCGTGGTAGATACGGCGGCATGTTCTCAAAACGTTGATGCCAATCTTTGGAACGATCTCACCCTCGGGCGGGGTGCAGCCAACGACTGGATCGACGATGGGGCCATCCGCTGCAAAGCAGTAGCCGAATATGATGTGTTTGATCTCGGTGGGGAGGCACACAAGAGGCGACTGCAGCTGGAGATGCTCTGGCAGAGCAATGGAAACCGGAGCCATGGTGAAGGATGAAGGTAGAAGCCAAGCCGGGGACGGTGTCTTCCTATATAAGCAGCATGTTAGGCATTCGACACCGCCTTTCACACTGCTATGGCACGTACAGCTACCAGCTCATGGCGTGGTCTCTGCGGGTCTAGTCCGCCATATAGCTCTTCCTTAAGCGATTATGGCTTCAGCTCTCGCTTAGCTCTGCCCAGCATAAGATATGCCCTTCTACCTTCTCAGAATACGAAACTACTCGTCCACGCTCCACTTGTTCTACCTAGCTCATCGCGGCGCTTCCGCAAGAGGCGAGATTTTGCGACACTAGAAGTCCCCATTGCAAGCGGTGAGCCACTGGTGCACTAGCGTGGACCCATTTTCCCTGTCAGGCACGCGAAACCTCCCGATATTGTGGGTACCTGGCTTCTCAACACCACGAGCTTTTGCAAGTCTCCCGAGCGATGATCTGCAATTCTCCGGTTGTGAGGCTAAGTCGTATTGTACCGGTGCTGCACGCGGAGCGATGAGCCGTGCAGGGTCTCGATGAACGCCCCCTGGTAGTGTCAAGCGGCGTTGACGCGCGATTATCTTGCAGCTGCAGGGTTCTGATGGGCTGACGACAGCCACGCATACAATGTCGACTTGCTCTGAGACACAAAGGTGCGATACGTCTTCTTGACACTGCCGTCTCGAGATAGCGATGAGGTTCAAACGGAGCTCTTCCTTAAGCATCTCGGCCCCCACAAGATGTGTAGGACCCACTGCGTCTGACCAATGGCGGGAGAGCAGCATAAGCGCGGTCCAACTACCTTTGTACCGCTGCCCGCCATCGCATTTTCAGCCTCACGTTTGCTCGACCAGGTCGCTTGCACCGTGTCGCAGCCTCTTCAATAGCACCAATTCAATCTTCCTCTATTCACGTCCTTGTCTTTCTCTGTGCCGACTGTGCCATTGCGGTTGACGCGTTGACTACACAGCAAGCTCCCAGCTACCCCGCCAGTTCGATTCGATGTCCCTGCGACCAGACGACAGAGGCCGCAAAGGGCGTTCGCGGTCCAAGTCGCCCGGCCGCACCCACGAGCACTCCCACAGCCGAGACCAGCGTGCGCCGTCGCCGGGGCCTCAGTATTATG
>Ga0247740_1000318_pt1 | contig 24761 bp, 21 predicted proteins | sample UWRJL148409B2_FD_180942 | JGI IMG/M metagenome (GOLD analysis project Ga0247740, IMG submission 180942) | Plant litter microbial communities from Arlington Agricultural Research Station in Wisconsin, United States - UWRJ-L148-409B-2 | ecosystem: Environmental > Terrestrial > Plant litter >...
CCGGCGTCCGAGATCCAGAACGAAGCGGTCCCGGCCGAGCTTGCGAAGATCTGCCCCGACTGCAACCTCCGCATCGTGGACATCTCGATCGCCGACGCCAGCCCCGCCGACAAGATCGTCAGCGACTTGCAGGCGCACCCCGAGACCCAGTTCTTCATCTCGCTCGCCGACCAGTACCAGATCGGTCTGCAGGAGAAGGCTTCGCTCGCGGGCATCACCAACGCCTTCGGTCTCGGCCAGTCGTCGCTGCCGCCGAACATCGTCCAGATCGCCGACGGCCAGGAGGTCGCCGGATACGCGGTCGACTTCAGCATCTTCATGTGGCTGCAGGTCGACGAGGGTCTCCGCCGTATGCAGGGCATGGATGTCCCGTACCTCGAGGGTGACTGGATGAAGGTCGCCCAGTCCATCGGTGGCATGGTCACCGCTCGCAACGCCGCCGACTACGGCGACACCGGATTCGTCGCCTACCCGGGCATGGAAGACGAGTTCCTCGCACTGTGGGGTAAATAGAAACTATGACTGACGAGCGCGGCGCTTCGCCGCTGGTAACGATCACGGGCATGATCAAGGACTTCCCGGGCAACCGGGCCCTCGATGACGTCTCGTTGTCGGTCCACAGCGGCGAGGTCGTCGCGGTCGTGGGCCATAACGGCTCCGGCAAGTCGACCCTGGTGAAGATCCTGGCGGGCGTGTACACGTCCGACGGGGGCACCGTCGAGCTGTCCTCCCGCGAGGGGGAGCAGACCGAGCTCCACATCATCCATCAGGACTTGGGCCTCGCGTCCGAGCTCAACGGCATCGAGAACCTCGGTATCACCAAGTACCCCGGTGCCTCCGCGTTCGCGCCCTTCAACAAGAAGAAGGAGCGCGAGCACGCGCTCGAGCTGATCAGCCGGTTCGGCGAGCCGTTCGACGTCGAGGTGGCCATCAGCCGCCTGGCGCCGGCGCAGCGCTCGATCATCGCGATCGCGAGGGCGCTCGACGGCTGGCTGCACCCCCGGAACGTGCTCATCCTGGATGAGCCCACCGAGGCGCTGCACGCGAGCGAGGTGCGGATCCTGTTCGACGCCGTGAAGAAGCTCGCCGCCGCGGGCGCCGGCGTCATCTTCATCTCCCACCGGCTCGACGAGGTGCTCGAGATCGCCGACCGCGTGGTGATCCTGCGCGACGGCAAGAAGGTCGCCGACGAGGGCGTCGAGACCCTGGACCACGACAAGCTCGTCTCCTACGTCACGGGCGTGCCGATCGGCGTCGCGGAGGTGGGCGAGTCCCACCGCCGCCGCGGTGACGTCGCCATGAACGTGGAGGGGCTCGCCGGCTCGGGGCTCGAGGGCATCGACCTCACCCTTTACTCCGGTGAGGTCGTCGGGGTCGCGGGCGTGCTCGGGTCCGGTCGTGAGGCACTGCCGGCGATGCTGTTCGGCGGCACCCCGTCGGACGCCGCGTCGTTCACCCTGGCGGGCACCTCGTACGATCGCCGAACCCCGGGGGAGAGCATCCGTCGCGGTATGGCCTTCGTGCCCGGCGACCGCGCCAAGCACGGCTCGGTGCGCCCGCTCACCGCTCGCGAGAACGTCACACTCACCGAGCTGAAGTCGCTCACCAACAAGATGGGCGCGATCGACGAGAAGCGGGAGCGCGACCTCGTCGTCGGTCTCATCGACCGCTACGACGTGAAGCCGCCCCGGTCGGAGCAGGTGTTCGCGCAGTTCAGCGGCGGCAACCAGCAGAAGCTGGTGTTCGCCAAGTGGCTGCGCAACCGCCCGGCGGTGCTACTGCTCGAGGAGCCGACGCAGGGCGTCGACATCGGCGCGAAGCAGGCCCTGTACGACGCGATCGACATCGCGGCGGCAGCGGGCTCCGCGGTGCTGGTGTGCTCGTCGGAGGCGAAGGAGCTCGTACGTCTGTGCGACCGCGTGCTCGTGCTGCGTAACGGCCGTGTGGCCGCGGAATTGTCAGGGGACCAGCTCACGGAGACGCGACTGGTCATGGAAGGGTACGGACTCGTGAACGAGGGAGAACTGTGAAGAAGACTGAGAGCATCACCACGATCGACGAGGTGGCTCCCGCAAGTCGTCCGGCGCAGAACCGGTGGGTGCAGCTGCTGGGATTCCGCAACATCAGCGCCATCTACATCGGCGTGCTGCTGTTCGTGATCTTCGCGATCGTCACCCCGCGCACGTTCCTGACCCCCGGCACCTGGCTGGTGCTGCTCGACGCCCAGTCGATCACGGTGCTCGCGGCCATCGCCGTACTCATCCCGCTCGTCAACGGCGTGTTCAACCTCGCGATCGGCGCGGAGGTAGGCTTCGCGGTCATCCTTGTGTCGGTACTGCAGGTGAACTTCAACGTGCCGTTCGGCATCGCGATCCCGCTCGCCATCCTCGTCGGTGCGTTCATCGGCCTCGTGTCGGGACTGATCGTGACGAAGGCGAAGATCGACTCGTTCATCGCCACACTCGGTATGAGCTCGATCCTGCTCGCGGGGCTGTCGTTCATGTCGGAGAACCGCCAGATCATCGGCCTGCAGGACGGCTTCCGGCTGTTCGCGACCGGCGGCCTGCCGCTCTCGCTGGACAACCCCAACTTCAAGATCACGAACCCCGTGTTCATCATGCTGCTGGTGTCGTTCATCGTCTGGTACCTGCTCGAGCGCACCCCGGTGGGACGTCGCATGTACGCGGTCGGCTACAACGCCGACGGCGCGCGCCTCTCCGGCGTGAACGTCGACCGTCTGCAGATCGCGTCCCTGATGGCCGGCGGCATGATCGCGGCCCTCGCCGGCGTGCTGCTCGCGTCGCGCATCAACGCGGGCGACCCGACGGTCGGCCCCGGCCTGCTGCTGCCGGCCCTCACCGCGGTGTTCCTCGGTTCGACGCAGTTCAAGGGCGGGCGCTTCAACGTGTGGGGAACCGTCCTCTCCGTCTACGTCCTCGCCATCGGTATCAAGGGGCTCCAGCTCCTCGGAGCCCAGAACTGGGTGAGCGACCTGTTCAACGGCGTCGCCCTCCTCGCGGCCGTCGGCCTCTCCCGCTGGGAGGCCACCTCGAAGCGGGGCTCGGCCATCCGCCGGGCGCTGCCGTTCGGCAGGAAGAAGGACAAGGTCGAGGCCTAGTCTCCGCACAGCTTCCCGCTGAGGGCCCCGCCGGCGTTCCCGTGCGGGGCCTTCGGCGTTGCCGGGGCCGCCCCGCCCCGCCGGTGTGCGCTTCTCCGGAGTTGCGCAACGTGGCGCGCGCGGATGTACGAGCCCGGACGCACGGATGCCCGGCCTCGTGGTGAGGCCGGGCATCCGTGTGCCGGCGCTAGAGCAGGTCGCGGCGGCTGACCTCGGCGATGGCCTCCCAGCCGTAGTTCTTGAGCTCGTCGTCGGCGAGGGCGCGCTCGAACACCGCAGCGAGGGCGGGAAGCGTGGCCGGCGTCACGCCGGTCGCGTCGGCGACTTCCTGGGCCAGGGCGAGGTCCTTGCGGCCGAGGGCGATGTGGAAGCCCGGGTTCTCGTACGCGCTGCGCGCGATGAGATCGCCGTAGGTCGTGTAGACGACGCCACCGAAGAGGGTGCTCGTCAGCAGCTCGGTGAAGACCTCGGGGTCGACACCGAGGCGCTCCGTCATCGCCACGGTCTCGCCGATCGCCTGCAGCGCATGGATGATGTTGTAGTTGACCGACGCCTTCACCGAGTTCGCGACGGACGGCCGGTCGCCGAGGCGCCAGACCTTCTTGCCGAGCACGGCGAGGTACGGCTCCACGGAGTCGATGGCCGCAGGGGCGCCCGCCGCGAGGATGTTGAGCTGGCCCGCGGCGGCGACCGCCGGGCGACCCAGGACCGGAGCCGCGACGTAGGTCGCACCCGCCTCCGCGAACGAGGCCGCGAGCCGGTCGGCCAGTGACGGGCTGATCGAGGCCATCATGACGTGCGTGCGGCCCGCGACGGCCGCGAGGCCTGCGTCGTCGAACACGGACTGCACGGCCTCGTCGTTCGCGAGCATCGAGAACGAGACATCCGTCGCCAGGGCGTCCGAAGGATGCTCGGCACGAAGAGCTCCCGCAGCGACGAGTTCGTCAGCCGCTGCGGGAGACCTGTTCCAGACGACGACGGAGTGACCGGCGTCGAGGAGGCGGCGGGCCATCCCGCTGCCCATCGAGCCGAGACCGAGGAAGCCGAGGGTGGTCACGCTTCGCCGCGCCCCCACGTCGTGTTGAGGTGCGACTGCGAGTCGCGCTCGAGGTTGAGCGGTCCGTCGATCGTGTAGTACCGCTTGCCGGCGACGAGCAGTTCCTCCGCTGGGAACTTGGTGATGACCTCGCACCCGGTGGCGGTCACGACGACCTCCTCCTCGATGCGGGCGGCGCCCCAGCCGTCCTTCGACGGCCAGTAGGTCTCGAGGGCGAAGACGTTGCCCTCCTGCAGCACCTCGGGGTGGTCGAGGGAGGTGAGGCGCGAGAAGATCGGCTTCTCCCAGATCGAGAGGCCGACGCCGTGGCCGTACTGCAGAGCGAAGGCGGCCTCCTCGTCGGCGAAACCGAACTCCTGGGCGGTCGGCCAGACTGCGACGATGTCGGCGGTTGTCGCGCCGGGCTTCACAAGCGCGATCGCGCGGTCCATGTACTCACGGGCCCGCGTGTAGGCGTCCTTCTGGGCGTTGCTCGCCGAACCGACCGCGAAGGTGCGGTAGTAGCAGGTGCGGTAGCCGTTGAAGCTGTGCAGGATGTCGAAGAACGCCGGGTCGCCGGGGCGGATCAGGCGGTCGGAGAATACGTGGGGATGCGGGGAGCAGCGCTCGCCCGAGATGGCGTTCACGCCCTCCACGTACTCGGAGCCGAGGTCGTACAGGGTCTTCGCGACCAGGCCGACGGCCTCGTTCTCGCGGACGCCGGGGCGCAGGAAGCGGTAGAGCTCCTCGTAAGCGGCATCCACCATCGAGGCTGCCTGGGTGAGCAGGCGGATCTCGTCGTACGTCTTCACGCGGCGGGCCTCCATGAAGACCTGCTGGCCGTCGACGACCGTGATCCCCTCCTTCTGGAGGGCGAACAGGATGGGGAGCTCGATCACGTCAACGCCGAGAGGCTGGTCGGCGAGGCCGAACTTCTCCAGCTCGCGCTTGATCTTCTTGGCCACGCCCTCGGCGATGCCGGCGTCGGGCGGGAAGGCACCGCGCAGGGTCGAGATGCCGGCGCGGGCGCCGGACTCGAGGCGCGGGCGCTTGGCACCCTCGTGCGGCGCGTTCGGGTCGGCGTCCATCTCGGCGGTGGTGGTGTCGAGCCACGGGTTGTACAGCTTGTGGTGCTTCGCTGCCGAGCCGAAGTCCCACACCACGGGGTCGGTGTTGCGGGTGAGGAGCGAGAAGCGGATGAGCTTGTCCATCGCCCAGGTGCCGATGTGCGTGGCACTCATGTAGCGGATGTTCGAGAAGTCGAAGGCGAGAACGGCGCCGAGCTCGGACTTGTTGAGCTCCGCCTTCAGGCGGGCCAGTCGCTCGTCCCGGAGGCGGTCGAAGTCGACCCGGGCCTCCCAGTCGACGGCGTTCGTTCCGGTCGTTCCCGTGCTCTTCATCGAGTCCTCCTGCATTGCGGCGATAGGCGCTGCACTTCACAGGTGTACAGCATGGGTTAACACTACAGGAGGGATCCGCGTGTTCCACGGGCGGTTTCCGCACATACGACCACCCCACCTCTACAATGGGGCAACAAGCAGCTGGACCGGCGATGGTGACAGCGGCTCCGAGACGATCAGGGGAGCAAACATGCCGGACGGCCTTGGCGCACGCCTTCGCGAGGCCCGCACCAAGCGCGGACTCAGCCTGCGCAGTGTGGCGCAGTCGCTCGGTGTTTCCGCGAGCCTCATCTCGCAGGTGGAGATCGGCAAGACGCAGCCCTCGGTCGCCACCCTCTACGCCATGGCGAGCCACTTGGGTGTATCGCTCGACGAGCTGCTGGGCATCCCCGCCACTACGACCGACGCCCCGGCGACGTCGCTCTTCGGCCACGTCGGCCCCGCCCTGCCCGACGTTCAGCGCGGCACGGACAACCCGGTGATCGAGATGGAGAACGGCGTGCGCTGGGAACGGCTCGCCGCAGGCGCGGGCGGCCCCGCCGACGCGCTGCTCGTCTCGTACGACCCCGGCGCGAGCAGCTCGATCGAGGGCAAGCTCATGCGCCACGCGGGTATCGAGTACGCCTACATGCTCGAGGGCGAGCTGACGTTGAACCTCGACTTCGACACCCACGTGCTCGGCCCGGGCGACTCGCTGCAGTTCGACTCGGTGCGCCCGCACCTCTACACGAACCACGGCTCCACGATCGCGAAGGGCGTGTGGTTCGTGTTCGGCCGCCGCGCCCAGAACCTCGCCATGCGCGACGCCCCGGGCAGCGAGCCGCTCATGCCCGGAGCCGCGATCATCAACGCCGTCGACGTGCTCCGGAGCATGGACGACTGACTCTCAGAGCCGGGCGTGCTCCGCGGTGCGCTTCTCCGTCGCCCACGGGTCGACGAGCGTCTTGATCTGGGTCGAGCGCCCCTCGAGCAGCGGCTGCAGTGCCTCCTCGGCGACCAACTCGAGGGGGATGACCTCGCTCGCGATGTCCGACCAGTCCGGTCGGGTGCCGAGCAGGCGAACAGCCTCCGGGAAGTCGTCCTTGAAGACGTGCGCGACGGTGCCGACGATGAGGTACTCGTTGAGAGTCCAGCTTCCGAGCGGGAGTTCCGGCTCGCCGCGCTGGATGCCCACGGGAACGATGGTGGCGCCCGGCTTGGCCGCCTCGAGCACCGACTTCAGGCCGGGGGCGGAGCCGCTGACCTCGAAGAACACGTCGACGTCGAATCCGAGCTCGTCGAGCTTCTCGGTGAGGCTCGCGGTGCCGGGCTGGAGGGTGGCCGTGGCGCCGAGGCGCTCCGCGAGCTCGAGCCGCTCCTCGTTGAGGTCGACGACGAGCACGCGCGCTCCGGTGGCGGCGGCAGCGAAGGTGATGAACGCGCCGATGCCGCCGACGCCGATGATGACCGCGTCCTGGCCGGCACCGAGACCGCTGCGGCGCACCGCGTGCACGGCGATGGCCATGGGCTGAGTGAGGCCGAGGGTGTCCAGTGGGAGGCCCGAGTCCGAGACATCCAGCACGATCTTGGCCGGCGCTGTGACGTAGCCCGCGAGCCCGCCGTTGGCGTGGAAGCCGAGGGTCGTGTAGCTGCGGCAGAGGTTGGTGCGGCCGTTCAGGCACATCTTGCACTCGCCGCAGGAGATGCCGGCGCCGCACACGACGGTCGCGCCGACGGCGAGCGACGTGACGCCCTCGCCGATCGCCTCGACGGTTCCGGCGAACTCGTGGCCGAGGGCCACGGGGGGCTGGGCGAGCACGAGGTGGCGGCCGAACTCGGTGGCGTCGCTGCCGCACACGCCGCACACGGCGACCCGGATGAGCACCTCGCCGGGGCCGGGGGTGGGCACGGCGATGTCCTCGATGCGCAGGTCGCCCACGGCGTGGAGCACTGCCGCGCGCATCTCGGTCACTGGAAGGAGCCCTCGGAGATCGGCAGCTGCGCGGCGGCGCGCTCGGCGAGCATCCAGCCGATGTACTTCTCGTACACGGCGACGTGCTCGGGGTGGTCGAGGTACGTGTCCAGACCCTCCTTGTCGTCGAGGATCGCGGTGACGCCGTAGTCGGCGCCGCCCGGACGGAGGTGCAGGTTCGGCCCTGCCACGTAGGAGCGGATCTCGGGGATGCCCGCCGCCATCTCGAGGAGCGCCGCGGTGAGAGCCGTGATGTCGTCCTCCGTCACTTCGGGCTTCCAGCGGAACGTTGCGGTGTGGAGGATCATGGTTCTCCTTCTCTCCTCGTTGAGTGTGTCCAGCAATGATTTACAGAAAATCACAGTGTCCCTCTAAATTAGCAGGCGAAGCGCTCCCGCGTGTACATCTGTGCTGTATTCTTGGCGAGCCAACGACGGAAGGGAGCCGTGATGGGCGACCCACGGATCGCAGTACTCGGAGCCGGAGCCAACGGCGCATCGATCGGGGCGGATCTCACCTCCGCCGGCCTCGATGTCGTGCTCATCGAGCAGTGGCCGGTGCACGTCGAGCGGATGCGGACCGACGGCGTGCGGATCCTGGCACCCGAGGGCGAGCTCCATGTGCGGCCGCGCACGCTGCACCTCTGCGAGGTCGCCGAGCTCAAGCACGAGTTCGACGTCGTGCTCATGCTCATGAAGGCCTACGACTCGCGGTGGGCGGCCCAGCTGCTCGAGCCGTACCTCGCCGACGACGGGCTCATGGTCGGCGTGCAGAACGGCATGACCGCCCAGACGATCGAGTCGGTGGTCGGCCGCGACCGCACCATCGGCTCGGTGATCGAATGCTCCGCGACCATGGATGAACCGGGTGTCGTGCACCGTCACACCGGCGTTCCCCGGTCGTGGTTCGCGGTCGGAGCGCTCGACGGCGGTCCCGTGGACCGGGTGGAGGAGATCGGCACGCTGCTGCGCCACTCGGGGACGGTACAGCAGTTCGACGACATCCAGGCGGCCAAGTGGATGAAGCTCGTGAGCAACAGCACGCTGCTGGTCACCTCCGCGATCCTCGGGCTCCCGATGCTCGACGCGCTGCACCTGCCGGGCTACCGCGACGTCATGGTCGCGGCAGGGAACGAGGCGCTCGCCGTGGGTGCCGCGCTCGGGCATCCCATTCTTCCGATCTTCGGCCTCACGCAGGAGGAGATCGCGAACCCGGACGAGGTCGTCGACATCATGACCGACAAGCTCTTCGCGGGCTTCGTCGTGCCGGGCGCGACCACGACAGTGCTCCAGGACTGGGAGAAGGGGCGCCACAGCGAGGTCGACGACCTCAACGGGCACGTCGTCGTGCAGGGCAGGGGCGTGGGTGTGGCGACCCCCGTCAACGCCGCGGTCACCGACCTCGCCCACCGCATCGAGCGCGGAGAGCTCCGACCCGACCCGGCCCTGCTGGCGGAGATGGCGCGAGCGATCGCGTGAGGTCGGCGGTGCCGGCGACGCTGGCGACCCTCGCCGCGGGCGTCGGCGTGGCGACCCAGACGTCACTCAACGGCCATACGAGCGTGCTCGTGCACTCCCCGGTGCTCGCGACCGCCGTCAACCACGGCTCGGGCCTGCTGCTGGCGATCATCGTCGCGCTTGCGATGCGCGCGTTCCCCCGCGCGGCCCGGCAGCTCAAGGCCCGGCGCTCCGAGCTCCGGTGGTGGTGGTTCCTCGGCGGGATCATGGGGTTCGCCGGCGTTCTCACGATCATCACGGTCACGCCCGAGGTCGGAGTGGTCGCCGTCGCGGTCGCTGTCACGCTCGGGCAGCTCATCGGCTCGGTCATGGCCGACTCGTGGAGCCTCGGCCCGGGCGGTCGCCGCTCGCTCAACACCCTCCGCAGCGTGGGCCTCGTGGTCGCGGTCATCGCGGTGGCGGTCGGCGCCATCGGCCGCTTCGACCTCGGCAACATCGCGGTCATCCCGATCGTGGTCGCCGCGGGCATCATCATCGCCATCCAGCAGGCCGCCAACGGCTGGCTCGTGGTCGTGACCGGCGAGTTCTCGGTGATGTCAGTGATCAACTTCAGCGTCTCCTTCCTCTTCATCGGCACGGCGCTGCTCGTGTCGAACGCGGTCGCTCCGATCGACTTCTCCCTGCTACCCCCGTGGGCACCGCTCGGCGGCATCGTCGGCGCTGCCATCGGCGTGGTGGTCGCCATCTCGGTCCGCACGATCGGAGTGCTCAGCGTCATGCTCTGCATCGCGGCGGGCCAAGCGGTCGGCGCGATCGCGCTCGACCTGTTCATCCCGGTCGACGCGCTCGGCCTCACCATCCCGGCGGTCGCCGGCGCGGTGCTGGCCGTCACCGCCGTGGGGCTCGCCGGGCTCGGGTCGCTCTCGGCGTCCCGCAAGGCGCGTGCCGAGGAGGTCGTACTGTGACGCGGGCCGCGATCGCGCACCGGGGCGCCACCGAACTCACCGTCGAGCAGCTGACCCTCCGCGACCCCGGAGCCACCGACGTCGTGGTCGAGGTCGCCGCGAGCGCCTTCTGCTACAGCGACTGGCTCGCCCTGCGCGGCGACACGGGCCTGCCCGCGCTCGACGTGTACCCGGTCGTGCTCGGCCACTCCGCGGTCGGCACCGTGGTCGAGGTCGGCGCCGACGCGAAGCACCGCATCGGCCAGCGGGTGCTCATCACCGCGACACCCGAGTGCGGCGTGTGCTTCTGGTGCACGAGCGGTCGCATCGACCAGTGCGAGGGCCTCTTCGTCCCGGCGGGCGTGATCGGCACCCTCGGCGACGGCCGGGAGGTGCGGGCGCCCGGGCAGTCGGCGACGTACGCCGAGCGCACGGTCATCCGCGACATCCAGGTGTTCCCGGTCGACAGCGACCTGCCGGATGCCTGGCTCGCCATGTTCGGCTGCGGCGTCATCTCGGGCATGGGTGCGGTCGTGAACGTCGGGCGCATCGAGCCGGGTAGCTCCGTGGTCGTCGTCGGCTGCGGGCAGGTCGGACTCTGGATGATCCAGGCGGCGAGGATGCTCGGAGCGAGCCGCATCGTCGCCGTCGAGCCGATCGCCTCGCGCCGGGAGCTCGCCCTCTGCGTCGGCGCCACGGACGTGGTCGACCCGTCGACCGCCGACGTGAGGGACGCAGTCCTCTCCGTGACCGGCGGCCGTGGCGCCGACTACGGCTTCGACGCGGGCGGCTCGATCTACTCCGTGCAGCAGGCCTTCGCGCTCACGCGGCTCGGGGGAGTGGTGACGATCACCTCCTACGTCACGCGCGACAGCACTGTCGACTTCCCCCTGTTCGACCTCGCGCTGCGCGGCCGCGACGTGCGGAGCTCGCAGAGCGGCCGGCTCGACATGCGCCGCGACATGGCGCAGTTCCTGCCGATGCTCGCGTCGGACGGGATCGACGTCGAGGCGATGATCGGGGGCGTCCATTCGCTCGACGGCATCAACGGGGCGCTCGCGGCCTCGCGGGATCGCACCGAGGTCACGCCGATCGTGGTGCCGTAAGGATCTTCGTGTCCCCGGGGAATCTTCGTGTCCCCGGGGAATCTTCGTGTTTCCGGGGAATCAGTAGAGCTCGGGCATCCGTGGTGTGTAGGGAGCTTCGAGCCGCGCGGCCTCGTCGTCGGTGAGCACGAGGTCGAGGGCGCCGACGGCGTCGCGAAGGTGCTTCTCCGAGGTGACGCCGATGAGGGGCGCGCTCAGGGCGGGGTTGCGGCGCAGCCACGCGATGGCGACCTGCGCCATCGGCACCCCGCGCTCGGTGGCCACCTCGGCGACGGCGTCGACCACCGCGTGGTCGGAGTCGACGGCCTGCTTGTAGTTGTTGATGAGCACCTCGTCCATGCCGGTGCGGGCGGTCTCGGTCGCCCACGGGCGCGTGAGGACGCCGCGGCCGAGCGGGCTCCACGGCACGAGTCCGACGCCGGCGTGGGTGCAGTACGGGATGAGCTCGCGCTCGTCCTCGCGGGAGATGAGGCTGTACTGGTTCTGCATCGAGACGAACGGGGCGAGGCCCAGCTCGCGCTGCCGCTCGCGCGCGACGACGAACTGCCACGCGTGCATCGAGGAGGCGCCGAGGTAGAGCACCTTGCCGTCCCGCACGAGGGAGTCCAGCGCGACGAGGGTCTCGTCGAGCGGCACGTCAGGGTCGAAGCGGTGGATCTGGAGCAGGTCGATGTAGTCGACGCCGAGGCGCCGGAGGCTAGCGTCGACCTCCTGCGAGATCGCCTTGCGGGAGAGCCCCTTGCGGTTGGGGCCGGTGCCCATCGCGCCGAACACCTTGGTCGCGATGACGACCTCCTCGCGCACCGCCACGTCGGCCAGCACACGGCCCAGGATCTCCTCGCTGGTGCCCTCCGAGTAGACGTTCGCCGTGTCGAAGAAGTTGAGGCCCAGCTCGATGGCGAGGGTGATCAGCTCGCGGCTGCGGGCCTCGTCGAGCGTCCACCCGTGGGTGCCGCGGCCGGGCTCGCCGAAGCTCATCGAGCCGACGGCGATGGGGGAGATCTCGAGGCCGCTCGTGCCCAGTCGTGTGTACCGCACTAGCGCCTCCGCAGTTTCGACCACGCGTCGAAGCCGACGGCGATCAGGATGATCACACCCAGCGCGATGCCCTGGAACAGCGGGTCGATGCGCAGCAGCGTGAAGCCGTTGTAGAGCATCGCGATGAACAGGATGCCGAACACCGTCCGCCAGATCGCGCCCTCGCCGCCGAGGATCGAGGTGCCGCCGACGACGATTCCCGCGAGCACGGTGAAGGTGAGGGTCGTCGCGATCGAGTCGTTCTCGGGCACCGAGGGCGTCCGGGCGAGGTCGATCACACCCGCGATGCCGGCGGCGAGGCCCGAGAGCGCGAAGGTCGAGATGCGCACCAGGTTCACGCGGATGCCCGCGAGCCGTGCCGCCTCCACGTTGCCGCCGGCCGCGTAGACGTAGCGGCCGAAGGTCGTGCGCCAGAGCACGATGGCCAGGATCACCAGGATGACGAACGCGATCCACGTCGGCAGCGAGACACCCAGGGGCTTGGTCGTGGCCAGCCAGCGGAACTCCGGCACGTCCACTCGGATCTGCCCGATGCCCTGCTTGCCGAACTGCGACACGAGCTTGGTCGCGCCCAGGATGATGAAGCTCATCGCCAGCGTCGCGATGAGCGGGTTGATCCTCAGGTACGTGCTCACGACGCCGTTGATGATGCCGACGAGCAGACCGGCGAGGATGCCCACGGTGATGCCGAGCACCGCCCCTGCGACCCCGCCGACCTTGACGATGAGCGTGCCGCACACCACCGCGGTGAACATGTACGTCGCGCCGATGGAGAGGTCGATGCCGCCCGCGATGAGCACGAGCGTGCTCGCGGCGGCGACGATGAGGATGCCCGACTGCCGGTCGAGCACGTTGCCGACGTTCTGCGCCGACAGGAAGGCCGGGCTCCCGATCGCGAGGGCGATGAACACCGCGAAGAACGGGAAGACGATGGCGATCGTGCGCCACGGCACCCGCCGCAGGATGTTCGTGGGCTTCGGGGTGGTGATGGTGTCGCTCATAGTTCCTCGCTCGGTGCGGGTTCGGCGAAGGCTGCCGTGATCACGTTGGCTTCGGTCATCCGTGCGCCTTCGAGTTCCGCGACGATGCGGCCCCCGCGGATGACAAGGATGCGGTGGGCGAGGCCCAGGACCTCCTCCACGTCGGAGGAGATGACGACGACCCCGATGCCCGCCCGCGCCTGCTCGGCGATGAGGTCGTAGATGCCACGGCGCGAGCCGACGTCGACGCCGCGGGTGGGCTCGTCGGCGATCAGCACGTGGCGGGCCCGCTGGAGCGCGCGGGCGAACAGCACCTTCTGCTGGTTGCCGCCGGAGAGGGCGGAGACGCTGCGGCGCTCGTCGCCCTGCACCGTGACTCGGTCGAGCATGCCCCGGGCCTCGCGGGCCTCGGTGGCGGTGCGGATCCAGCCGCCGCTCGAGAGGCCCCCGAGGTTCGACAGGGTGACGTTCTCGCGGACGGCGCGCTGCAGCACGAGGCCCTGCTCCTTGCGCGACTCGGGGATGAGGAATACGCCCCCGCGGATCGCGGCGCCGATCGTGCTGCCGCCGAGCTCGCGCCCGTTCACCGCGACCGAGCCCGCGCGCGGGACTGCACCGTAGACCGCGTGTGCGATCTCGCTGCGACCCGCACCGACGAGGCCGGCGAGGCCGACGATCTCGCCCGCGCGGACCGAGAACGAGACACCGTTGACGCCCGGAGCGACGAGGTCGCGCACGGTCAGCACCTCAGCAGTACCGCCGAGCGGGGGAGCGGACTTCTCCGGGAACACCGACCCGAGGCTGCGGCCGAGCATGGCCTCGATGAGGCTGGTCTCCGTCTCCTCCGCGGTCGGCGCCGTGCGGATGTGCTTGCCGTCCCGCAGGACGGTGACGGTGTCGCACAGCTCGAGCACCTCGGAGAGGAAGTGCGAGATGAGGAGGACGGTGTGGCCGGACGCCGCGAGCTGGCGCACGACGCCGTGCAGCAGCTCGGTGTCCTTGCCCGAGAGCGCCGCGGTCGGCTCGTCCATGATGATGAAGGATGCCCCGCGCGCGAGGGCACGGAGTATCTCGACCTTCTGCTGGTCGGCGATCCGCAACGAGCCGACGGGCCGGTCGGGATCGAGGGTGAAGCCCGCCCGGTCCGCGAGCGCGATGTACCGCTTCTTGAGCTCCCGGCGATCGATGAACCCGGCAGTGCGGGGCTCCCTGCCGAGGAAGACGTTCTCGGCGACGGTGAGCGCGGGGACGAGGGCGAGCTCCTGCGCGATGGTCGCGATGCCGTGCGCCAGCGCCTCGCGCGGGGAGCCGAAGTCGATCTCCTCGCCGTCGACGACGAGCGTGCCCTCGTCGGCGCTGTAGAGGCCGGCGATGATCTTGCTCAGCGTCGACTTGCCGGCGCCGTTCTCCCCGACGAGTCCGTGGACCTCGCCGGGCGTGATGACCAGGTCGATCCCCTGGAGGACCGGGGTGCCACCGAATGACTTGCCGACGCCCCGCAACTCCACCTGGAGTTGCGGGGCGCCGACTGCTACCGCGTCAGCGGTCATGCGTTGTTAGCCGACCCACTCGCCAGTGAACTGGCTCGCGGTGTCCTTCGTCATAACACCGTTGTTCGGGAAGTCCGCGAACGGGTCGATGTCACCCTGGTTGTTCTTGTTGCGGAGGGCGTCGATGAGCGCCTCCATGCCGAGCCGGCCCTCGGTGGCCGGGGCCTGCACCACGTCGGCGAAGACGGTGCCGTCGGCGACCTTCTCCTGCGCCCACTGCGAGCCGCCGTAACCGACGAGCAGGAAGTCGGTGGCCGACTCGCCGAGCGCCTCGATGGCTCCGACGGCACCCTGCAGGCCCTGGTCCGACGTCGCGATGAGATCGACGTTGGGGTTGGCGGTGAGGATGTCCGAGACCGCGGTCTGGGCGGCTGCCGGGTTGTAGAACGTCTCGCCCTCGGCGACCACGGTCACCGGCGAGCCCTTGGTGGCTTCGGCGAAGGCATCCGCGATGGCGACGCCGATGGCCGAGGCCTTCACGTCGTGCAGGAACGCCACGTTGCAGGGGTCGAGGTTCTTCGAGGCGCAGGCCTCGACGGTCTGCTCGCCCAGCTTGGTGCCGAGGTCGGAGGGGATGAACACGACGTTCGCGGCGAGGCCGTCGACCTGGGTGTCACCGGTGGTGAAGTCCTCGCCCAGGATCTGGTCGATGTTCACGACGGTGATGCCCGCCTCGATCGCCTGGCCGACGACGTCGATGATCGCAGGCCCGTAGATGGGCTGGGTGATGATGCCGTCGTACTGGCCGGACGCGATCACGTCCTGGATGAGGGTGACCTGCAGGTTGGGGTCGAGGTTGCCGTCGAACACGGTGATCTCCGCGTTGTTCGCGTCGGCGACCTCCTGGGCCGCGGTGAGCATCGGCTCGTCGTAGGTGTTGGCCACGGCGAACGAGATGTACGCGATCTGGAGCGTCTCCTCCGTCGCACCGTCGCCGTTGTCGGAGGGTGCAGGCGTGGAGCACGCTGCGAGGGCGAGCGCGGTGACGGCGATGGCCGCCAGCGCGACGGGGCGACGGAAGGTCGCCGGCTGTGGGTGCCTCATGGTGATTTCTCCTTTGAAATCGGGTGCTGGAGCCCAAGAACGAAAGTTCTTCGGTTGGTGCATTCCAGCGTCACTATACAACTTGTGCACCGAGAGTGAAACACTCGTGCACCCACAGTGCGGCGGTTCACGTCCTCCAGTACGCCGCCCACTGAGTTGCCACTTCCGCATGGTGCTTGCCGCGGACACTGCGCTCAAGTGGCAACTCAACGCACCACCCGCCCAGAGGCGGGTCCGCCGGTCAGGCCTTCCAGACCGTCTTGAGGTTGCAGAACTCGCGGATGCCCGCTGCCGCCAGCTCGCGCCCGTAGCCCGAGTCCTTGATCCCGCCGAAGGGCAGCTCCGGGTACGAGACGGTCATGCCGTTGATGAACACCGCGCCCGCGTCGATGGAGTTCACGAAGAAGTCCTCGTCGTCGGCATCGGTGGTCCAGACCGCCGAGCTCAGACCGAAGGTGGTCTGGTTGGCGATGTCGCGGGCCTCCTCGCGGGACTCGACGCGGTACAGCGACGCGACGGGGCCGAATGCCTCCTCGAGCACGAGGCGCATGCCGTCGTGCAGGTCGGCGATGAGGGTCGGCTCGTAGAACCAGCCGGCGCGGTCGGGGGCGTGTCCGCCGGCGAGCACGGTGGCGCCGTGCAGCACCGCGTCGTCGACCAGTTCGGCCAGTTCGTCGCGGCCGGACTCGGTGGCCAGGGGGCCCACCTGGGTTGCGGCATCCATGGGGTCGCCGACGACGAGCGCCTTCAGCTTGTCGGCGAAGAGGGCGGCGAACTGGTCGTAGACGTCGGCGTGCACGATGAAGCGCTTGCCGGCGATGCACGACTGGCCGTTGTTCTGCACGCGGGCGGTCACGGCGGTGGTCGCGGCCTTCTCGAGGTCGGCCGACGGCATCACGATGAACGGGTCGGAGCCGCCGAGCTCGAGCACGGCCTTCTTGATCTGGCCGCCGGCGTTGGCGGCGACCTCGCGGCCGGCAGGCTCGGAACCGGTGAGGGTGACGGCCTTGACGCGCTTGTCCTGCAGCACTGCAGCGACCTCCTTCGACCCGATGAGCAGGGTCGTGAACGAGCCCTCCGGGAAGCCGGCGCGGGTGAACAGCGCGTCGAGGTAGAGCGCCGACTGGGGCACGTTGGACGCGTGCTTGAGCAGACCCGAGTTGCCGGCCATCAGTGCGGGGGCGGCGAAGCGGACGACCTGCCACAGCGGGTAGTTCCACGGCATCACCGCCAGCACGACGCCGAGCGGCTGGTAGACGGCGTACGCCTGCGACGCGTTCACGGATGACGGGTCGTCGAGCGGCTCGTCAGCCAGGAACCCTTCGGCGTGCTGCGCGTAGAACCGCATGCCCTTGGCGCACTTGAGCGCCTCGCCCTTCGCCTGGGCGAGAGGCTTGCCCATCTCGGTGGTCATGATGACGGCGAGTTCGTCGGCGTCGGCCTCGACGAGATCGGCGGCGGCGTTCATCCATACCGCGCGCTCGGCGAAGCTGGTCTGTCGCAGCGCCTTCGTGGCGGCGTCGGCCAGCGCGATGCGGCGCTCGACCTCGGCCGCGTCGTGCGGCTCGAAGGTCTTGACGGTCTCGCCGGTGGTCGGGTTGATGGTGGCGATTGCCATGGGCGTGCCTTTCGTTAGTTGTCGAAAATCTCGGGGTGTCTGGCCAGCTCGAGTCGCGTGCGGCGGATGTGCCCCGCGAGCACGCGCTCGGCCTCGTCGAGGTCGCGGCGGCGGATCGCCGACACGAGGAGGTGGTGCTCGTGGTGCACACTGCGGTCGCCCTCGGTGCGGAAGACGTGGATGAACGCGCGCCGGTAGTGCTGCGTGCGGTTCCACAGCCGCAGGGCCGTCTCGCGGAGGGTGCTCGTGGTGGCGGCGGAGTAGCAGGAAAGGTGGAACTCGCGGTCGAGCCGCAGGAACTCCTCCTCGTCGGTCGAGTTCTCCATCTCGATCACGAGGCGCTCGAGCTCGTCGATCTGCTCCTCGGTGAGCAGCGCCACGTTGTAGCGCAGCAGCAGGGGCTCGAGGCGCTCCCTGATCTGGTACATCTCCTCGCACTCCTGCAGGTTGAGCTGGGCGACCCACGCGCCGGTGTTGGCGACGAGCGTGACGAGTCCCTCCGACTCGAGCCGGCGCAGTGCCTCGCGCACGGGAACGCGGCTGGCGCCGTGGCGCTCGGCGACGTCCTCCTGCCGGATGCGCGTGCCGGGGGAGTACTCGCCCGCCAGGATCGCATCGCGCAGCTCGGCGGCCACCCTGGTGCCGGCGGCACCGTGGCCGCTGGGCTCGAGAGTCATGGTTGTCATTCTGCCGGACGCGCCGGGTGCCACAGGCGCACCTCCGCGTCCTCCTCGTAGGCCTTGCCGCCGGGGAAGCTCACGAGCTCGAACTGCATGCCCCACGGGCTGCGGAAGTACAGCCAGCGCTGCCCCTTCGCGGAGTTGGCGCTCGCGATCGGCTCGCCCATGATCTCGATGTCGTTGGCGCGGAGGTACTCGATCGCAGCATCCATGTCGTCCACGTAGAGGGCGAGGTGGTGGCCGCCGATGTCGCTGTTGCGGGGCTGCGGGTTCTGGCCGTCGGCCGAGTCGTACTCGAAGACCTCGAGGTTGCTGCCGTTTCCGAGGCGGTAGAACCGGATCTCGCGGATCTCAGTACGGGGATGCACGCCGAGCTGGTTGAACATCCAGTCGTCGTCCCCGCGCTTGCCGGGGAGGTTGTAGATGGGCACGGCTCCGAGGATGCCGACGAGGAACGCCTCCGCCTCATCGAGGTCGGGCACCGTGAAACCGATGTGGTCGGTTCCGTGCATGCCGGGGATTCCGTTCTGCATGGCGGCCTCCTTGTCGCTCAATTGGATCCATCCTCTGACAATCGCGCAGCGAAATCCAGAAGAATCCCGTATTTCGGTTGATATTGGATTCAATCACTCCTATTGTCGGTGTCAGCGAGATCGCGCCGTCCGGCGTGCACCGCGCGGAAGGAACGTGGCGAAGATGCCCAAATCGCGTCGACTTGAGACCGGTGTCGAGTGGCTGGAGATCACCAGCACGCCCGCCGACTGGAAGGCCGCAGACCCGGCCCTGCTCGGCACGATGCTCGCGGAACTCCATCTCATCCGGGCCTTCGAGGAGACCGTACTCGAGCTCGCCGGTGAGGGCCTCGTGCACGGCCCGGCCCACTCCAGCATCGGCCAGGAGGGCGGCGCCGTCGGCTCGATCGTCGGGCTCAGCTCGCAGGACGCCGTGAACGGCTCGCACCGCGGCCACCACCAGTTCCTCGCCAAGGCGCTCACCCACGTCTCCGGGGGCACCATCGACCCCGCGACCCTCGTCACTCCCGAGATCCAGACCGTGCTGCAGCGCACCCTCGCCGAGATCCTCGGACTCGCTCAGGGCTACTGTCGCGGCCGCGGCGGCTCCATGCACCTCCAGTGGTTCGAGGCCGGCGCGCTCGGCACCAATGCCATCGTCGGCGGCGGCGCCCCGATGGCGACCGGCAACGCCTGGGCGCAGAAGCACTCGGGCACCCCGAACGTGACGATCAACTACTTCGGCGACGGCTCGGCCCAGATCGGCTCCGTCCTGGAGTCGATGAACCTCGCCGCGGCGTGGAAGCTCCCGGTGATGTTCTTCATCGAGAACAACCTGTACGCCGTCTCGACCCGGGCCGACGAGGTCACCGCAGACACCAGGTTCTCCGTGCGCGGCCAGGGCTTCGGCATCCCTTCGTGGCGTGTCGACGGCATGGACCCGCTCGCCGTCTACCTCGCCACCCAAGCGGCAGAGGAGCGCATGCGCTCGGGCGAGGGGCCGACGATCATCGAGGCCGAGGTCTACCGGTTCTTCCACCAGAACGGCCCGTACCCGGGCAGCGCCTTCGGCTACCGCGACAAGGACGAGGAAGCCACCTGGCGCGCCCGCGACCCGCTCGAGCGCGTCGCCACCGAGATGAAGAAGCTCGGCCTGATCGACGATGAGGGTGTGGCATCCGTGCGCCAGCAGGCGCAGACCGCGATGACCGCCGCCGTCGCCGAGCTGCTCGAAGCCGACCCCGACTCCGACGGCAAGCGCCGAATCCGCCCCGAGCTCTGGCCCGATGTCGGATTCGTCAACATCGGCGTGCGCGGCGACGCGAGCGAGCTCGCCGACGTCACCGCGGCCGACCCCATCGAGTACACCGGCGAGTGGCGCGAGACCAAGTTCGTCGACGCGGTCGCCGCAGTCATGAACCGCCGCATGAGCCAGGATGACCGCATCGTGGTCATGGGAGAGGACGTGCACCGCCTCAACGGCGGCACGAACGGTGCGACCAAGGGCCTCGCCAAGGAGTTCGGCCCCGACCGCGTGCTCGGCACCCCGATCAGCGAGAACGCGTTCACCGGTCTCGCCGCCGGCCTCGCGCTCGACGGCCGCTTCCGCCCCGTCGTCGAGTTTATGTACCCGGACTTCATGTGGGTCGCCGCCGACCAGGTCTTCAACCAGATCGGCAAGGCGCGCCACATGTTCGGCGGCGACAACCCCGTGCCGCTCGTGCTGCGCACCAAGGTCGCGATGGGCTCGGGCTACGGCTCGCAGCACCTCATGGATCCCGCGGGCATCTTCGCCACCAGCCCCGGCTGGCGCATCGTCGCCCCGTCGAGCGCCGCCGACTACGTGGGACTCATGAACGCGGCCCTCACCCTGCAGGACCCGGTACTCGTCATCGAGCATGTCGACCTGTACGGCACCGCCGATCGCGTGCCCGAGGGCGACCTCGACTACGTGCTCATGCCCGGCAAGGCCGCGCTGCGCCGCACCGGCGACGACCTCACCGTGATCAGCTACCTCTCCATGGTGGGCCACAGCCTCGACGCGATCGAGCTCACCGGAGTCGACGCCGACCTCATCGACCTGCGCTGGCTCGACCGGGCGTCGCTCGACTGGGACACCATCGGCGAGAGCATCCGCAAGACCAACGCCGTGCTGATCGTCGAGCAGGGTGCGCAGGGCACCTCGTACGGCGGCTGGCTCGCCGACGAGATCCAGCGCCGGTTCTTCGACTACCTCGACCAGCCGATCGAGCGGGTCACCGGTGGCGAGGCATCCCCGTCGATCTCGAAGGTGCTCGAGCGGGCGGCCATCGCCCGCACCGAAGAAGTGGTCGCCGGCATCGAGCGCTCGCGCGCCGCGATGGGCGGTAAGTGATGGCCACGATCGTGAGGATGCCCGCGGCGCTCGCCGGGGCAACAGAAGGCGCTATCCAGACCTGGCTCGTCGAGCTCGGCCAGACCATCGAGGTCGGAGCCCCGCTCGCCGAGATCGAGACCGAGAAGGCTGTGGTCGAGTACGCGGCCGAGACCTCGGGAGTCGTGCTCAAGCTGCTCGTCGTCGAGGGATCCGCCGTGCAGGTGGGCGACCCGATCGCCGTCGTCGGTGCAGCGGGCGAGTCCGTCGAGGACGACGCGCCGGCCGAGAATCCCGCCGCCGTGCCGGAACCGACCGCGACCCCGGCCGCCCCCGAGCCCGAGACCGCGCCGGAGTCCGCCTCGAGCACCTCGGTGATCGAGCCTGTCGACACCTCCGCGGCAACGATCCCGGCGTCCGCCCCCGTCGACCCCGACCGCCGCTTCGCGAGCCCGATCGTGCGCCGCCTCGCCAAGGAGCGCGGCCTCGACCTCGCCGCCGTCGCCGGCTCCGGCCCGAACGGCCGCATCGTGCGCCGCGACCTCGACGGCGTGACGGCGGCACCCGCCGCCGCACCGGTCGACGCAGCTCCGGCACCCGAGCCCGCTGCCGACACTGTCCAGATCCCGCACACGATGATGCGCAAAGCGATCGCCCGCCGGCTCACCGAGAGCAAGTCGACGGTGCCGCACTTCTACGTGGTCGCCCACCCGCGCGTGGACGCCCTCCTCGACCTGCGCAAGCAGATCAACGAGACGGCGTCGGTGAAGGTCTCGGTCAACGACTTCGTGCTCAAGGCGTGCGCTGCCGCGTACCTCGACGTTCCCGAGGCGAATGCCACATGGGGCGAGACCGCGATCACCCGGTACTCGACCGTCGATGCCGGAGTCGCCGTAGCCATCGAGGGCGGGCTCGTCACCCCGGTCATCCGTGGCCTGGAGAAGCTCACGCTCACCGAGATCACCCGCACCGTCGCCGACCTGGCCGGCCGCGCCCGCGAGGGCAAGTTGCGCCAGCACGAGCTGGAGGGCGGCAGCTTCGCCGTCTCGAACCTCGGCATGTTCGGCACGCCCGAGTTCTCGGCGATCATCAACCCGCCGCAGTCCGCGATCCTGGCCGTCGGTGCCGCGAAGCAGCAGCCGGTCGTGGACGACGGCCAGCTCGCGGTCGGCACCGTCATGACCGTCACGCTCTCGGCCGACCACCGCGTGCTCGACGGCGCCCTCGCGGCCCAGTGGCTCGCCGCCTTCGTGAAGCACGTGGAGCACCCCCTGGGCATGCTCGTCTAGTGCCTGATGCCCGAGAGCGCGACTCAGCTGGGCCGTGCCGAACCTACATCTCGTAGTCGATGGTCACGCGCTCGCTCGAGGTGACCGAGCGCACGTAGGCGCCAGCCTCCTGGTGGGCGGGGTGCGCCTGGTAGCCCTCGAGGGCCTCGTTGTCGTCGTGCTCCGAGATGAGGACGACGTCCCAGTGGTCCTCGACGAGTCCGAGATCGGGCTTGACCACCATCGACCGCAGCCCCGGAATCACACCGACGAGCGCGGTGAGGCGCTGCTCCATCCCGGCGAGGTCGGCAGCGCGCTCGTCTTCGGCGGCGGCGGTCAGGGTGAAGGAGACGACGTGACGGATCATGCTCAGACCTTACTGCGCCAGTCGTCCTCGTCGATGACGGGCACTGGCAGGGTGAACGTGCCAGTGGGCGGGTCGATCATCGTGGCCTCGTCACGGCGGTGTCGCAGCACGGTGTCGACGTAGCTGGACACTGCCTCGGCGAGCGGGATGTCGCGGTGCTCGTTCTGCGAGAGGTACCAGCGGTGGTCGAGCAACTGGTGGAAGATCTCCGCGGGCTCGAGCTTGCCCTTCAGCTCCTTCGGAATGGCACGGATGACCGGCTCGAACACTCGCATGACCCACTCGTGCGCCACGAGCTCCTCATCGAGGTCCTGCTTCTCGTACTTGACCCGGTACGCGTCGAGGTCGTTGAGCAGCCGACGGGCCTGGTTCTCCTGGGCGTCGAGCCCGGTGAGGCGCAGCAGACGGCGGGAGTGGTGCCCGGCATCCACGACCTTCGGCTGGATGCGCACCTGCGTGCCGGTCTCGTCGGTCTTGATCGTGAACTCCTCGATGTCGAAACCGAGGTCGTTGAGGCGTTCGACGCGCTGGTTGATGCGCCAGCGCTCGGACTGGTCGAACTCCTCCGACGCGGTGAGCTCCTTCCACAGGGTGCGGTACTGCGCGACGATGCCGTTGCTGATCTCGACCGGGTCGATCTCCTCGGCGAGACGTCCGCCGGCCTGGAGGTCGAGCAGCTCGCCGGCGATGTTGATGCGGGCGATCTCGAGGTCGTTCTCGCGTTGGCCGTTGCTGAGCCCGTCGTAGAGCTGACCGGTCTCGGCGTCGACGAGGTAGGCGGCGAAGGCGCCGGCGTCCCGTCGGAAGAGCGTGTTGGAGAGCGAGACGTCGCCCCAGAAGAAACCCACGATGTGCAGGCGCACGAGCAGTACGGCCAGGGCGTCGACGAGCCGGGTCGCGGTCTCGGGGCGCAGGCTCTGCGAGTAGATCGCGCGGTACGGCAGCGAGAACCGCAGGTGGCGCGTGACGAGCACCGACTCGAGCGGCTCGCCAGAGGTGGACGAGCGGTTGGTGATCACGGCGACGGGGTCGACGCACGGGATGTCGAGCCGCTGCAGGCTGCGCAGCATGTCGTACTCCTTGCGCGCGAGCTCGGCCGAGGTCTCCTTGATGGCGACGACGTAGCCGCTCAGGTTCACGAAGCGCACGACGTGGCGCGAGATGCCCTTGGGCAGGGCGGCGATGGTCTCCTCGGGCCAGGTCTCCAGGGGGATGCCCCACGGCAGGTCGAGCAGGGCGGGGTCGACCGTGGCCGCCGTGATGTTGAGGGAACCGCTCATGGTGTGTCCTTAAATGCTGATCGAGCGAAGCCGAGAGGTCTCGGCTCCGCTCGATCGACGAATACTACTAGCCTGCGACGACTGCCTTCTTGCTGAGGCGCAGTCCCGACTCGGTGTCGAACACGTGGATGTGGTTCGGCTCCGGGGTGATGACGACCTTGTCGCCGGCGTTCGGGTGCGAACGGCCGTCGACGCGCACGACGATGTCCGTGCGGTTGCCGTCGATCTCGGTGTGGCCGTAGAGGTAGCCGTCGGCGCCGAGCTCCTCGACGACATCGACGGTGACCGGGAGGCCCTCGCCGGAGGCCGAGACCTTGACGTCTTCGGGGCGGATGCCGATGGTGACCTTCTTGGCGCTCGTGCCGCCGAGGGTCTCGCGGTCGACGGCCGCGGTGGCGGTGCCGAACTTGAGGCCGCCGTCGATGATGTCGGCGTCGAACAGGTTCATGGCCGGGCTGCCGATGAAGCCGGCGACGAACACGTTCTGCGGTGCCTCGTACAGGTCGCGGGGCGTTCCGACCTGCTGGAGCACTCCGTCCTTGAGCACGGCGATGCGGTCACCCATGGTGAGTGCCTCGGTCTGGTCGTGGGTCACGTAGACGGTGGTGACGCCGAGGCGGCGCTGCAGCGACGCGATCTGCGTGCGGGTCTGCACGCGGAGCTTGGCGTCGAGGTTCGAGAGCGGCTCGTCCATGAGGAAGACCTGGGGCTGGCGCACGATCGCGCGACCCATGGCAACGCGCTGGCGCTGGCCACCGGAGAGCGCCTTCGGCTTGCGGCTCAGGTAGGGCTCGAGGTCGAGCAGCTTGGCGGCTTCGAGAACGCGGGTCGCACGCTCATCCTTGTTGACGCCGGCGATCTTGAGCGCGAAGCCCATGTTCTCCGCAACCGTCATGTGGGGGTAGAGCGCGTAGTTCTGGAAGACCATCGCGATGTCGCGATCCTTCGGGGGAACATCGGTGACGTCGCGGTCGCCGATGAGGATGCGGCCCGAGTTGACCTCTTCGAGGCCTGCGAGCATGCGGAGGGTGGTGGACTTTCCACAACCGGAGGGACCGA
>Ga0247740_1000319_pt1 | contig 24743 bp, 20 predicted proteins | sample UWRJL148409B2_FD_180942 | JGI IMG/M metagenome (GOLD analysis project Ga0247740, IMG submission 180942) | Plant litter microbial communities from Arlington Agricultural Research Station in Wisconsin, United States - UWRJ-L148-409B-2 | ecosystem: Environmental > Terrestrial > Plant litter >...
CCGAAAAACTAAATTTCATTAGTAGCCAATTACAAATTCATTTGAAACTAAATGCGGAAGACTTACCAATATTGGTAGGCATTGAAGATGGAGCCGGTGCCGTATATGCAGCATTGGCACAAGCAGAGAAACAAAAGTTTCACGCAGCGGTCGGCATCAATTTATTGTCCAGACTACAACAGCATTCTCCATTGTGCGGGCAGGAAAACTTTACAGAATCAGCTAAAGGAAACTCACAAATCCTAGCAACAATAAATCGCTTACCTACCAGTTTTTATGTTTTTCAGGATGAAAACACTAAAAATATCAGTAAAGAGTTTGCTGATAAAATTGGAAATCTCAAATTAACATCAGAAGATGATCAAGAAAAAGCATTATCTGAAGCTATTCAAATATTGCAATGGCTAGACCCTCGGCTCGCTGATCAGATCTCGTCGGACGCAAGTGACAGCGATCTGCCAATTATTGAAGTTCCTGCTGCTGAAGTGGCTAACATTGAATCACTCACTAAAGATGAGACTGTCACCACAGCAACTGATACCGGCTTATCGAATGACGAAAAACTTGCAACCAAACGCACCTCTCAAACATTAGCAATTCTAATTACCGGCGATGGTGGCTGGGCAGAAATTGATAAAAATATCGCAAAAATTTTGGCTGAAAAAGGTATTCCTACCGTTGCACTTGACGCACTCAGTTATTTTTGGAAAGCGCGAACACCAGAAGAAACGGCGCAAGATGTAGAAACAATCATCGAAGAGTATATGATCAAGTGGAATAAGCAAAAAGTGATTTTAATTGGCTACTCCTTCGGTGCTGATGCCTTGCCATTTATCGCGAATAAGTTAACTGAAGACAACAAAAAACGTCTCGCACTTATTGCATTGCTGGGTATGGGAAAAACTGCCGCCTTCGAGTTCAGGTTGTCGAGTTGGATGAATGCTGACAAAGACTCATCACGTTTACCATTATTGCCTGAAGTTGAAAAAATGAAATGGGCAAACAGCATTTGCATTTACGGCTTGGACGACCCTGCAGCCAATTGTTTACCGATAGCTGAGCTAGGCGTTAAAATTATCAGTATGACCGGTGATCACCACTTCGACGAAAAATATGAAGAACTTGTTCAACATATAATTGAAAATATAAAAGTTGAATAAGTCTACTTTAAGTCACTAAGGTGATGTAAAACTAAAGAAATCTGAAAGAAAAATTTTCAAAAAAATTATGTTCATGTGAAAAACAAGTCAAGCTGTTTTTCCAGATTATTTGCGAATAACTTGATCACAATCCACCCGTCGCATCTATAAAGCTACCTGTAACAAATGAGGATTTTTCTGTTGCAAGCCAAAAAATGGCTTCGGCAACTTCTTTGGGTTCTCCGCCTCTTTGCATGGGTATTTTTGATTTTAATCTTTCCACACGATTTGGTTCGCCACCCGATGAATGCATTTCCGTATGTATGAGGGCGGGACGTACGGCGTTAACGCGTATTCCTTCAGCAGCAACTTCCAAAGCCAAACCTCTTGTTAACGTATCAACGGCACCTTTTGAGGCTGCATAGTCAATGTATTCATTTGGCGAACCGCCTTTGGATGCACCGGAGGAAACATTTACAATTGTTCCACCCACACCGCCGTATTTTGTAGACATACGTTTGACCGCTTCTTTGGAACACAGAAAACAACTCATCACATTGACTCGAAGAACTTCACTGAAACGATCTTCGGAAATTTCCTCTAACCGACATTGAGTTTTTAGTATCGCGGCATTATTTATTAACACCGAAACACGCCCTAGCTCACGATCAACCGTTTCAAATAATCTTATGACTTCACTTGAGATGGAAACATCGGCTTTAACAGTTATACAACGGCCACCGTTTTGCGATATTTCACTTTTAATTTCTTCAGCAGCTGCGTCATTGGAAATATAATTTATACAAACAAAATAACCATTTCCAGCAAATAACTTTGCTACTTCCGCACCTATGCCTCGGCTTCCGCCAGTGACAATTACAACTTTATTTTCAGTCATTTATTTCCCTTTGCACGAGAAGTTAGTTTTTTGGAAAACAAACTGGCTTCACAATCAATGTGGTTTGCTAAATTTTTATTTGAAATGCTTCCGCTGGATTATGTACGAAAACTTGAGCGAGATCATCCGAAGTGAAGCCACGCTCTTTAAGTGCGGGAATGAGATCAGTCATTAAGGGCGCGAAAGAATTAAATTTACCGCCTTTGGGTTCGCCGGCGGTATACCACCCTGCATCCTGCGAAACGAGCAAGCTTTTCAGATAACCTGCTGCTTTTACTCGTGTAATTAATTCAAGATATTGTGGAGTGTGTTCCGGGCGATAACCGTCATATGAGATCCAGGCGCCTTGCGCTAAAACCTGTTGATGAATTTGAAAATCAACTTCAGTGTGTGCATGTATCCAAATCCATCTCTTTACCGAAACACCTGCGTCTGTTAAAAGCTTAACTTGTTCCAGCGCGGATTTTCCGTTAAATCCCGGTTTAACGTCTCGCCATGGCCCTACATGACAACCTATAACCATCCCACTTTTTTTATGAGTAAGAATTGCAGCTTTTACCAATTTTTTTTCGTCATTGGATAAATCACCACCCGATACGCCAATTTTAATCATTCCCGGTTTCACACCAGTATCGTCTATTCCATTGCGCCATTCTCCAGTCCATTTTTCTGAGAGCTCTTCAGCAGTCATGCGGTCAAAATAATCGGGTTTAAACTGTAGATCCGCTGACAAATAAGCTCCCGTTGTTGTAACAATATTCATTCCGGTAGCGTTCGATAAGGCTTTGAGAAGAGATGGGTTACGACCAAGCCCTACTGCCGTGCAATCAATAAAAGTTTTACAGCCCAACTTTTGAATTTCTTTTAAATACGGTAATACAATTGCAACAACGTCATCCTGGTTTAGCGAAATCGGAGATTTTATTTGTTCTGAATATGGGCGTATATCAGCAAATAAATGTTCGTGCGTGAGAGTAAACCCCATAACCGATGATGGCTTAGAGCCCGATACTGACATGTAAAAATTACTTGATGATGCAGTTGCGGAAGAGTTTTTTAATTGACTGCAACCTGCCAAATAAATACCGGCAAATCCACTCAATCCCAAATTTATAAAAGATCTGCGTCTCATGCTCAACCCCTAAAATATTGAATGTGGAGCTTAATTCTAAGCGTTGACTTTACAGGCTTTTGTTAGGAAGCGGTTATTAAAAGTAAATATTTGATAAGCTCAAAATAAAATTAAAAAATGTGTCACATAAAATTACATTTTAAAATAGCTATTTTAAGCTTTTTAAGAAAGAAAAACCTATGACTTAAGTTGCAGAGAGCTTTAGAAAAAACGTTTAAAACGTGCTTGTGAAATATCGTTACTAAAGTAGTGGATATCAAATGGAGCAATAATCATTTAAAGAAATTACGCTGGAAATTTACGTGGGTTGGAAGAAGCGAGATAATCTTAAAATTTCTTACGCAACTGAAACATCTTCAATTGGAATGGAAAAGAAAAATACTGAGCCTTTGTTAATTTCGGTAGTATAGTCGAGTGTGCCCCCCATGCGTTCGACAATTACTCGGGAAATGCTTAAACCTAAACCGGTGCCATCACGTTTGCGGGTATCTGAGCTGTCAGCCTGTGCGAACTTTTGAAATATTTTACTGCGAAATTCTTCTGGAATTCCTGTGCCTTCGTCTTCAACAAAAAATGTAATGTGATCCGCAAGGGTTTTTGCATAGACAGTGACTACACCGTCCATTTGTGAAAACTTAACGGCATTTGAAATCAGGTTGGACATTACCTGTAAAAAGCGATCTGCGTCTACCAGCAATGTAATTTTTAATCGGCTGATCTCAGCATTGTTTAACGCTAAATGCACGCCGTATTTAATGGCGTACCCAGCATTTTGCTCAATTGCCTGGCGCATTAGGTCATTTGCTTCGCAGTCGGTGATATCCAATTGCAATTTTCCGAACTCAAGCTTTTCAATATCTAAAATATCATTTACCAGGCGACCTAAACGTTCAGCATTATTTTTTGCGATAACCAGTAAATCCACTGCTTTAACTGGCAGATTAGGAATAGCGCCGCCGACCAACAAACCCAAGGCGCCGGAGATTGACGTCAAGGGTGTGCGCAACTCGTGACTCACAGTGGAAACGAATTCGTCTTTTAATTTATCTACTTTTTTGCGTGCAGTAATATCGTGAATAAGGCAGGTATAAATTCGTCGATCTGGCAGGTCTACTTTGCTCACGCCAATTTCTATGGGCACTTTACTCTTATCGCTACAAATACCGGTAGTTTCTCTTGCCTTCCAAATTGAACGATCCGTTATTTGGTTGTAATCACCTTCAGGGGTAAACAATAATTCATGTAGGAGCGGAATAATGTAGGCGGAATTATTTCCCAGCAACTCACTTTCGTTCATTTTAAAAAGTCGACAAGCTGCAGGATTGGCGCGTTCAATATCGCCGTTTTGATTGATAATAATAATCGCTTCTACTGCACCGTCTAAAATTGATTCAAGTTCCAAGGTACGACGTTCAACCAGTGAAGCAACATATTGTGCGCGGCCCGTAAAAAGCAGTAGAAAACCACCTAAAAAGCTGCAAAATAATAAACCACCGACCAATACATACCATGCCGTCGCGCTTAATTGTTTATTGATATATTTTTCGGTGGGGAGAATCGTAAGTAGTAAATCTCGGCCAGCAATTTTTTGACTAGATTCCATTTTGAGTAACTGCGATATTCTAGAGGATTCATTAAACATATCGCCATAAACGTCTACCGTATTTTCCTTCTCTGTGACATCTTGTAAACGAATCAAAAAATTTTCTTTTGGGAATTTCTGACGCAACGATTCTATTTGCGAATTTACTTTTATCACAGCAAAAACATAACCGCGTAAAAATTCTTCGCGCATAACAGGAGTTTCAGGCACATCCAACGTTTTATAAACGGGTGTGTAAATTACATAGCTTAATTCCGTATTTTTAGATTGCAACAAATGCAAAGGCGCCGTCATAGCGGGCAAGCCGGTTTTGTTGGCAAACAGAAGCGCATGGTTACGGGTCTCGTCGGAAATAGCATTGAAACCTTGAGCACGCTGATTTACGGTGTAAGGCTCCACGTAGGTGACAACAATATATCGCGCTTGCTCTGGCGCCGTTATCAAACGGCGGTTTGCATCGTATTCAGTAATCGAGAAATTATTGAACCCCTCTTCCATCATTTTCGTTTCGAATAGTTTTCGTTCCGCATGCAATACATTTTGATCCCAACCTAATGCGCTAATACCACTTGAATTTTTTAAAAGTTCATCGGTAAATAATCTAAAATCTTCTGCGGTTACAGTGTTTGACGTTATATAGAGACCTTTTAGGGGTGCCAATGCATTGATGTGCTTTTCAAAATCGGTAAATAAGGTATCGGAAATTTCTTTAGCGTTATTTTGAACACTATGTTGAAGTTTTTGTTGTTCACTTTGGCTCGCATTAATAAAAATTACCACAATCAATGCGCAACTTATTAATAGCGGGAAGCCTACAGTTTTTATTCTACTTCGCCATATTTTACGCGGACGTGCAAAAATAATAAAAACAAACGGCGCCGCTATAAGCACACCTATAGTGTCACCTGTCCACCATGTTGCCCAGCTGTAAACCGCTTGCGAAACCAGGATAATTCCATTTAGGCACAGCGTGATAACGCCTATAGTCGCACTAACAATACTGGCGACGGGACCACCGAGTAAAAAAAATAAAAATATACTTCGCTCATCCATAAGCTCATTTGGAAAACCAACAAACTTTCTAATCAGGCTTGCCCCAATCCACGCCGCTAGCGAGCTACCGATCGCAATTTCAGAAGCCACCAGTAACATTTCCGATTCGAAATGCCCCAGGCTCATTACAGCTATTGTTGTATTAAGAAGTATTGAACCAATAAAAACACCGATTAATAAAGAATTTCCCCACAACAAAACTGCCGCGAGAGAAATCCCTAATGGCGGGAAAATTGCTGTTGCAAAACCTGGCGGAATTGCAAGCAATAATGCCATGCGACCCGCAATTAAATAGGCGAGCGCTAACAGCAAAATGCGACTTAATAATAAGACAGGGGAACGTAATCCCGAGGACATAAATACATCTCAAACAATGATTTTATCTTCTAAGACTAGCTGAAAATCAGCGCGGTGTTATCTTGACGTTGCAGTTTGTGAAACCAGATTGAAATAGACACAAAAAAAGCCGCTGAGGTTATCAGCGGCTTTTTTGTTGAATTGCCTGAAAGTATGAGCGCAATTATTTGAGCAGTGATAAAACTTGTTGTGGCCGTGCGTTGGATTGAGCCAACATCGCCGTAGCGGCCTGTTGTAAAACCTGTGCGCGACTCATTGCTGCAGTTTCAGCGGCGAAGTCGGCATCCACAATTCGTGAACGTGCAGCTGAGGTTTTTTCAGATACGTTTGCCAAGTTGTTTACCGTAAATTCCAATCGGTTATTGACCGCACCCAATTGTGAACGGGTGTCGTTCACTTGATCGATTGCTTTGTCGATAACGCTAATGGCTTTTTGAGCACCATCGGCGGTCGATATGTCCACCCCGGAAATAGAACCTGAGCCATCTGCCGCATTGCGCTGCTGTAAGCCTGTAAAACTTAATACGGTTGCAGCAACTGCGCTAGAACCGTATTTGACAGAGACATCATTACCATTGGTACTGCGCAAACTGATTTGATCTGTAGTGCCCGCCGCTAAAAATGCAACCACTCCTGTTTTACTCGATGCTTCATTAATGACACGAATCGTTTCAGTCGCCGTGGCCGCTGGGCTCGCGCCCGCATTGATTGCGCCAATGGCAATACCATTAATGTTTAAATCTCCTTCCGCCAGGGTGCCTGCCGTAGCTGTGACTGCCGCACCGTAAGCATTACCGCTCACATCCTGTGGATCAATCCCGAGCGCTGCTTGTATAGCCGCTGTGTAGCCTGCGCCTGCCTCAACAATTACACCTTTTTTCTCGGCGCTGACGTCAGTCATTACCAGGGAAAAATTAGTAGCGCCGTCGGTTATACCTGACGCAAGTGCGGCGGTGCTGTCCGTTACAGTGATTGAGGTTGCGCCCTCTGCATTTAGCACGAGTTTGCCCACTTCATTCAGTGTTGCTTGAATGCCCGTTTCCGCATTAATTTTTGCTACTAACTCTTTAATGCTATTTGTGCCGGTCAATGTATAGGATTGGCTATTTCCGTCCCCGTCCACTTTAACCAACGTTAAAGTGTCGGTGCCTGCACGTAAGATTCCGTTACCTGTGTTGGCAGCGGAAACTTGTACTAGTGTTGATGCTTTAGCGCCTTTACCGTCAAGGTCCGCATTAATAATCGCAAGTGCCGCATTCACGGTAGGAGTTGTTGCGGGAATCGCGCTTATGGCCGTGCCGTTGATTATTAATTCAGTGCCGGTTGTTAACGTTTGTAAGGTTGCCAATCCACCCGTGGTCGCTTCGCCTACAATGTCACCTGAGCTGCCGCCTAACGATGCCGTATTAAAAGATGGAACACTCACATCAATAATTTGATTTGCCTCTGAACCAATCTGTAATTTGGTTTTACCGAGGGTGCCGTCTAACAAATTCTGGCCATTAAATGACGTTGAACTTGAAATACGATCCAATTCAAGTTTCAGTTGTTGTGTTTCGGCATTTAATGTTTTGCGATCAGCGTCAGAATAAATTCCGTTCGCTGACTGAATGGAAAGTTCACGCATACGTTGCAGAATGTTGGTTACTTCTTGCAAGGCACCTTCAGCGGTTTGTACTAACGACACACCGTCGTTTGCATTGCGAATTGCTTGATCCAATCCGCGCACTTGTGACGTCATGCGATTTGAAATAGCGAGACCGGCCGCATCATCTTTTGCAGAGTTAATGCGCTTGCCAGATGATAAACGTTCGGTGGTTTGATCTAACGCTGTGCCTGAATTCATCAATTGACGCTGAGAGTTCAGAGACGCTACGTTGGTGTTAATAACTAAAGACATAATATATCTCCTAAGGATTTTTCCTGCTTAGAGTCTTAACTCTTTGCAACAAGTCGTTTGATGAAGCCTGCAAGAAACTTGAAAACTTCGTGGCACATCCCGGCAAACGAACTTGATGTTGTGCGTCAGGATTTTGTTACTTCTTTGCCTAAATGACTTTTTGCACAGACTGTGCCAAAAACAATCAACCCGATTATTTTTGCTGGCACACCTTAGAAAATACGTTTAAAAAAAATCGAAAAAAAACCAAAAAAAAAAGGATTAGCCTGGGCTAATCCTCTCAAAAAAAACAAACAAAACTTACTCAAAAACCCACTACGCTTGCGCACTCAATAACTGGAATGAACCTTCAGAATCCGTACTGCGAGCGAGTTTCAAGAAGGTTTCGTCCGGCATTTGACGAATAACTTGCTGTGTTACACGATCTAAAACTTTTACCACTGTTGCACCGGCTGATTTGTCGTAACTAAAGCTCAAATCACGTTGCGTAGATTGAATATATTCATTCATGTGTTTAACGGCAGCTTCAACATTCTCTTGCATTTCTTTGACGTTCACATGCTGATTCTTTGCCGCTTCTACTACTGCCGGCGGCAAATCATTGCCACCTTTTTTTTGCGCTTCAGGTTTAACTAATGTGGAAACGGCTACCGATTTTATCGGTGTTGGTGCCACAAATACTGCAGGTATCTCGTTCATAATCTAGCCCTCTCATGAAAGAATCGTCAGAAGTTTAGTTCTGACGATTCTAGCTACCTTATCTTAAGAGTGACAATACGTTTTGTGGACGTTGGTTAGCTTGAGCCAACATAGCTGTTGCCGCTTGTTGCAATACTGTCGAACGGCTCAGAGCAGCAGTTTCTGAAGCAAAGTCAGCGTCGTTAATACGTGAACGAGCAGCTGAAGTTTTCTCAGAAATGTTAGACAAGTTAGATACAGTGAAGTCTAAACGGTTGTTGACCGCACCGAGATCCGCACGAGTACTACTTACCTGGTCAATTGCTTTGTCGATGATACCAATCGCTTTTTGAGCACCTTCAGCCGTTGAAATATTGATTGAAGACACAGAACCAACACCTTCAGAAGCATTCAACTCTTTGAAACCAGTTTGACCCAATACAGTTGCAGCAGTAGCATTTGAACCGTATTTGATGGAGATTGGATCACCAGTAGTTGAGCGAAGCGCGATACCTGAAGTTTCGGTACCAACATAAGCGACCACACCAGTTTCAGTAGACTGTTCATTTAATTTCTTAATGATTTCCGTCACGTCTGTTGTAGCAGTACCGGTTAAGGTGATGGCTTTAATCTCGACACCATTGAGAATCAGATCACCCTTATTAATAGTACCTGCCGCACCAGCAACTGTTGCACCTTGAAGGTTGCCATTGTCATCAGTTACGTTGATACCCAATGCTGCTTCAAGTGCAGCCGTACCAGCAGTAGCGACACGCTCGATTTTCACGCCACTTTTGTCAGCGCTTGTATCCGTGAACACCAGGCGGAAGTTGAAAGTACCATCAGTAACACCCGTTGCTCCATCGGTAGTTGATGTATCAACGGTTTGAATTGAAACCGCATTCTCTGCTGAAAGAACAAGCTTGCCTTCATCGTTCAGTTTTGCTTGTACATTGGTCTCTTTGTTAATTTTGTCGAGCAATTCACCCATGTTGGTAGTGCCAGTGATAACGTTCACTTGACTCTTACCAAATTTGTCCACGACCGTAATAGTGAGGTCGCTGGTTCCAGTAACCAATACACCGCTACCTACTTTTTCAGCTGTTTTTTCTACTAAAGTCGAAGCCACAGCACCACTACCTTCCAAATCCGCATTAAGTGCGGCCATTTTCTTTTCAAGGGTTGTACCTGCAACAGCATCCGCCAAACTTTTGATCGTTTTATCGTTAATTGTCCAAGAATCTGCAACCATTGCACTTAATGAACCTAAGCCACCTGTTGTCGCTGCGCCAACAACATCTGCTGAAGCGCCGCCCAAAGAGTTAGTGCTGAAAGCACCGATTTTTACGTCGATAGTTTGATTTTGTAAGGCACCTACTTGTAAAGCGGTGGTACCTAATGAGCCGTCTAACAATGATCTACCGTTGAATGAAGTAGTTTTAGCAATACGATCTAATTCAGATTTTAACTGTTGGCTTTCAGCATTAAGAGTCTTACGGTCAGAATCATTGTAGATTCCGTTCGATGATTGCACGGCCAGTTCACGCATACGTTGCAGAATGTTGGTGGATTCTTGCAAAGCACCTTCTGCGGTTTGAATCATGGACACACCGTCATTCGCATTACGAACTGCTTGGTCAAGACCACGAACTTGAGAAGTCATACGGTTACCAATCGCAAGACCGGCGGCGTCGTCTTTTGCGGAGTTAATACGGTTACCAGAAGATAAACGCTCGGTAGCACGGTCAAGCGAGTTGCCTGAGTTCATTAATTGACGTTGTGCGTTGATGGAAGCAATGTTGCTGTTAATTACTAAAGCCATGGTGAATCTCCTAGTGGTGATTTATGACTACAGATTATTTGCTGTAGCAAGTCGGTTGATGAAGCCTGAACAGATTGCTATCAGCACTTCTATAAAGGTTATCGCCCGACCTTTCACTTGCTTTAGGAGTTTTTTATATAAAACTTAAAACATTTATTGCGGTTTTTTGAATATTGTATTGCAGTTGGTTATAACGATTGCAAAGCTTAGGCTAATTCGTCAATTTACCGACCGTAGGCATCCAGCGCCTTACTAGCTTGAGTAATTTGACGTAACTCTGACGCAACTTTTTCACGTTGCAATACAGTGTGCACATCCAAATCATTATTAACCACTTGAATTTCCGCAATAATAGCTTTGGCTTCTTCAGTTAAATTAGCTTGAGTGATGGATTCAAAATAAGTTGCGTCTTCTAATATAGTCATGTGCTGCTCATATTCAGTAGTGGCGGCTTCCATAGTGATCCAATCTTCCATCTGCGCCAACTCTACTAATTTTTTAACACGAGTCAAAATGTCGTGAAGCGGTTTTAAGAGTTCATTGCTTTCCATAATGTTCACCAGAAAATAAAAAGTAAGACTGCAAAAAAATGATAAGCCGCACAAGTGCAGCTTATCGACAATAAATAAAAATAACGTGCAAAATGTTTACATATATTTAAATAAACTGAGCTCGCTCACCTTCACAAACGTTTGTTGCGCGGCACTCAACACCAGGGTTTGCATTTGTAAGCGCGTTGATGCCTCTGCGTAGTCCAGATCTTCAACTTGTGACAGTACTGTTTTAGTACTGAGTTCAATATCCAAGTTCAAATCATGCGAATTATCTAATAAATTTAAGCGCGCACCCACATCACTTTGCGTTGATCCCGTAACGTTTAAAGCATTATCTAAATTCGTTAGTGTTTTTGCTACGAGTGTGGCTATATCTTCACGACTAGCAGGATTGTTTTGTGCATTTTTCATGATGGTGCTAAAGCGCGATAAGGTGGTCAGTAAACTTTGCTTATCACTGGACTCAATGACAAAAGAATCGCCTGCAACGGGCGGAGCCGTTGTTGCCGGGCTGGGTGAGCCAAAAATAGCTACCTTAACACCATTGACCGTTATGTCTTGGCCTGCAACATACAATTGATTTGCGCTGATAACTTTTCCGCTCAGGCGTTCTGAAATGGTGTAGTTAGATGCCGGAGGAACGACGGCAGAATTCTCATTAAAAGTAATGACCATATCTTTCGGAAAAAACTTATCGTAAGCCTCTTGATCAACCACTTCACCCACATTAATAAATGCCGGTGGTAAAGATTTGTTTGATGAACTCGCACTCGCATTAAACGTATTATGGCTGCTCGGAATGTCCATAAACACGTGCTTGCCAGAATCATTCACCGCGACTTTTACAGTAGTGGATACTTGCAGCTGCATTTGTCCGTCATCGCCCTGATAAATATAATTACCCTCGCCCTTATCTACAAAGGGAATGGTTTCGCTTTGATAGCCACCAAAAATATATTGCCCGGATGAATTGCGAGTATTTTGCAAGTTCAATAATTGCCCAATACTGCTATCAATCTCAGCGGCGATTGCTTTGTAGTCGGATGCTGACAACACTGCTGTGCTACCTGCCTTCACAGCCAATTCGCGCGTACGCTGTATTAAAGACATAACGGAATCTAATGTCGTCTCTTCTAAATTCAAATTATTTTCAGCAAGATTAATATTTTTGTTGTACTGGGTAGTGCGCGTTAATTCTTGGTTCAAGGTTAAAATGCTGGTGGCAGCAACAGGGTCATCCGAAGGAGAAAGTACGCGCTTGCCCGAACTAATTTGTTGGTTAGTTTTATTAATAGATACTTGCGCATCGCGCATGCCGATGTCAGCAATATTATAAATTTGTGATGTTGAAACACGCATACATTTCCCCTTGAGCTTGCTTATACAAAGCTACAACTAACAGTAATAATCTAATAAACAAATCCATTAACCTAACGATTGAAGCAAAGAATCGAACAAGTCACGGGCTACCGTAATGACTCTCGCATTAGCGCTGTAGAGCTGTTGAAACTCAATTAGACTTGCGGCCTCTTCATCCAGATTTACCCCTGAGACGCCATCGCGCATGGTCTTGGTTTGTTCGAGTAAACTTTTACTCGCACTGGTATTAATACTTGAGAGATTACTTTTTGTTCCTACATGCTCCACTAACTGCCCATAACCCTGGCCGAAACTTATAGTCCCGTTTTGCATGGTTTTAGCAGTTTCCAAACCCGTCATCACGAGTCCGTTGCGGTTATCATTTTTTGCGTTGTTATTGAATACGATCGAAAACACGTCGCCCTGCTTAGGCTGACCACTGATACTTACCTGGTAACCTTTATAAGAGCTAACAGGAGTCAACACCCCTGTCAGCGGCACCGATGGGGGTAAGGCAACACCATCCGCCAGAGTTACATCTATAGTCCCCACTACATTCACACTTTGCCCAGTGGTATTAAGTTGTGTGAAAGGAGCGTTTACGTCTTTGACTGTGATACTTGTAGACGGATCATTAAGTTGTATATCCAGATCAACACCAGAAGATGCGACCAGTCGCAGCTGCGGTACGCCGTTGATATCGTTACTACTTTCAGCGCGAATCCCGAGTGATTTAAGATTCGCATTCGCGTTTATTTGCGATTCAAGATAATCATTAATAGCAGCCTGACTCGTGGGTAAAGGATTCGGGTAAGGCGCACCCAAAACGCTTTCGCCATTAATCGTAATTTGTAATGTCGATACCGTAGCAACGGTTATGTCAGATAGCGTCGCACTCGTGAATGCGTGGGCAGTCACGCCCGGAAAATTGTTGAGCGCAGCGGCTGTTTGCGCGGCTGTACCACTTGCAGGTCCGACACCGGCAACAAGCATCTCGCCTTTATCTTCACTAAATAGCGAATTTTCGCGGTTTGGGATGAAGTGCTGTTCACGCATCGCCGGCACGAGCGGAATCGGATTTGCCGGGTCCGTAGCATCGAGAATGTCGTAGGTTGTGTCGGAGGTGAAACGAACCAACAGCGGCGGGGCCATTTGTCCAGGAGTTGCAAAGGCTGGCAGTAGATTATTGTTAGCGTCGTATACGCTTAACACTTTGCCAGCGCTGATTGTGGCCGAGCCGCTATTGCCGATTGAACCCAAGGTGCGCAAGGGTGCCGCAAACGCAATACTGGCTGGAGTTTGCAGCAAACTATGAATTTCGTTTGCACCGGTACGCGTTGGTTGCAAGGTGAAACTGTCTCCGCCTTGAAATGTTCCGCCATCTAAATGCACGCTTAAACCATCAAATTTTAAGACAGTTGGCGGTACGGTTGGCAGCACAGCAGGTACTACACCCTGGCTTACAATTGTACTGTCGGAGCTGCGCGTGATGATGTAATTCGATGAGCCGGGAAGCACTACAAATTCGTAATCACTTGCCGTAATTTTGCTTGCATCGTCAATGGTCACGGAAAGCATATGATTATTTGGCGCTGCGTTATTGCCAGGATGCACGCGATTTGCACTCACAATTGGATCGTTAACATCGGTAAACATCGGGTTACCGTAATTGCCATTTAAATCCAAACCCTGACGTTGAACTTCATTAAAAGCATCGCTCATAACAATCGCAACACGACCCAACTCATTGAAGGCCGGATTTAACGCGTCGGTTTTGAACGTAAGTGATCCACCTAGTTGCCCACCGCTGATTTCATCAGTGATGTCAAAGCTGCTGGATTTACCTTCAAAAAAAATGGCGCCGTTCGAGTCAGTCGTTAATTTACTCGCATGCGGCCCCACCACTAATGGCTCGCCATTGCCTATAAAAACATTCGTATCACCAGAATCATCTTTAACCAATTGCACCGACGTTAGCTCAGCGAGCTGGCGTAAAGCCTCATCGCGCTGATCGTATAAATCATTAGCTTGCCCACCCGAATTGGCCGCATTTTTTGCACCAATCGACTGATTCAAATTGGCTATAGATGTAGCCAGAGAATTAATTTTTCCGACGATATTACTTATTTCGCCATTGACGCTTTTTTCAGTTTCCGCCAGGCGGCCGTATAAATTATTAAAACGTTCACTCAAGCTGTCCGCCTGGCTGATAATAAGTTGTCGCGCAGGAGTTGCAGCTGGGTCACTAGCGCCATTTTGCAACGCCGAAAAAAAACTCTGTAAGCTTCCCGATAAGCCCGTATGCACATCAGAAAACAAACTATCAATCTTGTTGATGTTAGTGTTGTATTTATCCAGTTGATTGAACGCAGACGTATCAAGGCGTACCTGTGTTGTTAAAAATTCGTTGACGACACGCGTGACAGATTCGGTGGTAACACCATTACCCAAAAACCCCGCCTGCCCGAATTGCTGTGAAGGGCGCGTTGCAAAATTAACTGTTTGCCTGCTATAGCCTGCCGTATTGGCATTGGAGATATTGTTGCCCGCAGTGCGCAGTGCTATTTGGCTAGCCTGTAATCCAGAAATAGCGTTGGAGAGAAGACCACTCATGATTCAGCTCCTGATACAAAATTATCGTTACTGGTTACAGAGCGAATTGAATCAGTGTTGATTAAACGTTTAATTTTTTGTGCATAGTCAGGGTCCGTTGCGTAACCGGCTTTTTGCAAAGCCTCGGCATAACTTCCTGAATCGCTGGCGACTTCTAACGCATCTTTGTAGCGTGGATTATTTTTAATGAGCGAAACATAGTCAGAAAAACTTTGTGCATAACTTTCGTATTGGCGAAAAGCGGCGCGTTCCTGCTGTGGAATACCTTGTTTGTTTTCAAGCGTATTCACGACAACGCTTTTACCTTGCCAACCAGTCGCTTTGATATTGAAAATATTAAAACTGTTATTGCCTTGGGTATCGTGAATCAAATGTTTGCCCCAACCAGTTTCGAGCGCAGCCTGTGCCAACAATACGTCAGTACTTACATTCAACTCCGCTGCAGCTTTTTCAGCGTGTGGGCGCATTTTTTCTAAAAATTCTTCCTGCGTTTTCGCTACTGATGTTTTTGTTCCTGCTCGCGCGATAAATTCAGGTGGAGTACTGAGAGCTGATGTTCTGAATGGTTTAAGACCAGACACAGGCGGCTCTAAAGGTTTAACCGAATCAGTTGAATTTAAATCCGCTGGTTTACCGTAAAGTTTTTGCATTTGTTGGTACATGGATTTTGCAATGCCAATGCCTTCACCGCTGGTTAAGTTCAACACCATCTGGTGATCCATCATTTCTTGATGAAACTTAACGTCTTCACTGGAAAACATATCGCCCTCGGCGAAGACTGCGTTAGCATCGCGCATGGATTTCAGCATTTGCTGAACAAACATAGCTTCAAATTTTTTGGAAATTTCTTTTAATGCAGCGGGGTCATTATGGCGGCCCATGGTCTTCACAGAATTTAAAGAATTCTGATCAAAGTAATTGTCTTTAACCGCAGGTGTTTTAGCAGCTGAGGTTGAACCGAAATTATTCCCGGTTGTGCCGGAAAAATTACCAAGAAGTGAAGTGTTATCAATGGGCAACATGTTAAATCACCACTAGTTCGGCTTTAAGCGCGCCGGATTGTTTTAAAGCTTCAAGTATCGCCATTAAATCACTGGGCGACGCGCCAACATTATTTACGGAGCGCACTATGTCATCCAAAGAAGCACCGGGTGCAAACTTGAACATAGGATTGGTTTTTTCGGCGGCAGTTACTTTGCTATTAGGAACAACAACCGTTTTGCCTTCACCAAACGCATTGGGTTGGCTCACCGTTAAACTTTCTGCAACCGTGACCGTCAAACTTCCGTGAGTAACAGCGACTGGCGATACGCGTACGTTTTTACCTACAACAATCGTGCCGGTACGCGAATTGATAATAACTTTTGCAGTTTCTTCACCAAGGGTCACATCCAAATTTTCCAACATCGCAATAAAATCTACGCGCTGCGCTGGATTTTGCGGTGAATCAACCATGATTGAAACGGAATCTAATGGGCGCGCTACATCTGGGCCCAATAAATTATTAATACTTTTTGCCAATTGATTGGCGGTAGTAAAATCAGCGCGATTTAAATTAAATACAATCGGTTGCCCGCCTGCGAAATTTGTTTCAACTGCACGCTCAACCATTGCACCGCTGGGAATTCTTCCAGCACTGGGAATATTTACTTTAATACTGGAACCGTCTGCACCTTGCGCACCGAAACCACCAACCACTAAATTGCCCTGGGCAACGGCGTATACTTTTCCATCCAAGCCTTTTAAGGGTGCTACCAATAAACTTCCGCCGCGCAAACTTTTTGCGTTACTGATTGAAGAAACAGTGACGTCAATGGTTTGACCGGGCTTCGCAAATGCAGGCAATTCAGCTTGAATCATCACCGCTGCTACGTTTTTCATTTGCATACGCGCACCTTCAGGCACCGTAATACCAAATTGTTTCAGCATGGAATTGAAAGATTGCGTAGTGAAAGGCGACTGAGTTGTTTGGTCACCTGTGCCGTCCAAACCCACTACCAAACCATAACCAATTAATTGGTTTGCACGTACACCGGCAACGCTTGCGATATCTTTGATTCGCTCGGCGGATGCATTGAATGAAAATTGCAGTAATAGAGTCCCTATTAAAAAACTACTGATAATTTTTTTGAAGGTTAATATTTTCATTACTGCAATCTCGTTAAGTTTTGTATCGTCATCCTAAGGCTGCGCAGATAGACATAGTGGCCAGGATATTACTAACGCCGTTCGCGCTGAGCCTGTCGAAGGACTCGTACCAAATCCTTTGAAAAGCTCAAGATAAACGTAAAATTTTCTAAACCACGCTGGAAAAATCTTGCTAACTAAAACGGAAACATCTAATTAAACTAAAAAGGCCAAATCGGGCTATTAAAGAATTTCGATATCCAGCCCATATTTTGCGAATCTGCAAGAGTGCCTGTTCCGCTGTAAGAAATTTTTGCGTTGGCTAAACGGGTTGATAACACGGTATTATCTGGAGCAACATCGTCGGCGCGAACAATGCCGCTAATACGAATAAATTCGTCGCCACTGTTTAATGTCATCCACTTTTCACCGCGTACAATCAAATTTCCGTTAGGCATAATTTCCGCAACAGTTACCGTGATATTGCCTTGCAAACTATTACTTTGATCCGCACCGGAGTTACCGCCGAATTTTCTGTTTTGCGCGATGTTTGTTTCAAAGCCCATGCCTTTGAGTGTTGGTACATTACCTAACAAGGTTCCGCCGCTGTTAAACACAGTACTGTTGTCTTTTTTCACATTCACATTTGATGATTTTTTTGACACAGTACTTTCACTCAAGGTGATAGTGATAATGTCACCAACAAAATGTGCTTTTCTATCGCCAAATAAACTCAAGCCATAAGTGTCCTGATACAGCGAACCGTCTGTGCGTTGCGGTAGAGCCTGCGCAGATGAAATAGTTGGCGCGTAATAAGGATCACCAGGCTTGGGTCTACTATTTGTCATACAGCCCGACAAAATAATTGCGCAAATTGCGACAAGTATTTTATTGGATGAACAAATTGGCATTGTAAATTTCATGATGTTTTACTCAATCAGTTAAAGATTTTGAGCAATGTTTTGCAGCATTTGATCTGCTGTTGAAACAACTTTTGAATTCATTTCATAAGCGCGTTGCGTGGTGATCATATTCACCATTTCTTCAACGATATCCACGTTGGAACTTTCCAATTGCCCTTGCAATAAAACACCCATACCATTCTCGCCGGGTGCACCTTGTGTTGGTGTTCCACTTGCAACGGTTTCCACAAATAAATTTCCACCAATCGCTTGCAAGCCAGAAGGGTTTACGAAATCAGTTAAAGTGATGTTGCCCAATTGTTGTGGTGTTGCTTCGTTACCTTCGGTGTAAGCATTAACGGTTCCGTCTTTACCAATCGTAATGCGGTTAGCGCCTTGTGGAACTGTAATCGCCGGCTCCAAAACCAAACCTTCGGAATTTACCAACTGCCCTTCTTTGCTCAATTGCAACTCACCGTTACGGGTGTAAGCAATAGTGCCGTCAGGTTGCAGTACTTGTAAGAAACCGCGACCGTTGACAGCAACGTCCAATGGCTGTTCGGTAACTTGTAAATTTCCTTGGGTAAATTGCTTTTGAGTCGCTACTACGCGGGCACCAGTACCGAGTTGTAAACCGGATGGTAATTGCGAATCTTGCGTCTCTTGCGCTCCGGGTTGACGCTGCACTTGATACAACAAATCTTCAAAAATCGCGCGGTCGCGTTTGAAACCTACAGTGCCGGTGTTGGCGAGGTTATGGGAAATCGTGGTGAGCTGTTTGTCTTGTGCAGCTAACCCGGTTTTACTAACGTAGAGGGCAGACATCATGATGGAATCCTCGTGAGCTTTAGCTCAGGTAAATCATTGATTAAGATATTTGTAAAAGCTGCGCTGAAGCAGTTGAATTCTCTTCAGCGGATTTCATGACTTTCAATTGCATATCGTATTGGCGAGCCAATGTCAGAATTTGCGTAAACTCGCTCATCGCATTTACGTTACTGCCTTCCAGAACACCACTTGCCACTTGAACAGTTGCATCAGCCACCGCTGCCAAGCCGTCCCGTTGACGGAATAATCCATCCGGACCTTTCTCAAGATTTTTGATATCGGGCTTCACCAGTTTGATGCGATTGCCTTCCACCATAGTTTCAGCCGTTTGGCCAAGGGCAATAATCGAAACAGTGCCATCGCCACCAATTTCTATTTTGTCCAACGGGGGAAGACTTATCGGGCCGGAGTTGCCAATAACCGCCAAACCATTAGCTGTGCGCAACGTACCTGCTGCATCTATCGCCAAATTACCTCCACGGGTGTATGCCTCACTGCCATCAGGCGCCTGTACTGCAATAAACCCTTCGCCTTTGATGGCCATATCCAAAGGATTGCCCGTGGTGTCTAAAGGGCCCTGTTCAAAATCTGCCTGAGGAGTTTCGGTTAAGGCGTAAGCACGAGTTGGTTGGCCATCCCCGTAATACACCCCCATAGCGCGGGACTGTTCAAAATCAGCTTTGAAACCGGCGGTATTCACATTGGCCATATTATTGGCGCGAATGCTCTGCGCCATCATGTTGTTCTTCGCGCCGGTCATGGCTATATAGAGAGCTCTTTCCACAATATCTTCTCCGCACGAGCCCGATTTACCGTAATAAACCAAGCGCTATTTTTTTGGCAGATCTGCCGTTAAGCATGGTTTTGCAAGAGGGGTGCCAAGTGCGTGGAAAGCGGATTTTGCTTAAAGAGTAATATGCAAGGCATTGATAAATAGTAGATTTTATAAACTGAAGAAAACAAAGAGAGCGGCGGAAAAGCGGCAAACGGCAAACTGCTTCCGCTGTTTGCCGGTATAAATGGATTAGAGATTTAAGAGCACCCCCACCCAGCCTCCCCCTTCGCAGGAGGAGGAGTACGACTCCCTTCTTAACCACAGAGTGCGAGTAATCCCCTCCCGGCTACGCGCCCCGCTTTAAGGGGAGGGTTGGGGTGGGGTTTACATTACTATCTCAAGTTGAGAATAGTTTGTGTAGTCGCGTTCTCAGTCTCGATGGTTTTAGCATTTGCTTGATAGTTACGCTGGGCAATAATAAGACTCACTAATTGGTCAGATAAATCCACGTTAGACTCTTCAAGCGCACTTGATCTGATGTCCCCGAGTGAAGATGATCCCGGGGCGCCTATTACCGCATCACCTGTTTCAAATGTCTGCGCCCACATGGTATTTCCTACCGGTTTTAAGCCCTGGATATTATTGAAATTAGCCAACGCCACCTGCCCTAGGGTTTGCGCTTCACCGTTAGTAAAGCGCGCAAATAATATGCCTTTACTATCTACATCGAGCCCTGCCAAGCGCCCAGTCGCGTATCCGTTTTGGCTAAGCTTTTCAACCGAAAATGCGCTTCCGTACTGCGTTGAGCCATCCATATCCACCAAAAAATTTGAACTTACGGCTGGTTCCGGGATGGGTGATACTGCTCCATTTACTGGCCCTAAAGCACCTAAAGGCTGGCCTTTTTTATCGCTCGGGGTCCAATTCGAAATTAACACCTCATCCGAAGTTAAGGGGTCCAAGCTGCCATTGGTGTTGAAATTAAGAGCAAACGAAGCCATGGTTGGCGCGGTAGGGGTGGCTGACAATGGATCAGGGTCACCGACATTCTGATCGTCAATCTGCACATACATCCTCCATTGATCTGGCGCTTCTTTAACAAAGTAGGAGCGCATAACATGGTCGTTGCCCAGGCTGTCATAAATCTTTGACGATGTAGCGTGATTAAACGTTTTAGGATCAGATGTGTCGAAAACATTAGTTGGTACTATCGGCGGTACAACCGTAACACCCTGCAGTACCGTTTCATTTGAATCTAGATTGAACGCTGAATCTACACCGGTAGTTTGACGTGGAGCCTGGGTGTTCACGTCTACTTTAAGATTGGACACAATTGAACTCAAATTCCCCGCATCGTCAGCTAAAAAGCCCCGTAAATTTGCGCCGGTGTTGCTAACAACATTCCCATCCTTATCCAACCCAAAAGCACCCGCACGCGTGTAAAGGGTATTACCGGAGTCACTCACTACAAAAAAGCCTGTACCGTTTACCGCCAGGTCTAAGGTGTTTTGTGTAAATTTCAAATTTCCTTGATCATAACTCTGGCGCAATCTTAACGTTGTAACACCGGTGCCGGGTGTATTTGAACCACCACCTAATAATGAGCTCGCATATACATCGCCAAACTCTGCGCGAGAGCTTTTGAAACCGATGGTGCCGGCGTTAGCGATATTATTCCCGGTAACTTGTAAGTCGGTGTTAGCGGCGCGAATACCACTGAGTGCTGCGTTGAATGACATAACCTACTCCTGCGTATTGGTTACTCGTGGCTCCATAGAGCTCACTATGATGTTTGGCGTTAAATCGTGAATATTGCGCGTCGTTCGGTGGCCGACGCCTTAACTTTTACTAATTGAATTGCGTTACTTTGCTGATATCGGTTGGCCCATGCCCTGCCAAATTAAGAACTAATTTGCCGTCTGCACCGACGGTGACACTGTTGACATTGGCGCTGAGATTGGTGGCCAGCTGCTGTTTGACTCCATTTTGAGTAGCCAATACTTCAAAACGATATTCGCCAGCGGGTAGAGGTGTATCACCGGCAGTCCAATCCAATAACTTTTCATTCACTTCCAAATTCTGGCCATCAAAGCGGAAATTAGTATCCCCTTTGGCTGCTGTACCTATTGGAATTTGCGCGGCTAACGCGCCTTTTGCGTCGTATACATTCATCGTTAAATCGGATGTCGCAGCGGGTACAGTAATGGTGCCCGAGATAATATCTTTGGCGGACAATATGCTGGTCTTGCTTTCCACACTTACGGAGCGACCCACCAGGGATGATGCCTGCAACGCCTGATTGGACATAAAGCCGCCGGTAAAGGCGTTGAAATTTTTATTTAGTTTGTCTAAGCCCTCAACCGAGCTAAATTGTGCGAGTTGCGCAACGAACTCAGAGTTATCTTGCGGGCTTAATGGGTCCTGGTTTTTCATTTGAGTGATCATCAATTGCAAAAATGCATCCTGCCCAAGATCATTGCTTTTTTTGGCAGGTGCAGCCGACGTGTTCTTATTGATGGCGTAACCAGCAAGAACATCTGATGCGGAATTCGTAGACATATCACTCATTTCAATTCACCTATTAACCTGTTAACGCTGTTGAACTGTTACTTCTGTTGACCTGTTAATTTCTACAATTACAGTTAACTTACTGGCCCAATGTGAGAACACGTTGAACCATTTGCTTCGCAGAATTCATGACCTCTACGTTCATTTGAAACGAGCGCGAAGCAGAAATCATGTTTGTCATTTCTTCTACGACATTTACATTTGGGTAATACACATAACCGTCTTTATCCGCCTTGGGATGCGTGGGTTCATAACGACGCTCTAGAGGCGCATCGCTTTCAACAACACCCAACACTTGCACACCTGCAGCGGCATCATCTTCGTTGGCTGCTTTGTCTGCGTTTAACGATTGTTGCATGGCTTGTTTTTGAATAGCGGCAAACACGGGCTGACGGCTGCGATAAACCTGATCAATACTGGAGCTTGCGGATTGCGCATTCGCCAAATTGCTAGCGGTGGTGTTCAAACGCAAACTTTGTGCATTCATACCTGTGCCAGCAATATCAAAAATCGATCCCAATGCCATGATGTTTCTCGCTTTAATAAATTAAGTGTTCGCTAAATTTTTACTTCGCTTAGTCACCGCGAATCGCGGTCTTCAAACTTTGGAACTTGCTATTTAAAAACTGAAAGCTCGCTTGAAATGCCAAGGTATTCTTCATGTATTCAGCGTGTTCAATTTGATCTTCAACAGTATTGCCATCAATTGAAGGCTGTTGCGGTGTGCGATACAGCAAATTAGGGTCTTCACCAAACGCGCTGCCAACAGCAATATGACGCTCGTTAGTGGCTTGCATATTGAATTGATTGGACTCACTAACTTTCTGGTTGAGAATTTGCTTAAAATCCAGATCACGCGCCTTGTAATTCGGGGTATCGATGTTCGCCAGGTTATTCGCCAAAACACCGGCACGCTGACCGCGCAAGCGCAACGCACTTTCGTGAACTCCCAAGGCTGATTCGAATGATATGGACATGGCATCTGCTCTCTAATAAACGTTTTGGTATTACGACTTTTGCCGATTTACCTTTGCTGTAAATTAGATTGCAACGCTTATGCCAAACCGAATTAAAATTTTATCCCTTTGTTTTTATTGAGGTTTTATTGAAATTTTTATTGATAAGGAGGTAGAAGGAAGCGGCAATTTGCAAAGCGGCAGAGAGAAGCGGCAAAGGATTTCCGCTTGGGCTTGAAGCGGGAAATGAATTCGGATTTGTTATTCATGACTCTCCAGTTGTTTAACACTCTGGTTTGAGAGCACGATCAAAAGCTGGATGGCCAGCTTTTAATCCGGTTATAGATACGAGGAGAAATAGCTAAGTATTTATGGCAAAGTGACCCTCAAAGTTTTTAAATCGCGAGGCATCTAAATGCAGTTCCTATCCATTCACCACGTCGCCATCATTTGCTCCGACTACGAAAAATCCAAACATTTCTACACTGAAATTTTAGGATTAAAAATCATCGCAGAAGCCTACCGCGCCGAGCGCCAGTCTTATAAATTGGATTTGGAAATAGGTAACGGAAACCAGATCGAACTATTCTCATTTCCCAACCCACCTCCACGCCCTTCCCGCCCGGAAGCTTGCGGATTACGTCATTTAGCGTTTGCGGTTGCCGATGTTGAAGCGGTTAAAGCCGAACTTGAAGCAAACAGCATCTTCGTTGAGCCGATTCGAATTGATGAATATACCGACAGGAAATTTACGTTTTTCGCAGACCCGGATGGATTACCGTTGGAAGTGTATGAGATGGTGACTCCACGTTAAATCGCGGCTTTTACTCTTAAAAACAACCAAATTACCACAAGGCCTAGCATTAGAAGGACGGCATAAATTGAAAATATTATCAAACAATGGAGTATAGGAATTATCAGAAAATAGGTAGTTTTATCTATATAAACCAAATATGTGATAAAGCCAAAAGAGAGCGGAACCGAGACAATGATAAAAATAAAGATAAAAGGATAACTGCTATTTAGTTGATCAAAAAATGCGAATGCAATTTGATAAGTTTCACTAAAGCTTTGAAGTATTACAATCAAGGAGTAAGCAGCGATAGAGATGATTCCTGCTGCTAACATGTTATTTAATCGAATATTTTTCAGATTCATTATTTAGCATTTAACTTAAGATTAAGTCTCAGGTGACTAACTAAGAAGAGCAATCAAACCGCCCTATACAAAATCCCAGGCTCACACCGCACCATTTCAAACAAATCCGCAGCACCAGCCAAACCTTCCGAAGAACCAAGATATAAAACTCCCTGCGGTTTAAGCGCAGCGTGAATTTTTTGCAGGATTTGGCGCTTTAGATCGGCGTTAAAATAGATAAGTACGTTGCGGCAAAATATGATGTCGAACTTGCCCAGTACATTAAATGAATCCATTAAATTAATCGGGCGAAAATCAATTCGGTCGCGCAGTATGGGTTTT
>Ga0247740_1000320_pt1 | contig 24733 bp, 18 predicted proteins | sample UWRJL148409B2_FD_180942 | JGI IMG/M metagenome (GOLD analysis project Ga0247740, IMG submission 180942) | Plant litter microbial communities from Arlington Agricultural Research Station in Wisconsin, United States - UWRJ-L148-409B-2 | ecosystem: Environmental > Terrestrial > Plant litter >...
GAAAGATGACGCGCAGTCGCGCTCATCAAGGCCTCGAACACGGGATGTAGCTCGAGCCCTCGCAGGACGATGGCCAGGGCACGTCCCCCGGCTGCGAGCACTCGGCGCATTTCGCGAACCGCCGCCGGCCGATCCGCAAAAAACGGAAGACCGTGCTGACATAGTGCGACGTCGAAGCTCGCGTCAGGATGCGGCAGGGCACTGGCGTCGCCGGTCTGCCATTCGATCGCAGCTCCGGCCACGGGCGGTAGGGCGCGCGCCACATCGAGCATGGCCGGGCTGATGTCGACCGCGGACACTCTCCCCGCGCGGCCTACGGCGGGCGCCGCCTCGCGCGCAACGACTCCCGTACCGCTCGCGATGTCCAGCACTCGCTCGCCAGGCCGCAGCTTGGCGTGCTGAACCAGCAGGCTGGCCCAGGGTCGGAACATGGCCGGGACGAAGTAGTTCTCGTATGTTTCTGCAGGTGCTGCGGGTCGATGAGTCATGGCTTGCCTACCTGGTTCGCGCGGGGCGCGTTGGGTCTTCAAACGATGGCGTGCTCGCTGAGCGTGCGAAACGCGCGAGACAGATTGGTAAATACTCGATTCAAGTTTTGCATGGTTTCGGCCTCGGAATCCCCCCACGCCCAAAAAGAGATCATCAACTGGCTGCCGATTTGCTGGTCGTCGCCCTCGGGCAGAGCCAAATACCGAGTGGGAACGACGGTGGTGCCGACGAGCCCCCAAATGAACGCTTCGTCGGAATCGCTCAGGCAGGAGTGCAGGGCATGCTGCAGCTCTGCGATCGACCCCGTGGCGGTGTTTCGGCGTAGCGAGCGGAAGAGCAACATCAAGCGGCCCGAGCAGCCCAAGGCTCTCGAGATCTCCGGCCGCTCGTTGTCGTGCGGGCCAGTGAATTCGCAATCGTTCGTCTCGAACGCGCTGCGCGCGTGATTCAGCCGCTGCACGAGAGCGTAAAACGTCTCCACCGCGCCATAGCGGGCCCAGGGCACGAAGTCTTCCAACGCGCTGCGAATCAGCTGCGGCGAAGTGGTAAAGTCGTAGTACCGCGCGGCGAGGTCGGTACTGCTGTCGACCCACGGATGCGAACGCAGCTCTGGGAATAGTGCGCCCGCGTATTCGCAAGTCTTCATCGCCGCAGGCTACTCTCCAAAGGCATCGCGGCCAATGCGGGAGAATAGGCGCTCTCTGCTGCGCCGTGTTCGTGACCCTGGGAGTCCGAACGTCGGGCAGCGGCAACCGGTGCCGCTGCCCGAGAGCACTCGCTCACTGCATCAAGATCTTGAACTCGATGCGTCGGTTTTTCTCGCGACCGGCGTTGGTCTTGTTGTCGGCAATCGGCTCGCTCGGGCCAGCGCCACGGATGGCGATGCGGTCGGCGGCAGTGCCGGCCTGAATCAGCCAATCTTTGACGGCTTCAGCGCGATCGAGGGAGAGCTTCTGATTGAATTCCGCGTCGCCCTCACTCGAAGTGTGGCCCGTGATTTCGATGCGAACGCTCGTGAATTGGCTCAGCACCTTGGCGGCCTTGCCCAGCACTGGCGAAGACTGCGCGCGAATCGTGGCCTTGTTTTGGTCGAAGTAGATGCCCTGAATCACGCCCGTGAACTTCTTGACTGCTTCCGGCACGGTGTCTGGGCAACCGTCCTGATCTTCGAAGCCGTTCCTCGTCTCCGGTTCTTTCGGGCACTTGTCCTTGTCGTCGAAGATCCCGTCGCCATCCGTATCGCGAATCGGGCAACCGAGCGGCTTCGTGCCGGCTTCCGCCGGGCATTGGTCGCAGGGCAGCATTACGCCGTCCTTGTCCGGATCGAGGTCGATGATCGGGCAACCCTTGGGCGCCGGGCCTGCTTCACGCGGGCAATAGTCGTCGCGGTCCAACACGCCGTCTGCGTCGGTGTCCGCGGGGCAGCCATTCGGCGCAACGCCAGGATCCGAGGGACAGCGATCGACGTTGTCCGTGAAGCCATCATGATCGGTATCGGCTGGTGGAGGCGGCGGCTCGAGGCGCGTGCGCTCGATGGTCGCGGTCAAGCTCAGCAGGATCTCGAAGGTTTGCGCGGGACCGTCTTGCTGCACTCGTTCCGTGAACGTGTCGCGCAAATCGAGACGTGCCCCGAAGGCGTGGGTGAACGGAACTTTTGCGCCCACGCCGACATGCCAAGCAATGTCGCTGTCGTTGGCCATCGCGCGACTGACCGCACCCATGCGGCCGATACCGACCAACGCGAACGGTGTCACGAACGGCAGCGGCGCTTGCAAAACGGCTTGCACGCGGCCCGCGTAGATCGCGGCGCTGATCTCGGTGCCTTTGATGCGGCTGGCGGCGGACATCGCTTCGGCTTCCACACCCAAGAAGGTGACCGGGTAGTAGCCGAGACGCGCGCCGAACTCTCCGCCAATTGCTAGTTCGCGCTGCGGGTAGGCTTGATAGCGGAAGTTGTGATCGGCGCTGGGGAAGATTGCGCCGCCGAAGATGCCCAACTCGAGCAAGTTATTTTCTGGCGGATAGCCGCGCTGATAAGGCTCGTAAGCCGGCTCCGCGGTCGCCGCGGGCGCGACAGGGGCCGCGGCCGTCGCCGTGCCTTCGCTCGCAGCGCCTTCGCTCGTGGATACCGAGGCCCCACCGGAGGCCGCGACTTGAGCAAACCCAGTGTTGCCAAGCGTCGCGCTGAAACCCAAAACCAAAAGACTCGTCACATACTTGGACATTTCATACCCTCTGAGTCACCCAAGACTCCTAAGTTTAGATTCGATAAGCGTTACCGGTAACAGTGAACGCGGCTCGATAACACCGTCTATCGAACGAACGAGGCAAATGTCTAAATGCCCCGCAAAAGTCGGCGCCAATCGCTGCGACAGAATTGCCGAAGCAAGCAGCCGTTGGACCTGAATCCGCTCACTGTGCCGGTTCGGTCACCGTATTGCTCGAAAGGTTGATGGCGGTTTGCGCCAGCAGGCGACCGTTGATGGAGGCGCCCGTGCCGAGTTTGATGGCGGTCTTGCAAAGCACGATGCCCTCCGCGTGGGACGAGGCGCCCAGTTCGACTGTTCCTGCGACTTGCCAGAACACGTTCTTGGCTCGAGCCCCACCGCTCAACGTTACGGCGCGCGCCGCGCTCAAGTTCAAGTCGCCCGTGACTTGCAAAATCCAAACGTCGTTTGCCGCGCCCCGTAGCGCGATGTCAGCGGGGATGAGCAAGGACGATGCCCACTTGTACAAACCCGGTTTCAACGTCAGTCCACCGATCGAGCCCGCGCCCAAGTTCGAATAGTCCGGGGACGATCGGCCGGCAGCGTCCGTATACGCGGTCTGCATGTCGGCGATTGCCGTCGTCAGGTTGATGACGGTGGGCGGATCGTTATCTGCCGCGAAGACGCCGCCGGTCACCTGCGGCGAGGTCCACTTGGCCCCGGCTTTCGTCAGCGCGAAGCCGGTGATGTAGCTAGCCGCCGCCGGGCTCAAGCCGAGGTCCCCGGTGATTGCCGACGTGGGCACGTTGGAGATGGCCGACTTGGCGAGAATCACGTAGTTGGCAGCGGTGCCCAGGTCGACTGCGCCTGGCCCGAGCTTGTCTCCCGGGTCACTGCCCGCTGCACCGGCCTCGGCACTGGAGCCGGCGCTGCCTGCATCGGAGCCGGCGCTGCCCGCGTCAGAGCCAGCGCTACCTGCAGCCCCAGCGGAGCCAGTGTCGCCCGATGCTCCGCCTTCGCTCGAAGCCCCGGCTGCGCCCGCTCTTCCGGCTGCGCCGGGATTCGCGCCGCCGCCGCCGCTACTAGGAAGCGGGTCTAGCCCGTCATTGTCTGAACATGCCCCCGCGAGCAGAGCGAACGAGGGCAGCGCGGCGAGCAGCAAGCGACGGAAGAAGAGCGTGGAAGAAAGCATCGAACACCTCGTGAAGAGACTCCGTAGGCGTCGTAACTCGGTAAGAGGTACGCTCAACTCGGAGCTTCGAATCGTCCACCGTACTCATCGAGCTCGAATCTACAAGTGTGGCAGAACGCCATTCGTCGTTCGCGAGCGCTTTGTTGCCAATTGCGATATCGAATCTCGCTTGCCTGGCTTGCCTGGCTTGCCTGGCTTGCCTCGCTTGCGTACGCGACGAGGGTGCCCGGTAATGGCGTTGTCCACCAATCGAGTACGATGATCGTGTTCACGGCTGGGCCATCGCCCGCGAGTCCCTCCGACCGCCAGCGCCCCAGGTGGAATCGTCTTGTCGCGCGTGACGCTCGGACTTGCCGCGAAGAACCGCCCCGGGACCCACTTTTTGCCGCTCCAACCTCGCCCCTCTTGGCGACTTCACACGAAATCAGCTACGGGTGGTCGGGGATGCCTTCCGCGCGCCTCGTAGTCAAGCAAGCTCATTCAATGCTCAGCGACGAAGTGGCTGCGGTCGCCGAGCTCGCGGCGGGGCTCGACGTGTCGGCGGCGAGCATCGTGCTGTTTTTTTGCTCCCCGCGTTACGATCTGCAGAAGCTCGGGCAAGCCTTGCAAAAAGCCATCGCGGTACCCGTGGTGGGCTGCACCGCGGCCGGCCAGATTGACGAACGCGGGTACGTCGATGGCGGCATCAGCGCGCTGAGCTTGACGAGCTCGGAGCTGCTCGCCACTCCTTACCTGATCTCGTCTTTGACGGGCTCCGCGGAAGCGACGAACGTCGGCTACGAAGCGGCGGTCGCGCTCGCTCGGCGCTCCACGCGAAAGGCGTTCGGAATGCTGCTGATTGACGGCTTGTCGAACGCAGAGGAGCGCATCGTGGCTACGTTGTTCGAGGCGCTGGGCGATGTCCCGCTGGTGGGCGGCTCCGCCGCGGATGATTTGACGAATCAGCGTACCGACGTCTACTTCCAGGGTGCGTTTCATTCGTCGGCGGCTGTCTTCGTGTTGTTCGACACGAGCCTCCCGTTCACGACCTTCAAGGTGCAGCACGTGGCGGCCACACTCCGTAAGCTGGTCATCACCGACGCGGACGCTGACGCGCGCCTGGTGCGCGAGATCAACGGCAAGCCGGCCGCCGCCGAGTACGCGGCTCAGATAGGGCTGCCGCTCGCGCAGCTCGACCCTCTCGTCTGTGCGGAGCATCCGTTGCTGCTCAGCGCCGAGGGCGAGCTCTACGCGCGCGGGGTGCGCTCAGTGAATCAGGACGGCAGCCTGAGTTTCTTCTGCGCGGTGGATACTGGCCTCGTGCTGACTCTGGGCGAGCCGATCGCCGCGCTGGAAGCCTTGCGCGTAGGCTTCGAGAAGGCCGAGGGACGTGTGCCGGACCCGGCGGTCGTGCTGGGCTTCGATTGTTTCTCCCGCCGACGCGAGTTCGAGAGGCTGGGGGAGGCACCCGCGGTCGGTCGCTTCTTGGCCAGTCACCGCGTATTCGGGTTTTGTACGTACGGCGAGCAGTTCGACTCGGTGCACGTAAACCAGACGTTTACGGCGATCGCGCTCGGCAGCGCTACGCAGACTTGACCTCGAGGTCTACGACGCTGCCGGCAGCGACCAAGCGCTGCTCGCTATGAAGCGGGATTACCGCCGGCTCGCGAAACTCTCGCAATGGCCGAGCAAAGAAATAGCCCTGGAGCAAGCTTGGTTCCAGGGCTTGTAAGGTGTCGCGCTCGGCGGCGGTTTCTACGCCTTCGCACACGACCTGTATGCCCAAGTCGCGCTGGCAAACGCGGATCATCGACTCCACGAGCGCGTGCTTCCGGGGCAGTGTGTCGATGTCTCGAATCAATGACATGTCCAGCTTCACGATCTCCGGCTCTAAAACCGTGAAGCAGGAGAGACCCGCGTAGCCCGCGCCCAAGTCGTCGACCGCAATTCGGTATCCGAACTTGCGAAGCTCCGCAAGGCGCTTGGACAACTCGACGACTCCGTCGAGCGATTTGCGTTCGGTGACCTCGAGCACGACTCGAGCCGCGTGTTGCGACAATGCGGATTCGGGCGAAAACAACTCAGGGTCGGCCAGATCACTCGCGTGCAAATTGACGAATATGACGCTGCTGGGAGGAGCCTGGGCGATGTCCCGGCTGACGCGCAGGCGAATTAGCCGCCCGAGCTCTTGCACGCGCCCGAGTCGCTCTGCGGCCTGGAACAATTGCTCCGGTCCCCCAAAGGCGGTGTCACCCGTACGCACCAGAGCTTCGAAGCCGAAGGTAGAGCCTTGGGTCGAGACGATCGGCTGATACGCCATGTACAGTTGCTCGAGGGCCCCGTCGAAGCGTTGCTCGAGCGAGCCCGCCTCCGTGCGCCAGCCTTCGTTCTCGCAGATCTCCAGCGCGCGGCGCTTGAGGGTCGAGAGTCGGTACATGCCCGCCGCCGCACGTACGGTTTCGCTCAATACTTGGGGCGTCACGGGCTTCAACAAGTACCTGAAACTTTGGTGCTCGACGGCCGCGATCGTGCTGCGAAGGCTGGGGCGGCCGGTGAGGATGATCACCGGAACGTCCGGGTCGAACTGGCGAACGGCGAGTAGCAGGTCGATGCCGTCCATGCCCTCCATCACTAGGTCGGTGAGGATGACGAGGTAGCGTTCCCCTCTCCGCAACCGCTCGATGACTCCCTCCGCCAATTCACAGCTGTCGACCTCGTACCCGGCTGCCGTAAGAATGCGTATGTACGCGGTTCTCAGCCCCGCCTCGTCGTCCACCACGAGGACTTTTCCGCGCTCCGCCCCATCCCTTTCGGTCATCTTAGCGTTTACGTCCCGCCGACCGAGGCAATAAGGCCCACCGTCCTCTTCAGCCGTAATAAAGGTAAGCGCAAGTCGGGCAAATGCCGTGACTCACGTTGCTGCGCTCGGAGCTTATCTGCTCGAGCGTCCAATCCCACCTGGCCCGAGCGGGGTTCCGCAGCCGCCCGCAGGAAGAACACTGCACGATCAAGCCACGTTCATCGGTGTAGGTCAGCGCGTAGTCGGCGCTCGAGCTCTCTCCGCGCCGCAAGGGTTCCGCGACCAAAGAATGAACCACGATCAGACCGTCCCGCTGAGAGGTGGCTTGCGCCCGCAAGTTGAAGCGGCGGTACACCTGATCGCTGGAGCACTCGTAGCTGTGCGACCAAACGGTGTCGAGTTCCAGGACCTGCCTGGCTTTAGCGGTGAAAAGCTCGCGCAGAGGAGGGGTGAAGTACAAGGGGATCGGCCCGTAGCTGTCCCAATCGTTCTCGAGCTCGGTCGCGCCGTTCTCGCGCGCGAAGCGTCGCCAGCCCGCATTGACGTATTCGAGAGACAGGTCCTCCCGCAATACATAGGCGCTAAAGTGCTCGGTCTCGAGCGCGGCATACAGCTTTTCCCGATCCTGAGGGCGCGACAATGAGGTCATCCAATTGCGGTGATCGCGGGCTTCAGTCCGTGCCGACCCGAGTACGACCCGCGCGCTCCGGGCTTTAGACCAAGCGCGCGGTCAGTTCGACTTGCGCCCGCTTACCGCGCCGTCCAGCTCGGCCGGCACACGAACGCGGATGGGCTCGCTCAAGCCCCGGGCGCTCGCGAAGTGCACCAGGCGTTCGATCAGGATCGTGCTGAGCTCACGTCCCTTGGGCAGCAGAAGCGCACCGTCGCGGGTGTGTACGTCTGCGTCCAAGACCATCCCCGGGTCGAGCTCGCGCACCCGTAGTTCCAGGGTGCGCATCTTCTCCGAGTCCGAGTACAAGGTGCGCAGAGCCGCCAACAGCACGCGGTCATCCTCGCTCGCATGTGCATTCGATGCTTCGAGCGCCTCGCCGAGGCTCGCGCCGCGCGCCACGCGTGCCTCGAGTCGCATCGCTACACGGAGCAGGCGGACACCCACACGCAGCCATTCCGGCCCTTGCGGTTCATCGCTGCCTTGTTGCGCCACGATCAGCGCCACATCCTCGAGTCGCGGGATCGCCTCGATGATTCGCTTGGCGGTGTCGGGGTGTGTCGCGAGCTGCTTCTTCTCTTCGACCGTCAGGGGGGAGCCGGTGAGCGTGCGATGCCCGAGCTCCCCTGGGAGGGCAATCATGCCCAGGGTATGCAGGGAGGCCGCCACCTCGATCTGCCAACCGCCCTCGAGTTTCAACTCTTTTACCACGTGGCTGACGTATGACTTTACGAGCGTGGCGCGGTTGAACAACTCGGGCTCCGCCAGGGATAAAACGTCGCCCAATGTCTTGACCACGGCCGAGAGTGTGCGCTCCATGATGTCGCGCTCGGCAGTCACCAAGGCGTGCTGTTCCGCACCTGCCTCGAGTGCGTCCGCGAGCACCTCGGAGGGGCAAGGCTTGCACAAGAAGCGGAAAATATGGCCTTCGTTCACTGCGTTGATGGCCGACTTCAGATCTGCGTCTCCGGTCAGCAACAAGCGGGTGGAGGTTTTGCACAGCGCGCGCGCCTTGGCGAGAAAAGCCGCGCCATCCATGCCCGGCATGCGCATGTCCGAGACGATCACCGCGAACGGGGTGCTCTGAGTCGCCAACAGCTCGAGCGCGCCCGGCCCGTCGAGCGCGCTCGTGATCTCGAACTTCGATGCGAGCTTGCGCTTGATCGCCTCGTGAACGTTGGGCTCGTCGTCGACCAGCAGCACGCGCCGGTTCCGAACCGTCGTCATGGGGAAGGCCTCGTCTCGGGCGCGAAAATGCTGCGTCCCATTTAGGTGATCGCCGGGGTGGAGGCGGCTGCTCTCAGTGGTAGTCGCACGAAGAAGCACGTGCCTTTGCCGGGCTCGCTCTCACAGCGAATCGAGCCCGCGTGTTTGTCGACGATGACCGAGCGAGCCATCGCGAGGCCCTGACCGGTGCCCTTGCCCACGGGTTTTGTCGTGAAGAACGGGTCGTAGATGCGCGTGGCTATCGCGCTCGAAATCCCCGAGCCATTGTCACGAATGCGCATCTCCAGCTCTCCTCCGATGACTTCGGTGGTTATCGAGATCAGCCCTTTACCGTCGTCCCCTCCGCGGGTGCGCTCGGCGATGGCGTGGGCAGCGTTGACGAGCAGATTCAATACGACCTGGTTGAACTCGTTGCGCAGGCACGGTACGAGCGGGATGTCTTCGCCGAATCGAGTCTCGATTTCTGCCACGTACTTCCACTCGTGTCGTGCGACGGTGATGGTCGTCTTGATCGCTTCGTGCAAGTCCGTCAGTTGCTTTTCTGCCGCGCTCGGGTGAGAAAACTCCTTCATCGCGCTGACGATGCTCGTCACGCGATCCAGCCCCTCGATCGATTGGTCGATTGCTCGTGGGATCTGTTCGGTGACCCAAGGAATTCCTTCGGCGGCCAAGCGCTCATCGAGCTCTCGCAGCGGCGTCGCGTCGGGCATCGTTTCGGCTACGGATCGCGCCGCGCTCATCATCTCGTTCAGTGCCCAGATTAACTTTTCGAAGCCGTCTTTCAGGAAGCTCACGTTGTCTGCTACGTACTGCACGGGAGTGTTGATTTCGTGCGCTACACCGGCCGCGAGCTGCCCAATCGACTCGAGCTTGTTGGCCTCGAGCAGCTGAGACTGCGCGCTTTTGAGCTCGCTCAGGGTGCGCTGGAGGTTCTCGTGACTTTCCTCGAGCTCTCGCGTGCGTCGCGCGACCTTTCGTTCGAGGGCGATGTTGTGTTCCAGCACGGCCATGGCCGAGAGCGGACGGGCGAATTGCCCCTCGACGCGCGCGATCAGCACGCGGATGGTCTTGTCTCGGGCGACCAGCTCGGCCTTCGCGGCCGCAAGCTGCCGTTCGAGGCTGGGGGATCGGCCGCGCTCCGGGCCGAGACTCGAACTTTCGGCCTCGTTCAATGTGAAACTCCGTTGGCACGAACGGCGTAGCGCCCAGCTACTTAAGCCGCGTCGTTGCCGCGCCGTAAACTCTGCTGAATGAAGGTGCTCTTCGTAGATGATGAGCCGCGCGTTTTGGAAGCCCTCGAGCGTTCCCTGCGCATCGGCGGTGTTGCCTGGGAAGCGCGCTTCGTCACGAGTGGTGAGCTCGCCCTGGAGGCGCTCGAGAGCTCCTCCTTCGACGTGATCGTCTCCGACATGCGCATGCCTCGCATGGACGGCGCCACGTTGCTCGCAGCGGTTGCCGAGCGCGATCCATCGATGGTGCGTATCGTACTCTCGGGCCAGGCGGAGGAAGCGTCCGCCTTGCGCGTCGTACGCGTCGCCCACCAGTTTCTGTCGAAGCCCTGCGATGCGAAGACTCTGCGTCAGGTCGTGGAGCGGACGGGTGCGCTTCGCCGCACGCTGACCAATCCGAGCCTTCGCGCGACGGTCGGTAGCGTCGACCGTTTGCCTTCGGCGATGCACGTTTTCCAGCGCCTGTCGGAGCTCCTGGCAGAAGACGAGGTTTCGACCGACGCCGTGACAGAGGTAGTTCGTCAAGATCCCGCGATGGCCAGCAAGCTACTGCAGTTGGCCAACTCCGCCTTCTTCGCCCGTTCGCGCGAGGTCTCGGACGTGCGCGCTGCCGTCCTACGGCTGGGGACGAAGACCATCAAGAACTTGGCCTTGGTCATCGGCGTATTCGACTCCTGTGACCCGGGCGCGGGTTCGCGCCTGATTTCCGTCGAGCAGATGCAGCTTCGTTCCTTCGCAACGGCGAAAGTCGCCGCGGGCATCGCCGAGCGCGGGCAAGCGGATTCGGCGTTCATGGCGGGGCTGGTGTGCGACTTGGGCGAGCTGGTCTTGGCCTCCAAGGCGTCCGAGCAGCTGGCTGTTGCCTGGCAGGCCGCTGCGGCGCAGAACCTCCCGCGAAGCCACTGTGAACGAGAGGTTTTCGGGGCGAGCCACGCGGAGGTCGGCGCGTACCTGCTCAGCCTGTGGGGTTTGCCCTTTGCCGTGGTGGAAGCCGTAGCCCTTCACCACCAGCCCCTGGATGGCGCTCAGCCCGGCATCGGACTTCCGGTGCTGGTCTGGATCGCCTCCTGCTCCGTAGCGGGGGAAGAACCAGACTCGGAATTGGTTCAGGCGCTCGGCGCCGGAGAGTTACTGGAGCGAGCGCGTCAGCTCGCGCGCCCCGCGGACGCTCTGTCCACGTGAGTCCCGAAGCGAGCAGCCGAGTGCGGGCCGCAGTTGCTCGCCGGGCGGGCGCCGCCTGCGAGTGGCGGATTCCGCCAGAGCGCCAAGGCGTCGTTGACGCGCTATCGCCACAGGCGCTAGAGTCCTGATTTCCGCGCGAAAGCGACTGGAGTCGTTGCGGAGGGAAGAGCAGACGTCAGTGGGGGGTCCCTATCATTCGATTGGCTTCGAGATGCGCGGAGTGAAATGATCCAGCCTGCCAGAACCGGGTCGGCTGTGGTTACGGCGCGCCTGTCGATGAACGAAACGACAGCGGCACTCGAGTCATGATCACCGAGCATGACTTGCACGCGGAGCTCGCGGCCGTACGCCGACAGCTGGCGGAGGCCGAGCAGACGATCCGCGCGTTTGCAAGCGGGGAAATCGACGCCGTGGCGAGCTCCGCCACCAGCACGCCGCTGCTGTTGCAGCACGCCCAAGAGGAGCTGCGTCGGCGCGAGCAGTTGTTTCGCGCCGTTTTCGACGGGGTCGACGACGGAATTTTGCTGGTTGATGGCGAGGGTTACTTCCTCGACGCGAACCCGGCCGCGTGCCTCTTGCTCGGTGTCCCTAAATCGGAGGTGCTCGGTCGGCGCACTGAAGACTTCGCAGCTCCAGGTTACGACACGGAGCTGGAGCGCGGGAGGATAGTCGCGGAAGGACATCGACGTGGCGTCGTCAGAATCGTTTTGCCAGACGGCGCGAACCGGGAGCTGGAGTATCGAGCGACGCGCGACATTCTGCCCGGCTTGCATCTGTCCATGATTCGCGACGTCACGGAGCTGAACCGAGCGCGCAACGATCTCGTGGCGAGCGAACAAAAGTATCGACGCATCGTCGATACGGCGCGTGAGGGGATTTGGGTGATCGACGAACAGGCGCGCACGACGTTCGCCAATCGCGCGCTGGAGGAGATGCTGGGCTGCGCTCCCGGAGCGATGCTCGGCCGAAGCGTGTTCGACTTCGTCGACCCCGAGGAACACGCTCGCACGACCGCGGGGCTGGAGCGGCGCCGCCGCGGCCTGGCGGAGCGCCAAGACCAAAAGTATCTGCACCAGGATGGATCCGCGGTCTGGGTATTGATGGAGGCCAGCCCTCTGACCGACGACGAGGGCCATTTTGCGGGAGCACTGGCCATGGTCACGGACGTCACCGACCGTCGCCGCGCGGAAGACGCCCTGCGCGTCTCCGAAGCCCGCTACCGACTCCTGTTCGACAATAGTCCGCTGCCGATCTGGCTCACCGACGTGGAGTCACTGCGCTTTTTGGCGGTCAATCGAGCCGCGCTGCAGCTTTTCGGGTACTCACAGAGCGAATTTCTGGCGCTGGAAGTTGCGGACCTGCTGTCGAGCGGCGAGGCCGCAAAGCTTCGTCTGGACTTGGGCGCGGCGCACGGGGAGCCGCGCCACGCGACGCGAAAGCCGGTGAAGAAGAACGGAGTCGTGGTCGACGTCGCGACGACGGCCCAGACGTTCGAGATTGAGGGCCGCACGGTCGCCCTGGTCATTGGCCAAGACATGACCGAGCGGAACCGACTCGAGGCCCAGCTCGCGCAATCGCGCAAAATGGAAGCCATCGGTGTCCTCGCGGGCGGCGTGGCCCACGATTTCAACAACCTCCTGTCGATCATGATCACCTACACGACCTTTGCGCTAGACGCGTTGAAGGAGGGCGACCCACTGCGCGCGGACATCGAGCAGGTGGCGAGCGCCGGCGAACGCGCCGTCGCATTGACTCGGCAGTTGCTGGCGTTCAGCCGCCAACAGATCCTCGAGCCGGCGATCGTGGACCTGAATGCCACCGTGGCGAGTCTCGAGCCAATGCTGCGGCGTTTGGTGGGAGAGAACATCGACATTTCGATCGTGAGCGAGCAAAGCTTGGGCAGAGTCAGCGCCGACCCAGGTCAGCTCGAGCAAGTGATCATGAACTTGGTCGTGAACGCGCGCGACGCCATGCCAATGGGCGGCGAGTTGGCGATAGCGACTGCCAACGTCTCGGTGACCGAAGGAGGACCCACGCCGGGTGTCGGCGTCAAACCGGGACAATACGTGGTGCTCTCGATCGCCGATACCGGCACGGGCATCGATACCGCCACGCGCGAGCGTATCTTCGAGCCATTTTTTACGACCAAAGAGCCCGGAAAAGGCACCGGACTCGGCCTGTCGACGGTGCTCGGCATCGTGCAGCAGAGCGGCGGCCAGATGGACGTGAAGAGCGAGCTCGGTAAGGGCACGAGGTTCGAGGTCTATTTGCCGAGCGTCGATCGACCGGCCTCGCCAATCGCCGCGGCACCGAGCGGGCTCGGCTTGGTCGGCGGGCACGAGACCGTCTTGGTGGTCGAGGACGACTCGCAGGTTCGCAACCTGACGCGGGCAATCTTGCGCAGGAATGGCTATGAAGTGCTGGTGGCTTCCAACGGTGGTGAAGCCTTCTTGATCTCCGAACAGCACTCGGCCCCGATTCACCTTTTGCTCACCGACGTGGTGATGCCGCGCATGAACGGTAGGCAATTGGCCGAACGGCTCTCGATCGCGCGCCCGGAGATGAAGGTACTCTTCATGACCGGCTACACGGACGACGCCGTAGTGCGGCAAGGCGTCTTCGATGCCGACATGGCTCTACTCCAGAAGCCCATCACTCCGGAAGCCCTGGCTCGCCGCGTGCGAGCGGTACTCGACGGTCAGAAGGTGCGAGCTTCGGAGAGGAACAAATGAAGTCGAGCATTCGCGGGCGGGGCAAGGATGCAATCTGGCGCGCAGGCACCGGCATCGCTGGCTTCGATGAAATCGTGGCGGGTGGGTTGCCTGGCGGCCGCGTGACCGTCGTTCTCGGGGACGCCGGCAGCGGAAAAACCATCTTCGGGATGCAGGCATTGGTCGCGGGCGCGCGTGACTTCGGCGAGCCGGGCATTTTGGTGGCCTTCGAAGAGCGAGCTCAGCAGGTGTTCACGAACCTCGACGGCTTCGCCTGGAAAGGCAATGCCTCCAACCGAGCGCAAATCGGCGTCATCGACGCGCAGCTCTCGCAGACCGTCGTTCACGGAGGCGATTTCGACATCATCGGGTTGCTGTCGATGCTCGACGCCAAGAGCAAAGCAATGCGGGCGAAGCGCGTCCTGTTCGATGGTCTCGACGTGTTCCTGGCGAATCTTCCCGAACCCTCGCATGCGCGCCGTGAAGTGTTCCGGCTGAGAGAATGGCTCCAAGACAGCGGCATGACCGTGATCATCACGGCCAAAACAGAGCCGAACGACGTGCGACCGGTTCGCGAATACGAGTTCCTGCCGTTCATGGCCGACTGCGTGGTGACACTGCAGCACCGAGTGGTCGGCGGCACCGCGCTGCGCTTCTTGCGGGTCGCCAAGTACCGAGGTGCAGAGCACTCCGCAAACGAAGTACCCTTCAGCATCGGCAAAGACGGCATCGAAGTCGCCGCCACCAACGCCACCACGGACCTTCGCCACGCGGTCTTTTCGGAGCGGGTGTCGACGGGCGTGAAACGTTTGGATGTGATGCTGGCGGGGGGCTACTATCGCGGCAGCTCTACGTTGATCAGTGGCGTCCCCGGCACGGCCAAAACCACGCTTGCCGCTGCATTTGCGAGCGCAGCCAGCAGACGCAGGGAACGCACCTTGCTAGTCAGCTTCGACGAATCACCCGACCAGATAGTACGCAACGTCGCTTCCGTGGGCATCTCCTTGGCTCCGCACGTGAAGGAGGGGATTCTCAAGGTGAGCTCACTACGAAGCCGCGGCGCCGGACCCGAGGCCCACGTGGCTCGCATCCGGGCGCTCCTCCGCGAGCACCGTGCCAAAAACTTGGTGATTGATCCGATCTCGGCGTTGGCGCAGTCGCCCGACGACAACGTGGCCGAGGAGGCGGCGATTCAGATTTTGGACATGGCGAAGAGCCAAGGCATCACCAGCGTAAGCACCTCGCTGATGGGCAACAAGGCCGCGTTCTCGGAGGAGACTCCGATCGGCATCTCGACCGTCGCCGACACCTGGATGCACCTCACCTATGTCAATCAAGGCGGCGAGCGGAATCGGGCGCTGACGATCATCAAGTCGCGGGGGACAGGACACTCGAGTCAAGTGCGCGAGCTCATCCTGGCGGCCACCGGGGTCACTTTAGCTGACGTTTATTCGGTGGGCGGCGAGGTGTTGATGGGCACACTTCGCTGGCAACGAGAAGATGAAGGGCGCCGCGCCCACGAGCGGGCCGCCCGTGACGCGGGACTGCACGAGCGCGAGGCAGAGTTGGCGTTGGCCGAGACCGAGGCTCGGGCTCGAGTCATCGCCGGGGAGCGGGCCGTCCGCGAAGCGACGCTGGACCGCATCAGAGTCTCGAGACGAGAAGAGCTCGAACAAGCCGCGGCGAAAGTGCGCGAGCTGCGGGGGCGCCGTGGCGCCGACGGCCCCCCCAGCGAGCGCGCCAAGAAGGTTCGGAGGCGATCGTCGTGAGCCCCCGCGCCAACGTGAAGGCAGAGGCCGTGCGTATTCGCCTGTTCATCGCCGGCGAGTCGCCGAACTCGGTTGCGGCCCAACGGAACCTGCAGAGTCTGCTGAAGGCCAATCCCTCGCTGAGCGCCGAGCTGGAAGTCGTAGACGTCTTGAAAGACCCCGAGCTCGGGCTACGGGCGAACGTGCTCGTTACCCCGATGTTGGTCAAGTCGGTGCCGCGAGGCGAGCGGCGCATCATCGGCAACTTGAACGACACAGGGGCCCTCATGTCGTTGCTCGGGTTGAAAAGCGAGCGATGACCAAGACCGAGGACGCCGGGTCCACTGTTACGAGCGACACGAACTCCGTGGGCTCGCTCCCACTTCCGCTGGACCCGGAAGCCCGTGTTGCAGAGATCGAGCGGCTGTCACGACTGTACGAAGCCCTCAGCGGGGTGAACCAGGCCATCGTTCGAGCGGCTACCCGTGCCGAGCTTTTCGAGCAGGTCTGCCGGGTCCTCACGGAGCGCGGTGGCTTCGGCTTGGCTTGGGTCGGCTGGCACGAGCCGCAGACGCAAGCCCTCGTGCCGGTTGCCAAGTGGGGCACGCCGACCGAGTACCTCGACGAAATTCGGGTCTACGCAGACGATCGTCCGGAAGGCAGAGGTCCGACGGGCACTGCGTTTCGCGAAGGCCGTGCGTACGTCGGCAATGACATCTTGGACGAGCCCGGGGTGCGGCCATGGCGCGACCGACTCGAGCGCCATGGCCTGCGTGCCTCCGCGGCATTTCCGATCCGCGAGCGAGGTGTCGTGAGTGGCACGCTGAGTGTTTACGCGAATGCGCGCGGGTTCTTTCAGGACAAGGAGGTCCGGCTCCTGTCCGAAGCGGTCGATGACATCTCGTTCGCCCTCGACAACCAGGACCGTGAGGCGGCTCGCGTGCAGGCCGATCAAACCCTCCGTCGAGAGCGTGACTTCTCCGATGCGGTGCTGAACAGCTTGCCCGGGGTGCTCTACCTCTACGACCGCAACGGCCGTTTCCTACGCTGGAACCAGAATTTCGAGCGGACGACGGGATATTCTCGGGAAGAGATTGCGCGTATGCACCCGCTCGACTTCTTCACCGAATCCGATATGGCAGTGGTCGCAAACCGGATCGACGAAGTGTTCCAGAGTGGATCTGCGAGCGTGGACGCGGGTCTGAGATCCAAGTCCGGGCGAGTCATCCCCCATCGCCTCACTGGGCTCTCGACCCAGATCGACGGGGAAACCTGCTTGATCGGGGTTGGGATCGACATCAGTGATGGCAAGCGCGCTGAAGAAGAGCGCGCCACGAGCGAGGCTCGCTACCGCGCGCTGTTCGAGTATGCGCCAGACGGGATAGTCATCGCGAACGCCGATAGCCGCTACGTGGATGCCAACGCCAGCATCTGCCGCATGCTCGGCTACAGCCGTGACGAGCTCGTTGGTTTGCATGCCTCGGACATCGTAGTGCCGGAAAACCTGGCTCAGATCGGGCCGGCGGTCGAAACGATCCAGGCTCGTCTGGAATATCACCAAGAATGGCGTTTTCGCAGGAAAGATGGCTCTACCTTTCCGGCCGAGGTCATCGCCACGTTGCTGCCCGACGGCAATTTGCTGGGAATGATTCGCGACATCACCGAGCGCAGGGCCGCCGAGGCGCTCCTGCGCCAAGCGAACGAAGAGCTGGAGCAGCGGGTCGAGGCGCGGACCGAGGAACTTCGCAGCGCGCTCGTTCGCGCCGAGGCCGCCGATCGAGTCAAGTCGTCCTTCTTGGCAACCATGTCCCACGAGCTGCGGACTCCGCTGAACTCCATCATCGGCTTTACCGCCATCGTACTGCAGGGCATGGCGGGTCCCCTGACGGCCGAGCAAACCAAGCAGCTGTCCATGGTCCGAAGCAGCGCTCGCCACTTGCTGGCGTTGATCAACGACGTCCTCGACCTGTCCAAGATCGAGGCAGGTCAGCTCGAAGTCAATTGCGAGCCTTTCGACCTGCGCGCTTCGATCGAACTCGTGATGTCTTCCATGACACCGCTGGCAGACAAGAAGGGGCTCACGCTGCGCGCCGTGATCGCCCCCGAGCTCGGTCTGCTGCACAGTGACCGGCGTCGAGTGGAGCAAATTTTATTGAACTTGCTCAGCAACGCCATCAAGTTCACGACCCAAGGGGGGGTCGAGTTGAGCGCTCAACCGACCTCGATCATACGCGCAGCCGGCGCACCGACGGCGCTGGCTAGCGGGGCTGTGCGCATCGCCATCGCCGATTCGGGCATCGGCATTGCGGTCGATGACCTAGCTAGCCTATTTCAGCCATTTAGGCAGCTAGACAGCGGGCTTACTCGTCAGCACGAGGGCACCGGGTTGGGGCTAGCCATTTGTCGCAGGCTGGCGAACCTCCTGTACGGCGAGATCACGGTCTCGAGTGAACGGTCGAAAGGCAGCACGTTCTGTTTGACTCTACCGCTGCGCGAAACAGACGCAGCCCACGAAAAGAACCGGTCATGAATCGACTCGTCTTGTTGATCGAAGACAACGAGCAGAATCGGTATCTTTCAACGTTCCTTCTGGAACGGAGGGGCTACCGAATCGTGACCGCGGTCACGGGGCCCGAGGGCATCGCCGTCGCGCGCACGCTCGATCCTTGCGTGATTCTCCTCGACGTTCAGTTGCCGTCCATGGACGGCTACGCCGTCGCTCGAGCTTTGCGTCAGATAGATTCACTGGGTAACGTGCCGATTGTTGCGGTAACATCGTACGCGATGGTCGGCGACCGAGAAAAGGTACTAGCGGCAGGGTGTTCGGGCTACATGGAGAAGCCGATCGAGCCGGAGACCTTCGTCACGACGATCGAGCGACTCGCCGCCCTGCCGAGTACCGAGCCAGGTCAACCATGAGGCGCGCGCTGATCGTCGACGATAATCCAGAAGGCTTGTACCTGCTGCGCGCCATGCTCGAAGGTCACGGCTGGGTGGTTGATTCTGCGCGCCAAGGGGCCGAAGCATTGGTCAGAGCCCGTGAAGCGCTGCCGGATCTGATCGTCTCTGATTTGCTGATGCCGGTGATGGACGGCTACACGCTCCTGCGCGAGTGGAAAGCCGACGAGTCCTTCAAAACGGTGCCTTTCGTGGTTTATACCGCGACCTACATCGAGCCCGAGGATGAGCGGCTCGCGCGCAGCCTGGGTGCCGATGCATTCATCGTCAAACCTGCCGAACCCGACGAGCTGATCGCGCAGCTCGCGGCAATCGAGTCCAAGCCGGGAGCGCCAGAGCCCGGCGCCAAGTCAGCGGACGACTCACGGCTACTCGAGCAACACGGGCAGACGCTGATCCGCAAGTTGGAACAAAAGATGGCGGCCCTCGAGGAGGCGAACCGCGCTTTGAAGGCCGACATCGCCGTGCGCGAGGCGACCGAGGGGGAGCTCCGGAAAGAGACGCTGGCTCACACAAAGACGGCCGATCAGCTGCAAACGAGCGAGGCCCTGCTTCGTGTTGCCAGCCGCGTGGCGCGCCTAGGAGGTTGGTCCGTGGACCTGCGGGACATGGTCGTGCATTGGTCCGACGAGGTGTGTCTCATCCATGAGGTCCCGTTGGGTACGATCCCCACGCTCGAACAAGGCATCGAGTCGTACGCGCCCGAATTCCGCGAAACGATCCGAAGCAAGTTCGATGCGTGCGTGCGCGAGGGCACGCCGTTCGACGTCGAACTGCAGGTGATCACCAGCAGTCAAAGGCGTGTCTGGGTGCGCGCGGTGGGTGAGGCCTTGCGCGATCTCGACGGCCAAATCACTTGGGTTCACGGGGCATTCCAAGACATCGACGAGAGCAAGCGCCTCGCCGAGCAGCTCCGTCAGGCCCAGAAGATGGAAGCCATCGGCCAGCTCGCGGGCGGTGTCGCGCACGACTTCAACAACCTGCTCTCCGTGATCCTCAGCTACTCGATGTACGTGGTCGAGCAGCTCAGGCCGGGCGATCCTTTGCGGGCCGACATCGAAGAAGTTCAGCGTGCTGGGGAGCGCGCAACTACGCTCACTCGCCAGCTCCTCGCCTTCAGCCGCCAGCAGATTCTGCAGCCTCGAGTTCTCGACATCAACCAGGTGGTGCTGAGCATGGAGCGCATGTTGCGGCGGCTCCTGGGGGAAGACATCGAGCTCTCGCTCTTTACTCACCGCAGCGTGGGCAAAGTGCATGTCGATCCGACGCAGGTCGAGCAGATAGTCATGAATTTGTCGGTGAACGCTCGGGATGCCATGCCGGGCGGTGGCAAGCTGAGCATCGAGACCAGCGACGTACTGCTCGATGCCGCCTACGCCGAAGCGCACCACGGGGTAGTGCCGGGTGCGTATGTCATGCTCGCCATTACCGACACCGGCGAAGGCATGGATGCCAGCACTCGCGAGCACATCTTCGAACCTTTTTTTACGACCAAAGACAAGTCAAAGGGCACGGGTCTCGGCCTCTCCACCGTATTCGGTATCGTGCAGCAGAGCCAGGGGCACATCTGGGTCTACTCGGAGGTAGGGCGCGGCACGACCTTCAAGGTTTATTTTCCGCGTTCGAGTCACGACCTCGAGCGCGCGGCGAGCATTGCGCCGGCTGCGCCGAGCGTGCGCGGCTCGGAGACGGTCCTGCTGGTAGAAGACGAAGAGCAGGTGCGGGTGATGACGCGGTCGATCCTGCTCAGAAACGGGTACAACGTCCTCGACGCTCAGAATGGCGGCGAAGCCTTCTTGATCTGCGAGCAGTACGCCGGGCGCATCGATCTACTCGTCACCGACGTCGTGATGCCACGCATGAGCGGCCGGCAATTGGCCGAGCGCCTCGCGCCCCTGCGCCCGAGCATGAAGGTGTTGTTCATGTCCGGGTACACCGAGAATTCCATCGTTCATCACGGCGTTCTGGACGCAGGCATCTCTTTCCTCCAGAAGCCCATCACCCCGAGCGCGCTGCTGCGAAAGCTGCGTCTCGTGCTCGATGGCGGCTGACAGCGCGCGCGACCGTTTTTGCAACACCACGCTCCGTCCCGCAGCATTGATGCTCGAGCGAAGCGCGGGGGCGGGCCCGAACGAGCGAGTTTGACGCGGGAGAACCGGGTCCGCTAGCTTGCTCACTGAGTACCTGCGGCCTTCGAGCAGAGCAGAGCGGAGCGGCATGAACCACGCGGGCAGTGCGAGCGAATCCGAAACCGAGCGGCTGTCCCGCCTGTACGCGGCGCTGCGTGAGGTCAACCAGACACTGCTGCACGCCCCGAGTCGAGGAGACCTGTTCGACCGCATCTGTCGGTTGCTGGTCGAAAGCGCCGGGTTTCACCTGGCCTGGGTTGGTTGGTTCGACCCCAAGACGAGTCTCCTCGAGCCCATCGCACGTTTCGGAGAGCAAGCAGCCCACTTGGACCTCGTACGGATACACGGCGACGATCGCGTGCAGGCAGACGGTCTGACGGGCGCGGCCTTCCGGAGCGGCAGACCGGTGATGCTCGACGACTTGCGGGACGAGGCCTCGCTCGCACCGTGGCGCGACGTCGTGAAAGGCGTGCAGATGTCGTCTGCGGCGGCATCTGTCATTCGAGAGCGAGGTCACGTCGTCGGGACACTCACGGTGTACTCGGCGCGCCCACTCGCGTTTCGAGAGCACGAACTGGCATTGCTGGACGAAGCGGCGAGCGGCCTTTCTTTTGCTATCGACCGCCTGCTACTCGACGAAGATCGGGCGCGCGCGTTGGAAAAGCTCGAGCGCGAGCGCGATTTCTCCGACGCCGTCATCAATAGTTTGCCCGGAGTGCTCTACCTATACGATTTGAGCGGCAGGTTCCTGCGCTGGAATCGCAGCTTCGAGACCGTGACCGAATACGGCTCGGAGGAGATCTCGAGCATGCACCCGCTCGACTTTTTTGCCGGTACGGACGTGGACTTGGTGAAGGCACGAATCGGCGATGTGTTCACGCAGGGGCAATCGAGCGTCGAGGCGAGCTTCGTCTCCAAGAGTGGAAAAGAGACGCCTTACTTCTTCACCGGGCTTGCCACGCAAATCGAGGGGAAGCAGTGCCTGATCGGCGTCGGAATCGACATTTCCGTACGCAAGCGGGCGGAGGCGGATCTTCGCACCCGCACCGAGCAGCAAGTGGCGACCCAAGGGGAATTGGCGGAGCGCGAAGCGTTGCTGCGTATCGCCGGGCGTGTAGCACGGGTTGGGGGTTGGAGCGTTACCCTACCCGAGCGGGTCGTGCGCTGGTCCGATGAGGTTCGTGAACTGCTCGACGTGTCGGCCGGTCACGAGCCGTCGATCGAAGAGGCATTCGAATCGTACGAGCCACGGTCGCGCTCGACGTTGCGCCTGTTGTTCGAAGAATGCGTACGCGACGGTCGCCCATTCGATGTCGAGCTCGAAATCGACACGGCGAGCGGCAGGCGGCTCTCGGTGCGGGTCGTCGCCGAAGCGACTCGCAACGAGCAGGGCGAGGTTACCCGGGTTCAGGGCGCTCTGCAGGACATCAGCGAGCAGGTTCGTCTCGCCCAGCAATATCGCCAAGCTCAAAAAATGGAGGCCATTGGTCAGCTCGCGGGCGGCGTCGCGCACGACTTCAACAACTTGCTGAGCGTGATCCTGAGTTACTCGGCGATCGTTTGCGACCAGCTCAAACCTGGAGATCGATCGCGCAGCGACGTGCTGGAGATTCAGCGTGCTGGTGAGCGCGCGGCCGATCTGACGCAGCAGCTGCTCGCGTTCAGCCGCCAGCAGGTTTTGCAGCCACGCATCTTCGCGCTCAGCGAGACGGTCGCGGGCATGGAACGCATGTTGCGGCGTCTTCTGGGCGAGCACATCGAGCTGTCTTTTTTCACGCGCCGAGCGAGCGGTAAAGTGTACGCGGACCCGAGTCAGGTGGAGCAGGTCGTGATGAACCTGGCCGTGAATGCGCGCGACGCCATGCCTCAAGGCGGCAAGTTGAGCATCGAGATCGGCGATGCCGAGCTGGACAGCGCCGCTGCTCTCGAGCACCACGGCGTCGAAGCGGGTGATTACGTCATGCTGGCCGTGTCGGACACGGGGATAGGTATGGACGAAAAAACCAAAGAACGGATCTTCGAGCCGTTCTTCACGACCAAGGACAAGGCGAAGGGAACGGGGCTCGGACTCGCGACGGTGTTCGGGATCGTGAGTCAAAGCAGGGGCCACGTCTGGGTCGACTCCGAGCTCGGCAGAGGGAGCACGTTTCGTGTTTATTTTCCCCGAACCACGCAGGATCCGGCGGAGCCGGCGCACTCGGCACGAACCCCACGAGTTTTGAAAGGTACGGAGACGGTGCTGCTCGTCGAGGACGAGGAGCAATTGCGAATCGTCACGCGCTCGATCCTCGAGCGCAACGGCTATCACGTGCTCGATGCTTGCAATGGCGAGCAAGCCATCTCCGTGTGCGTGGGTTACTCGCGCGAAATCGTACTCTTGATCACGGATGTCGTGATGCCTCGCATGAGCGGCAAGCAACTGGCCGATCGACTACTGAGCCTTCGTCCCGAGCTCAAGGTCTTGTTCATGTCGGGTTACACCGAGAATTCGATCGTGCACCATGGGGTGCTCGATGAAGGCATCGAATTTCTCCCGAAGCCGATCACGCCGAGTGCGCTGCTGCGAAAAGTCCGTGAAGTGCTGGACGACCCCGCCCGGGGCGTTCGTTCGGCCGGCGCTTGATGTCGTTCAGGAACTGGTACCGCGTTCTGGCTCTATCCCTATTCGCGGTCGAAGTGCTGATCGCGACCAAGCTTGCGCACTGGACATTCGTGCGCTGGTCGCTCGGAGATGTCTTGGCGACGGCATGGCTATATTGCGCGGCACTATCGCTGCGCGAGTTTCCTCGTCGCTGGCTCGCGCTGGGCGTCTTCGTCTTCGCCTGTCTGCTCGAGTTCGCGCAGGGGCTCCAGCTCGCGCAAACGCTTGGCTTGGCTCGCGGCAGTGTGCTGCGCATCATGCTCGGGGACTCGTTCTCGTGGGGTGACATCGCTTGCTACCTCGTGGGCACCGCTCTGGCGTTGGCCGTCGACGGCCTCCTGACACGCAGCGTCGTCCCGCAAGTCAACGCGCCGTGAGTCGTGCGCGCTTGCGCCTTCATCGACCACCGACCAATCCGCAACAGGGCCTCGATGGCGCACCTATTGCGCGATGGCGCGCTCGCCCACGACTAGCGACGCAGTCGCGCTGATTCCTTAATTCGCGCGCAGGTTCTCCCGTTGGTTCGAAACCTAGTGATGCGGCCGCACGCCGCGTTCGACTTACCGAGGGAAAAGAATCATGCGCGCGATGAAAACGTTGTCGACGTCGGCGCCCGGTGCGCATTGCTTGCTGGGGGGGCTCAAAGTCGAAAGCGGGGTCGACTCGAACAAGAACCTCCTGCTAGACGCGAGCGAGGTCACCAATACGGCTTATCTGTGCACGCTGATTTGATAGGCTGCCCTCTCACTTGCCGGGGATGACCGAGCCGGTTGCAAAGTGGCGCGCGGATCGTGCAACCTAAGCGCTGGCGCCGGGCTGGGTGGCGCCTGCGAAGGAGGCGGAGAAATGAAGCAGAGCATCTTGGGGCTAGCACTGGCCGTGGGGATTGCGGCGTGCTCGGTGTCGAGTCCCGCAGCGGCTTCTTACTGCACGGAGACGAGCGTGGCGGCGCTGACGAGCGCGCCATACACGACTCATTGGGGTGCCTATCAAGGCCTAGCGTGCTTGGAGGAGCATTTCATCGCGGCCGGCGATCGCCGAGCCATCTTCGCCAGCGTGTACACGTTGACCACTCTACGCATGGCAGAGAGCATCGACGCGGGCTCGTATGTCAACACCGCCTGGATGAAGAGCTACCAGACCGAGTTCGCGAACCACTATCGCACGGCGCTGCGGGCCTACGCGCTCGGCAACCGCAGCCAGGTGCCGAGCGCCTGGCTCAAAGCGTTCGATTCGGCGGTGGGCGGTCAGACCCTGATTGTTCAGGACGTTTTGCTGGGCATGAACGCGCACATCGACTTTGACCTGCCTTTCGCGATCGAAGCCGTTGGAATCAGTCCGAGCACCAACAGTCGATACGCGGATCACAAGCGCGTCAACGCCGTCTTGGCGCAAGTGGGCGATGAAATCATCGCCGCCCTCGGCTCGCTCTACGGCTCTCACTACGCCGCGCTGGACACCGCCCTCGGGCCGCTCGACGAGCTACTGCTCGCGACAGGCATGTCGGCTGCTCGTCAGAATGCTTGGAACAACGCCGTCCTGCTCACCGCTTCGACCCCGTGGACGCGCTG
>Ga0247740_1000321_pt1 | contig 24640 bp, 28 predicted proteins | sample UWRJL148409B2_FD_180942 | JGI IMG/M metagenome (GOLD analysis project Ga0247740, IMG submission 180942) | Plant litter microbial communities from Arlington Agricultural Research Station in Wisconsin, United States - UWRJ-L148-409B-2 | ecosystem: Environmental > Terrestrial > Plant litter >...
CCTGCTGCTGCTTCGGGAAGGGCGGTCCGGGGTAGTTCGTGCGCGGGTCTGCGGGCGTGTACATGCTCATGCTGCCACCGTAGGCAGGGCGACCCTGTGAGGGCGACGGTCTTGTGCGGTCGACGACCTGCGGTTACCGTGTGCGCGCACCGGTCGCAAGCCCTCCTCCGTTTCGTCGCCGCAACCTACCGTGGAATCATGGCCAAGGAACCCGGAGAGCGCGCGAGCAAGCGCGAGAGAACCGCCCCCGACCCTGACGACCCGCGCAAGCCGGACGAGCTCAGCGAGATCACCAAGCCGTCGTGGATCTACGTGTTCAAGAAGACCGGGCGCGAGTTCACCGCCGATCAGGCCACCGATCTCGCCGCCGCGCTGACCTACTACGGCGTACTCGCGGTGTTCCCCGCGCTGCTCGCGTTCGTCTCGCTCGTCGGTCTCTTCGGCAACCCGGGCGACACCACGGATGCCCTCCTCGACCTGCTCGGAGGGCTCATCCCCTCCTCCACCCTCGACGCCGTGCGTGAGCCCATTCAAAACCTCGCGGCGTCGCCCGCCGCCGGGCTCACCTTCGTCACCGGAGTCGTGGGCGCGCTCTGGTCGGCCTCGGGCTATGTCGGCGCGTTCTCCCGCGCGATGAACCGCATCTACGCGATTCAGGAGGGGCGGCCGTTCTGGAAGCTCCGCCCCGTCACCCTCGCGGTCACCGTGCTCGCCATCGTCGTCGCGGTGATGGCGGCCGTGCTCATCACCGTGACCGGCCCGATCGCGGAGCAGGTCGGCGACTTCCTCGGTATCGGGTCGAGCGTCGTCGTGGTGTGGAACATCGTGAAGTGGCCGGTGCTCGCCTTCCTGGCGGTGCTCATCGTCGCGGTGCTCTACTACGCGACCCCGAACATCAAGCAGCCCAAGTTCCGCTGGATGAGCCTCGGCGCGCTTCTCGCCCTCGTCGTCTGGGTCGTAGCGTCGGCAGGTTTCGCGTTCTACGCCGCCAACTTCGCCAGCTACAACGCGACCTACGGCTCCATCGGCGGCATCATCGTGTTCCTGCTCTGGGTGTGGATCTCGAACATCGCGCTGCTCTTCGGCGCCGAGCTCGACGCCGAACTGGAGCGCGGCCGCGAGCTGCAGGCCGGCATCAAGGCTGAGGAGACCATCCAACTTCCGCCGCGAGACACCAAGCAGAGCGACAAGGTCGAGAAGCAGCACGCGAAGGACATCGAGGCGGGCCGCAAGCTGCGCGAGCAGGCCACGGGCAACCCCGATCCCGCAGAGGAGCCCGAGCCCGACGAGTCGGCGCCCCGGAAGAAGGACACCAAGGCCATGAAGAAGGCGATGAAGAAGCTCGACCTCGGCCACAAGCTGCAGGCCGCGCAGTTCATCGTGCCGAAGGGCAAGAAGTAGCGACCCCCTAGCGCCGTGTCGGCGGCACTCCGTACCGTGCTGGCATGACAACACGCATCGTGCAGGAATGGCTCGACAAGTACCTCCTGGCGTGGGCGTCGAACGACCCCGACGACATCCGCGCCCTCTTCACGGAGGACGCGACCTACGCCGGCAACCCCTTCGACACCACCCCGTGGACCGGCCGGGAGGCCATCGTCGCGGGCTGGATCGACAACAAGGACGAGCCCGGCGACTACACCTTCGAGGGAGCGCCACTCGCCTACGCGGACGGCATCGGGTTCATCCAGGGCCGCACCGATTACTCCAGCGGAGACGTCTACGCCAACCTCTGGGTGATCGGGTTCGCCGACGACGGTCGCGCGCACTCCTTCGTCGAGTGGTGGGTGAAGCCCCCGTCCGGCGGCAACTAGCGGATCTGCGCCGTCGCGCAACCCCCCGCTGTCGATCCGGGGATGCCCGTACGGTGGCGTAATGACCATGACCCAAGTGCGTACGGCCGCCGTGATCTACAACCCGATCAAGGTCGACCTCGATGCCCTCAAGGCGACCGCAGAGGCTCAGGCGGGCGCCTCCGAGTGGAACACGCTGTGGCTGCCCACGTCCGCCGAGGATCCGGGGCAGGGTCCGGCGCGCGAGGCGCTCGACGCCGGCGCGACCGTGATCATCGCGGCCGGGGGCGACGGCACCGTACGGGCCGTAGCCGAGGTCGTACGCGGCACCGAGGCATCCCTCGCCCTGCTGCCCTCCGGCACCGGCAACCTGCTCGCCCGCAACCTCGAGCTCACGCTCGACGACGCCGCGCACTCCTTCGAGACCGCGTACACGGGCGACGACCGCAAGATCGACGTCGCCCGCATCGACATCCGCCGGGCCGACAACTCCGTCGACAAGCACGCCTTCCTCGTGATGGCGGGCACCGGCCTCGACGCGAAGATCATGTCGAACACCGACGACGAGCTGAAGAAGAAGGTCGGCTGGCTCGCGTACGCGCAGGCGTTCGTGCGCGTGCTGCGCGACAAGACGCAGCTGCGCCTCGAGTACAAGGTCGACGCGCACCGCAACCACTCGGCCCGGGCGCAGGCGCTCATCGTCGGCAACTGCGGCTCGCTGCCTGCCAACATCCTGCTGCTGCCCGATGCGTCCGTCGACGACGGGCTGCTCGACATCATCGTCGTGAAGCCCGAGTCGCTGCGCGGCTGGCTGGCGGTCGCGTTCAAGATCCTCTGGGAGAACGGCGTCGTCAAGCGCACCAAGTGGGGCCGACGGATGACCGAGCTCAAGTCAGACTCGGTGGTCATGCGCCAGGGCAAGAGCCTGACGGTGCGGTTGAGCCGGCCCGAGGAGGTCGAGCTCGACGGCGACCCGTTCGGCGAGATGGTCGGCTGCCGTGTCACGGTCGAGCCCGGCGCGCTCACCGTGAAGGTGCCCCGATGAGCCACAAGCACCACCGCATGCCGAAGGAGCTCTACGAGAAGGAGCTCGAGCGCCTGCAGGTGGAACTCGTCGCCATGCAGCGCTGGATCGTCGACTCCGGCACCCGGGTGCTCGTGATCTTCGAGGGGCGCGACGCCGCGGGCAAGGGCGGCGCGATCAAGCGCATCATGCAGTACCTCAACCCGCGACGCGCACGGGTGGTGGCGCTGCCGCAGCCGAGCGAGAGCGAGAAGGGGCAGTGGTACTTCCAGCGCTACCTGTCGCACCTGCCGACGGCCGGCGAGATCGTGCTCATGGACCGCTCCTGGTACAACCGGGCCGGTGTCGAGCGCGTCATGGGCTACTGCACCGACGAGCAGTACGAGCTGTTCATCCAGCAGGTGCCCACCCTCGAGAGGATGCTCGTGGACGAGGGCATCGTCCTGATCAAGTACTGGTTCTCGGTGTCCGACAAGGAGCAGCAGCGCCGCTTCAAGTCCCGTCGCAACGACCCGATGCGGCAGTGGAAGCTCTCGCCCACCGACCTGGAGTCCATCACCCGGTGGGAGGACTACTCCCGTGCCAAGGATGCGATGTTCGAGGCGACCGACACCGAGCACGCCCCGTGGTGGACCATCGAGAGCGACGACAAGCGAGCATCCCGGCTGAACACCATCAGCCACCTGCTGTCGCAGATCCCGTACGAGAAGACCGAGCCCGACAAGGTGTCGATCCCCGACCGGCCGGCGGCCGAGAACTACACGCGACCTCCCCAGGAGGACCAGCGGTTCGTTCCGGATCACGTGGCCAAACTGGCGGGCTAGGCTTTACCCAACACCTCGGACCCCGGTGTCGTCAGTCTGGAGACGACCGAGGGGTGCTCATGGGAACGCTGTACTACGGGTCCGCCCGTTTCGCGATCACGTTCGAGGAGCGGGTGCTGACCCACCTGCAGATCGTGATCACCGCCAAGCTGCGCCGAGGGGAGTCGTTCACCCTCTCGTGGGCGGACGCACCGAAAGCGGGCAGCGGTCGGGGAATGGTGTGGATCTCGCCCGCCACCGACCTGCACTACAAGTTCCAGGGCAGCAAGATCGCCACGATCAACCGCACGTGGCTGATGGAGCTCGCGGCGCTCGCGAACTCCGCCCAGGGCCTGCACGTGAGCGAAGAGGGTTCGCTCATGGTCGCGGAAGTTCCGCTGTAGTCGGGAACTAATCACCGGGATGTGCTGTTCTAGTAGGTGAGGGCCGCAGCCAGCGGCTCACCCAAGGAGCGACATCCCCATGACTACTACCGAAACCGCAATCCTCGCCGGAGGATGTTTCTGGGGCGCACAGGAGCTGCTGCGCCGCCGACCCGGAGTGATCTCCAGCCGAGTGGGCTACTCGGGTGGCGACACCCCCAACGCGACATACCGCAACCACGGCGACCACGCCGAGGCCGTCGAGATCGAGTTCGACCCGTCGCTGATCTCGTACCGCGACCTGCTGGAGTTCTTCTTCCAGATCCACGACCCGTCGACCCGTGACCGCCAGGGCAACGACATCGGCCGTAGCTACCGCTCCGCGATCTACTACGAGAACGAGGAGCAGAAGCGCGTCGCTCTCGACACCATCGCCGACGTCGACGCCTCAGGTCTCTGGCCGGGCAAGGTCGTCACCGAGGTCGAGCCCGCGGGCGACTTCTGGGAGGCCGAGGACGAGCACCAGGACTACCTGGTGAAGTACCCCAACGGCTACACCTGCCACTACGTGCGCCCGGGCTGGAAGCTCCCGCACCGCGAGGAGCAGCTCGCCCAGTAAGAGCCGCTAAGGCTCGAGCACGACCTTGATGCACCCGTCCTCCTTGTTCTTGAAGAGGTCGTACATCGCCGGGGCACTCTCCAGCGATGTGCGGTGGGTGACGAGGTCGGTAACACCCAGCGGGTCGGATGGGTCTTCGACGAGCGGCCACAGGTCGGGTATCCACCTGTGGACGTTGCACTGACCCATCCGAACCGTGAGGCCCTTGTCGAACATCGTGAGCAGCGGCATCGGGTCGGCCACGCCGCCGTAGACGCCGCTGAGCGAGAGCGTGCCGCCGCGCTGCACCGACTCGATTGCGAGCATGAGGGCGGCCAGTCGGTCGACGCCGAGCGTCTTGGCTATCCGCTTCGAGGCCGCGCTGGGGAGCATCCCCACAGCTGACTGCATGAACGCGGCGACCGGGTTGCCGTGCGCCTCCATGCCGACGGCGTCGAGCACCGAGTGCGGGCCGCGCCCCTCGGTGCGGTCGAGGAGGTCCTGCAGCACGTCGCCCGTGAGGTCGAGGGTCTCGATGCCGTGGCGTTCGGCCATGGCACGGCGCTCCGGTACGGGGTCGACGGCGATCACGCGGTAGCCGAGATGGCGACCGATGCGGGACGCGAGCTGTCCGACCGGGCCGAGCCCGAGCACGGCGAGGGTTCCGCCATCGGGGACGTTCGCGTACTTCACGCCCTGCCACGCGGTCGGGAGGATGTCGCTCAGGAACAGGTAGCGCTCATCCGGAAGATCGCTGTTCACCTTCATCGCGTTGAAGTCGGCGCGCTGCACGCGCAGCTGCTCCGCCTGACCGCCGGGCACGCGCCCGTAGAGCTCGGTGTAGCCGTAGAGGGTTGCGCCCGCCTTGTGGTCACGGTTCTGCGTTGTCTCGCACTGCGAGGTGAGACCGCGCAGGCACATGTAGCAGTGGCCGCAGGCGATCACGAAGGGCACGACCACCCGGTCGCCGACGCGGAGTTCCGTCACCTCGTCGCCGACCTCGAGCACAATGCCCATCGTCTCGTGGCCCATCACGTCGTCCTTGTGCATGAACGGACCCAGCACGTCCAGGAGGTGCAGGTCGGAGCCGCAGATCGCGGCCGAGGTGACGCTGATCACCGCGTCCGTGGGATCGATGATGGTGGCATCCGGTACCGTCTCGACGTCGACTTTTCCGGTGCCCTGCCAAGTAAGTGCTCTCATGATTCCTGTCTACGTGTGACGCGTCATCTACGTCAGTGCTTGACGGATGCCCGGCAGCCGTCTACCGTCAGCGCACGTGACTACCGACCAGATCGACAACGACATCTGGCGGCCGCTCATCGCCGCCTACCCGCTGCTGCGTGCCGCTGCCGCGCTCTCCGTGTACTCGCGGGACCTGATCCACGCCGGCTCGACGGTGCAGGACTACGACGCGTACGCGGCGTCGTTCGCTACGTCCTTTGACGTAGCCCGCAGCCGCGGTGACCGGTTCGCGGTCGACTTCCGCTTCACGTCCCGCATCGTCGGTGACGGGGTTGCGAGCGAGCGCGGGGTGTTCCGGGTGGACGTGCAGCCGGCCGAGGGCGACCTGCGCACGACGTTCGGGTACTTCCAGGTGTTCTCGCGGGTCGAGGACGGGCGTTGGCGCATCCTCACCGACTTCGACGAGCCGGGGGCGTCGGAGGCCGAGTTCTGGGCAGCGGTACCGTTGGGGGCGTGACCTCCCTGATTCGCGACACCGCGGCCGGTGCTGTGCGCGGCGAAACCCTCGAGGGCGGGGTCACGAGGTTCCTCGGCATCCCGTACGCCGAGCCGCCCGTCGGTGAACTGCGGTTCCAGCCGCCCGTTGCCCGAGCCCCGTGGACCGGAACCCGCGACGCCCTCGACTTCGGCGCCACCGCGCCGCAGGCGGGTCCGGCCGGGCCGGACGAGCTGCTCCCGAACCGCGTTGAAGTCGGCGACGACTACCTCACCCTCAACATCTGGACCCGGGATGCCGACGCCTCCCTGCCCGTGATGGTGTTCATCCACGGTGGTTCGTTCAACTCGGGCACCGGCTCGCTCCCGCTCTACGACGGCGCCCGCTTCGCTCGCGACGGCGTCGTGCTGGTCACGATCAACTACCGCCTCGCCGCGGACGGGTTCTTCTGGGTCGGTGACGGCGTGCCCAACATCGGGCTGCTCGACCAGGTCGCGGCGCTCGAGTGGGTGCGCGACAACATCGCGGCGTTCGGGGGCGACCCCGCGCAGGTGACGGTGTTCGGTGAGTCCGCCGGAGCCATGAGTGTCGCGTGCCTGATGGTGATGCCGCGGGCATCCGGACTGTTCGGGCGTGCGATTCTGCAGTCGGGCGCCGGCGTCTCGGTGATCAGCCCCGAGTCGGCCCGGAAGATCGCCACCCGGCTCGCGGCGATCCTGGGCGTCGCGCCGACCCGTGTGGGCATCGCGTCCGTGCCGGTGCCCGCGCTGCTGGCGGCGGCCGCGCAGCTGGGGGCGGAGGTCTCGGCCAAGCCCTTCCGGCGGTTGTGGGGTGACGTCGCGAAGAACCTCATGGTGTTCGAGCCAGTGGTGGACGGCGACATTCTGCCGGGCATCCCCGAGGACCTCGTTCGCGCCGGCGCCGCGCGCGACATCGAGGTGCTCATCGGCACCAACACCGACGAGGCGAACCTGTTCTTCGTGCCCGGCGGTGCCCTCAAGAAGATGCCGTCGATCGTCGGGTCGGTCTTCGCGTGGACGTACGGCGCCCGACGCCCCGGCACAGTCCGTCATTACCGTCGCAATCGCCCGGAGTCGACTCCGGGGCAGGTGGCGTCGGCTGTTCTGACCGACGGCTACTACCGGATGCCCGCGCTCCGGCTCGCGGAATCCCACCCCCATGCGCACGTGTACGAGTTCGCGTGGCGCTCACCCGCCTTCGACGGCGAGCTCGGCGCCTGCCACGCCATCGAGCTCCCCTTCGTCTTCGACAACCTCGACGACCCGTCCCTCGCGCAGTTGCTGGGGGATGCCCCGCCGCAGGCCGTGGCAACGCAGGTGCACGCAGCCTGGGTCGCGTTCGCGAAGACGGGTGACCCGGGGTGGGGCGCGTACACCGCCGAGTCTCGCGTGAGCATGCGGTTCGGCGTGCCGAGCACTGTGACCGCGGTCGACCGCCCGGACGAGCGCGCCCTCTGGCCCCGTCTCTAGCTCCTCCCGCCCCAACCCGTGTTTTGCGAAATGACGGAGTTCGGGCATCCGTTGCACCTGATCATGCGGAAGTCGGCACGCGAGTAGTCGCGATTTCCGTCATTTCGGAAGGATGCCCGGGCGGGCTGCACACGTCGTGAACACCCGTGACCGTTGACAGGTGACTGCTCGGTCACCTATTCTCGTCGCGTGGACACTGACGCCGTGATCGCCGCGATCGCGGACCCGTCGCGCCGGCGCATCCTCGATGCTCTGAGGGCCAGCGACGGGCAGAGCGTCGGCGAACTCACCGAGGCGTTGGCCCCGCTCGGGCGGCACGCCGTGCTCAAGCACGTCGGCGTGCTCGAGGCGGCCGGTCTAGTTGTGTCCCGCAAGGAGGGCCGGGTTCGCCGCTGCTACCTGAACGCCGTTCCGATCGTCGAGTTGGCTCAGCGATGGATCGACGATTTCGGGGCACGGGCATCCCTCGGCCTTCTCGCACTCAAGTCCGATCTGGAGAGGAAGAACGAATCATGACCGATGACAGGATCCACGAGGTGACCGTTTCGGCGTCGGCGGACGACGCGTGGAAGGCGCTGACCGACCCCGACACGGTGCGCCGGTACTACTTCGACACGGCTCCCCGCACGACGTGGGAGGTGGGCTCGCCCATCGAGTTCGTCGACGACGACGGCGACGCCCAGATCGTCGGCGAGGTGCTCGAATTCGAGCCGCCGACACGCCTCGCCCACACCTTCATCGCCACTTGGTACGGGGAGCGCGACGACCAGGGCTCGCTGCACTGGGAGATCTCGCCGACCGACGAGGGGTGCCGCATCACGCTCATCCATCGCGGTGCTCGCGCGGCAACCCGCGAGGGGTCGGAGACCGCAGACGGCTCGCGGCAGATCATCGAGGCGCTGAAGGAGCTGCTGGAGGCTGCCTGAGGGCGCCCGGCTACAGGCCGCCCGCGATCGCCCGGCCCAGGGCATCCCCTGACGCCCACGCGGTCGAGACCGATGACCGCTCACCCCAGGAATCACCGCACACGGCCACTCCGTCGGCCCAGAGGAACGGCTGGTCGTGCTGGCCGAGGGGTCGCGCGAACGTCCAGCGGTGCGCGAACGAGTGCACTGGGGCATCCTCGAGCGATAGCAGTCGTTGCACTGCAGCGGACACGGGAGCGATGGCCCCTTCCGGATCGTCGAGGTACTCGCGAGCGAGGACCTCTGTCGTGTGCGCGACAAGAACGGGTGCGCCATCGCCGCGCCGATCACCATCGTCGGCGAGCGTCGTCAGCTCGGGGTGGTCGTTGACGAAGGCGGCATGGAACGGTTCCCACTGCCGCTGCGACCACTCGAGTACGACGGCGATGCTCGGTGCCCAGTCCTCCCGCACCGTCTCCCGCAGCGGTGACCCGGCCTCGAGCATCCTGCGTGCTTGCGGGTCGGGCATCGCGAGCACCACCAGGTCGTAGTGCTCGCCGTCGGCCCCGCCTGCACTCACCTCGCTGACTGTGACGCCCTGCTCGACCTCGAGGCCCTCCGCGAGGTCGACCACGAGCCCCCGCAGACCTGACGCCGCCGCGTACCGCACGGGCCCAGTGCTAGACCCAAGGATGCCCTCCGCCCCTGCCACGGCAACAGTGTCGGTCCACGCCCGCGCGAGCCCCCGCTCGACCCAGTCCGCCACGACGTCTCCGAACGGGGTGCCCTCCTCGGCAGTGAAGTACGCCGCCCCGATGTCCACCGTCCGCCCGTTGATCCGGCGGCTGGCCATGCGGCCTCCGGGCACCCGGCCGCGGTCCACCACCCGCGCAGTGATTCCCGCGCTCTGGAGCACGCGGGCACACGCGACCCCCGCGATGCCGGCGCCGACGATGAGGACGTGGGGTTTCTGCATCCTTCCATCTTCGACTAGTCCCCTGTCTCCCTTGCCCGCATGAGTCCGCCGGCGGTCACCGTCGCAGCGACCACGATGGCTACGAAGACCAGTAGCACGGGTGTCGGCGGGACGAAGGAGAGTGCGAGCCCCACGAGCAGGGCGGGTACCGCCAATCCTGCGTACGCGATGAGGAAGATGAGGGCGAGCGTCTCGCCCTTCCGTCCGGCTGGAGCGAGCGAGATCGCTGTCGTGACTGCTGATTTGAAGAGGAGCCCGACGCCGAGACCGGAGATGACGCCGCCTCCGATGAACACGGGGAGGCTCGCGCCGAGCGCGCCGCCAGCGACCAGACCGAGACCGATCAGGCATGCTCCCATCGCCAGTGTCACCTGGACGCGAACGGGGAGTGCTGCCAATGCGATCTGACCGGCTGCTGCCGCTGCGAACACGGAGAACGTCGTGATGCCCGCGAGCAGATGGTCGGTCGCATCGAACGACACGACGAGGAAGGTCGGCGCGAGTGAGGTGAACAGGCCAAGAACCGCGAAGGCGGAGAACGCGCCGAACGCAGCGATCGCGAACGCTCCGCCAGACCCCCGCGGGATGGAGACGCGCTGAGGGCGGTAGGGGCGGCGCCGACCATCGACGAACACTGTCTCGGGAACCACGAGCACGACGAGGGCTGCACCCAGGAACAGCAGGAGGAACACGAAGTGGGGGAGCATCAACGGCATGGGAAGGAAGTCGGCGAAGACGCCACCCACCAGCGGACCGAGCGATAGCCCGCCGAGGTTGGCCGCACCGGCCACTGAAGCGGCAAGGACCGGACTCTCCCGCGGCCTTGCGATCGCTCGTAGCTCGGTCAAGTGCGCTGTGGCCGTAGCCGTGATGATGCCCACACTCGCTCCGTCGACCACCCGCGCGGTGATGAGGCCGGGGACGTCCTGCCAGACGAGGAACATCACCGACGCGATCACCGAGAGGAGTACCGCCAGAAGAAGGATTCTGCGGCGACCGAGCGAGTCGCTGAGGTGCCCCGCCAGGAAGAGGCTCACCACTACGCCGAGTGCGTAAGCCGCGAATATCACGGTGATGGTGAAGGCGGGAAAATCATCGCGCTGTTGGTAGAGGGGGTAGAGCGGCGTCGGGATCGTCGAGTACGCCATGACCGCGAGGAAGACCAGCGCGACGATCCAGAATCCAGAGCGATGGCCGATCTGCGGCCGCGAGCGCGCGATCGGATTCGGTTCGGCCTTCCTCTTCATCTCCATGGTCCAACGCTCTCGCAGGATGGCGCCCACTGACAGAGGCAGGCGACTCAAAGCGCACCCCGGAATTGCTACAGATCGATGATTGAGCGGTCTGAGGTTCAGTCAAACGACTCTCTCGAGAAGGTCAGCTTCATTGTTAGCTGTAGTTCACGTTCGCGACGGATGGGGAACACATGTCAGGCAAGCTCGAGATCGGCATAGTCGGCGGCTCGGTCGGAGGTCTCTTCGCTGCCGCGCTCCTTACGCGTGACGGTCACCACGTCACGGTGCTCGAGCGGTCCCGTTCGGGTCTGTCACGTCGCGGCGCGGGGCTGGTCGCGCAGCAGGAGCTGATCACGCTGCTCCGGGACGTCGGACACGACGAAGCGGCCGAGATCGGAGTGGTCGCGAAGGAGCGCATTGTGCTCAACCGCGCAGGCACCGTCGTCCATCGCGACCCGACTCCGCAGACCCAACTCTCGTGGGACACCCTCTACGAGCTCTTCCGAGGTCTGATACCGACCGACGACTACCGCCTCAACGAACCGGTCCGCGGCGTCGTTGCCGCTGAGGACCACGCAATCGCCCAGCTCGAGAACGGCCAGGATATGCGGTTCGATCTGGTGATCGGCGCCGACGGCGTCCACTCGGCAACGCGCAGGGCGGTGGCGCCCGGCGAATCCGAGAACTCGTACGTCGGCTATGTGACCTGGCGTGGCTTGGTCCCCGAGCTCGCACTCCCGCCGCTTGCGCGTGATGTCCTCGTCGAGCGATTCGCGTTCTACACCGGACCGGGGGAGCATGCTCTCGGATACTTGGTCCCCGGCGCCGGCGGTGAGCTGGAACCCGGCCGCAGGCGATACAACTGGGTCTGGTACCGCAGCATGCCCGACGCGGATCTCGCCGACCTCATGATCCGATCGGGCAAGTCGTCGTTCAGCTCGTCCATGTCTCCGGGTGACCTTCCCGACGAGCTCCGAGCCCATCTGGTGAACGCCGCGATCCACAGCCTCCCGGAACCGTTCGCTCTGGCGGTCGACGCCGAGCCGGAGCCCTTCCTCCAAGCGATCTTCGACTACGTCCCGCCCAGGATGACTCGCGGGAGGGTCGCGCTACTCGGAGACGCAGCTGTGACCGTCCGTCCGCACACAGCCATGGGTGCGGCGAAGGCCGCGGGCGATGCGTCCACTCTCGCGGCCCTGATCTCACAGCTGCCCCTTGATGCCGCGCTCGCCGAGTACGACAGGATCAGACTGCCCTACGGTCGCTCGATCGCCGACTACGGCCGGCGGCTCGGAGACTCTCTTCCGTTGAGGAGCGACGAGGCATGAACGCAGCGGCCTCGCACCCGACTGGGCTCGGCCGACTTCGAAACGGCTCGATAAGTCGAGCGAGGCACCGCATCGCAGACTGAACTGCGATACGGTGCCCAGCGCACGTGGGACGAGCTACTTCTCGATGAAGGCGAGAAGGTCGGGGTTGATGATGTCGGCGTGCGTCGTCAGCATGCCGTGCGGGTAGCCCTCGTAGATCTTGAGGGTGGCGTTCTGCAGAAGTTCGGCCTGCTTGATGGAGGCGGCCTTGTAGGGCACCACCTGGTCGTCGTGGCCCTGCGTCACGAGCACCGGCACAGAGATCGCCTTGAGGTCTTCGGGAATGTGGGCTCGGAGCGAAATCGAGCCGGAAACCGTGATCCCCATGAAGAAGAAAAGCTAATCTGACCAGCTAAAAAACAGTGGGCCCGGTGGGGCTCGAACCCACGACCCGCGGATTAAAAGTCCGATGCTCTGCCAACTGAGCTACAGGCCCTACGGATCAAGCGTAGCGTTGACGGCGATGGCCGATGACTTTCACAAGCCCACCCAGTACTCCGGCGACAAGTTCGACGAGTACGAGGGTGGGGAGGACCCTGCCCAGATTCTGAGGGTCGCGCACGACACCGCGCACGCCCTCGTCGATCGCGCCCGGGAGACCGACGACCCGGCCGTGATCGACCGGCTCGTCGCCTATACCGACGCCAACGGGATCGACGCGCTCGCCGAGCTCTGGGCGCGCTCCAGCCCCCGCAGCCTGCCGGGTGCGCTGTGGCGCATCTACCTGATCCGCGTGCTCATCCGGCAGGATCCCGAGGGAACCGCCCTCCTGTTCCAGCGCGGGCTAGAAGTGCTGCCCACCATCGATGCGCTGGTGGCGGGGGCTCCCATGCCCACCGGTCCGGAGGAGATCACCCAGCTCGCCGACCAGATTCTGCGGGGGCTCTTCCGCGGTGACTTCGCGATCGCGCTCGAGAGGGGGGCATCCTTCTGTCGAATACTGGCGGCCGGATGCACGAGCCTCGCCGATGACCAAGAGCCCGTCAATCCCGAGCGCGCCACCGAGCTGACCACCCGTGCCGACCGCCTCGCGCTCACCGCCGACGAGTTCACGGCCTGCGCGCGGCTCTACCGTTCCGGCAACCTGGAGTAAAATAGACGAGCCGGGCCGTGGTAACCCCGGGCTCCACTAATAGCCGCTTCGAGCGGCCTTGCGCCGAGAGGCGTTCCGCGGCCCGGCACTCACCTCTCCTGCACAACCAATCCCGTTTCGCAAGTGCTCCGGATAACTACCGAGCAATACGCTCAACGGAAGGTGTTGGTGTCATGCTGGGAACCGTGTCTCAAGAGAATGACGTTCAACCAGACGAGCGCACTCCAGCGGTGGTCCAGCAGGACCTTCTGGAGCGGGTAGCGAAGGGCGATCAGCGCGCGTTCTCAGACCTGTACGACATGGTCTCCCCGAGGGTCTTCGGCCTCATCAAACGACTGCTGCGCGACCACGCCCAGTCGGAGGAGGTCACCCAGGAAGTTTTCCTCGAGATTTGGCAAACCGCTACGCGGTTCGATCCGAATAAAGGGGGAGCAACGACGTGGATCCTGACCATGGCCCACCGTCGTGCGGTGGACCGCGTGAGGTCCTCGCAGTCGTCGCGTGACCGGGACACCCGTATCGGAATCCGCGACCACAAGGTCGACTACGACCACGTCTCTGAAACTATTGAAGTACGACTCGAGCACGAGAGGGTGGAGAAGGCAATGACACGACTGACAGAACTGCAGCGCCAGGCTGTCTCCCTCGCGTACTACGGGGGATACAGCCACAGCGAAGTGGCCGAGATGCTGTCCGTGCCCATCGGCACGGTGAAGACACGACTGCGCGACGGCATGATCCGTCTGCGCGACGAATTGGGGGTGACATCGTGACTCCCCGTAAGCACGACGAAAGCCTGTCCGGCGCCTACGCCCTGCACGCTCTGCCCGAAGATGAGGCCAAGGCGTTCGAGGCTCAGCTCGAGGTCTCGGAGGAGGCGCGCAACGAGGTGACCGGTCTGGCCGACACCGCGGTCATGCTCGGCCTTGCTGTCGACCCCGTGACTCCGCCCGCCAGCCTCAAGGCGAGCATCATGGCGCAGATCGCCACGACCCCGCAGCTCGACCGCGAGCCTGTGGCTGAGACATCCGCGACGGTTACGGATGCGCGCTTCTCAGGCAAGGCGCAGGCGAAAGCACAGCAGCGCTGGTTCACCCGCCCGGTCAACGCCATCATCGGAGTCGCGGCTGCCGTCGCACTCATCATCGGTGGAGGCGTCGCCGTCAACGCGATCAGCACCAACGTCACCCAGCAGGCCGCCGCCGACCAGCTCGCGGCAATCTACGCGGCGGACGACTCGGCCAGCGCCAAGGCGACCGTTGCCGGTGGCGGCGAGGCGACCCTGGTGTGGGCAGCGAGCCTCGGAACGTCCGCGCTGATCGTGGAGGGCATGAACACCCTCCCGTCCGACAAGGTCTACGAGCTCTGGTACATCGACGAGGACGGCGCCCGCCCTGCCGGCACCTTCACCGTCGGCGCCGATGGCAAGACTTGGCAGGTGCTCGAGGGCGACATGGCCGCGGGCGACACCGTCGGTGTCACCGTCGAGCCGAACGGCGGCTCCAAGTCCCCGACGACCGACCCCGTGCTGGTGATCGCGAGCGCGTAACGACCCCCCTGTAAGACCGAAGGCCCCCGTGATACGTCCGGGGGCCTTCGTTGTGCGTGGGCGTCCGTAACAACTGACCGCCCGGAAAACAAGAACGCCCCCGGCGCGAGCCGAGGGCGTTCGAGTGGAGTCAGCCGGGATCAACCGAACTTGCCGGACACGTAGTCCTCGGTCGCCTGCACGGACGGCTTGGAGAACATGGTGACGGTGTCGTCGTACTCGATGAGCTTGCCGGGCTTGCCGGTTCCGGCGATGTTGAAGAAGGCGGTACGGTCGGAGACGCGCGAGGCCTGCTGCATGTTGTGGGTGACGATGACGATCGTGTACTCCTGCTTGAGCTCCTCGATGAGGTCTTCGATGGCGAGCGTCGAGATCGGGTCGAGGGCAGAGCACGGCTCGTCCATGAGGATCACCTCGGGGGAGACGGCGATCGCGCGTGCGATGCAGAGGCGCTGCTGCTGGCCGCCCGAGAGGCCGGAGCCGGGGAGCGCGAGGCGGTCCTTGACCTCGTTCCACAGGTTGGCGCCCTGCAGCGACTTCTCGACGAGATCGTCGCCCTCGCTCTTGCTCATGCGGCGGTTGTTGAGCTTGACGCCGGCGAGAACGTTGTCACGGATCGACATCGTGGGGAACGGGTTGGGGCGCTGGAAGACCATGCCGACCTGGCGACGGACCAGTACGGGGTCTACGCCCGGCCCGTAGAGGTTGTTGCCGTCGATGAGGACTTCACCCTCGACGTGCGCGCCGGGGATGACCTCGTGCATGCGGTTCAGCGTGCGGAGGAAGGTGCTCTTGCCGCAGCCGGACGGGCCGATGAAGGCCGTGACCGTGCGGGGCTCGATGGTGAGGGTGACGTCCTCCACGGCCTTGAACTTGCCGTAGTAGACGTTGAGGTCGTTGACTTCGATGCGCTTGGACATGATTCCTTCGGGTTTGCGCTCAGCGGCCGAGCTTGGGGGAGAAGATGCGGGCCACGAGCCGCGCGATGAGGTTCAGCAGCATGACGATGAGGATGAGGGTGAGCGCTCCGGCCCAGGCGCGGTCGAGGTACGGCTGCACATCGCTGCCCGGGTTGGCGTACTGGGTGTAGACGAAGACCGGGAGCGACATCATCCGGTCGGCGAAGAGGTCGTAGTTCATGCTCGCGGTGAAGCCGGAGATGATCAACAGCGGCGCGGTCTCGCCGATGACGCGGGCGATGGCCAGCGTGACGCCGGTGGTGATGCCGGCGATCGAGGTGGGGATGACGATCTTGAGGATCGTGAGCCACTTCGGCACACCGAGCGCGTACGAGGCCTCGCGCAGTTCGTTCGGCACGAGCTTGAGCATCTCCTCGCTCGAGCGCACGACGACGGGGATCATCAGCAGCGACAGGGCGACAGAACCGCCGAAGCCGAAACGGATGCCCGGGTCGTCGAACACCAGGGCGAAGAACGCGAAGGCGAACAGACCGGCGACGATCGAGGGGATGCCCGTCATCACGTCCACGAAGAACGTGATCGCCCGGGCAAGTGCGCCGCGGCCGTACTCCACGAGGTAGATGGCGGTGAGCAGCCCGACGGGGATCGAGATGAGCGCGGCCATGCCGGTGATGAGCAGGGTGCCGGTGATGGCATGGAGTGCGCCACCGCCCTCGCCGACCACGTTGCGCATCGAGCTCGAGAAGAACTGGAGGTCGAAGCGGGCGAGCCCGTTGGAGATCACCGTGTAGAGCAGCGAGATCAGCGGCAGCAGGGCGATGATGAACGCCGTCACGACGAGCGAGGTGACGAGGCGGTCCTTCGCCTGGCGGATGCCCTCGACCAGGTATGCGAGAACGAAGAGCGCGATGTCGAACAGGATCGTGCCGAGGAAGATCACGAGGGCGATGTTGAACTCGCCGCCGTTGCCGGCCGTCATGAGGCCGAAGACGCCACCGACGATGATCCAGCTGCCGACGAGGATGGCCCAGGGCGCCCACTTGGGCAGTCGCCCCGTGGTGAGGGAGTTCACGATCCCCGTGTTGGTGGAGGTGGTCGTCGTCGCGCTCATCAGTTGGCTCCTGAGAAGGCCTTGCGGCGGTTGATGACCACTCGGGCGATCGAGTTGATCACGAGGGTGATGGCGAACAGGATGAGGCCGGTCGCGATGAGGGCGTTGACGCCGACGCCGTGGGCCTCGGGGAAGTTGAGGGCGATGTTTCCCGCGATGGTGGAGGGGTTCTGCGAGCTCGTAAGCACGAACGAGATGACGGCGGCCGGTGAGAGCACCATGGCCACGACCATGGTCTCGCCGAGCGCGCGGCCGAGGCCGAGCATCGCGGCGGAGATCATGCCGGGGCGGCCGAACGGGATGACCGCGACCTGGATCATCTCCCAGCGCGTGGCACCGAGCGCGAGCGCGGCCTCCTCGTGCAGGCGGGGCGTCTGGAGGAAGACCTCGCGGGTGACAGCGGTGATGATCGGGATGATCATGACGGCGAGCACGATGGCGACGGTGAGGATCGTGCGGCCGGTGCCCGAGACATCCCCGGCGAAGAGCGGGAACCAGCGGAAGTTGTCGACCAGCCAGCCGTAGAGCGGGGTGACGGCCGGGGCAAGCACCTTGATGCCCCACAGGCCGAACACGACCGACGGCACGGCGGCCAGCAGGTCGATGATGTAGCCGAGGCCCTGGGCGACGCGGCGCGGGGCGTAGTGCGAGATGAAGAGCGCGATGCCGATGGAGATCGGAAGGGCCATCAGCAGGGCGAGGAACGCGGCCCAGACCGTACCGAAGGCGAGCGGGGCCACGTAGGCCCAGAAGCTGGAGGGGGAGCCCTTGAGCTCCGCGGGGTCCACCACGAAGGCGGGGATGCTCTGCGCGATCAGGAAGACCGCGACGGCCGCGAGTGCGGCGAGGATGAGGCTTCCGGCGACGATGGTCGCCCCCGAGAAGATCCGGTCGGCCGGGCGGAGAGTAGCTCTCGGCGACGGAGTTGCTGTCGTCATTCCTGTCTTCCTGCGAGACCGTGCTGGGCTGGGGAGTGGTGCAAGTCTGTCGGGCTGCGACCCTGCGTGCAATGCACGCGAGCCGCAGCCCGACAGGCTACTTACGGGGTGTTACTTGATCGCCTCGAGAGCGGTCGCAACCTTCGCCGACAGGTCGGACGAGAGGGGAGCGGCACCGGCGGAAGCGGCGGCCTCGGCCTGGCCCTCTTCGCTGGTCACGTACTGGATGTACGCCTTGACTGCTGGAGCAACATCGGCATCCTCGAACTCGGTGCAGGTGATGAGGTAGCTCACCAGGACGAGCGGGTAGTGGCTCGGGTCGGTGGTGAGGCGGTCGAGCTTGATCGCCAGGTCGGTGTCAGACGCGGTGTCGCCGGCGGGCGACTCGGTCACGACAGCGGCAGCGCCCTCAGCGGTGTACGCGACGAACTCGTCGCCGACCTTGATCTTCGCGACACCGAGGTCGCCGGCCTTCGACGCGTCGGCGTAGCCGATGGTGTTGGTGCCGTTGGTCACGGCGTCAACGACACCGGAGGTGCCCTGAGCGGCCTCACCGGTCGTGTAGGGGAACGGGTCAGCGGCGGGCGCGTCCCAGATCTCCGGGGCGACCTTGTTGAGGTAGTCGGTGAAGTTCTTGGTGGTACCCGAGTCGTCCGAGCGGTGCACGGCGGTGATCGGGGCGGAGGGAAGCGTCACACCGTCGTTGAGCGCGGCGATCGCTGCGTCGTCCCACGTGGTGATGGTGCCCTTGAAGATGCCGGCGATGGTCGCGGCGTCGAGGTTGAGCTCGTCAACACCCTCCACGTTGAAGATCACGGCGATCGGGGAGATGTACGCGGGCACCTGGATGTAGCCGGTGTCGGGGACGCAGGCAGCGAAGCCGCCGTCGATCTCCTCCTGCTTGAGGGCCGAGTCGGTTCCCGCGAACGAGACGCCGCCGGCGATGAACGCCTCGCGGCCCGCGCCCGAACCGGACGGGTCGTAGTTGATGGTGACGTCGGGGTTGGCGGTCTGGAAGGACGCGATCCACGCCTCCTGTGCCGAACCCTGCGACGAGGCGCCGGCGCCGTCGATCGTGCCGGAGAGGGTGCTCTCGGGAGCGTCGTCGGCGGGGGCGCCGCCCTCGTTGGCCGCGCAGGAGGAGAGCAGGATGGTGCCTGCGATGGCGATGGCACCGATGGTGCCAAGACGCTTGAAGTTCAAGATGTGTCCCTTTCAGGAGTGTGTCTACTGTGTCGGATTTCAGAACAGGCCGGTGCGACCCAAGGAAAGAACATATGCACAGCGGTTAACCACGTTCGGCCGGAGAGGTGAACGGAAGGTTAACGCCGACGGAACTCGCCGCGTTTCAGCGCGAATCTCAGGCGGGGGAGTGCGTTTCGACCGCGACGAGACCCGACTTCGGGTTCTTCAGCGAGACGTGCAGCACCGTGAAATCGCCCGTGGAGAGCGACGCCGCACGCCTCAGAGCAGCATCCGCCTCGCTGTTGGTCTCGGCCGCGATCTCCGCGATGATGCGCGGCAGCACCGGTCCGTGGCTGCAGAGCACGGCGCTCACCTTGCGCTTCAGGCGTTTGGCGACCACGGCAGGTACGTCCGATTCGCCTTCTTCGTAGGCATCCTGACTGATTGCATCCGTGGCCTTGACGGGGATGCCCGTGAGCTCCGACAGCGGAGCGACGGTGTTGAGGCAGCGCACGGCGGTGCTCGAGATGATCTTCTCGGGCGCGTACGAGGCGATGCCCTTGGCGATGCCGGACGCCTGGTCGGATCCACGGTGCATGAGCGGGCGTGTCGAGTCCGGCCCGTCCCACAGGCTCGGGTCGACGGCTTTCCCGTGACGAACGGCGATGAGCGCATAGGTGCGCGCGTTGCCGGCCTTGTACCGCTCGGCGAAGCGCTCGATCACGTCGAGGTCGTGGCTGTAGCTGAGCTTCTTGCGCGCGGCGCCGAGCGAGAGCCACTCGAGCGAGGCGATCTCGTCGTTGGGCGTGAACTTCGCCAGCTCGAGGGCGTGGTCGTTCACCTCGGCCGACCAGTAGTACACGACCTTTTCGCGGCCGTTCGGCAGCGTGTACTCGACGGTGCCGAGCGGGGCGCCGAGCACGACGCCGAGCCCGGTCTCCTCGCGGATCTCGCGCACGGCCGTCTCCGGCAGCGTCTCACCGGGGTCGACCTTGCCCTTGGGCAGCGACACGTCCGAGTGGGCGGCGCGGTAGACGACGAGCACCTTCGGTTTGCCGTCGACGATCCGCCAGCACACGGCTCCGGCCGCGAGGACCGGGGTCGCTGCGGTGGTCACCGCAGGCCGCCGCGCTTCCGCTGGGATACCTGCTTCATAAGGACATTCTGCATGTCTTCGAGGAGCGAGCCGTCGGGGTTGCGGCTGTGACGGGTCCACGTGCTATCGGCCTCGAGGTGCCACGAGCTCGTCTCGTCGCTGAGCGCGAGGGTGAAGAGGTCGTCGGTCTCCTTGAGGTGGGCCGGATCCGTGAGCCGCACCAGTGCCTCGACGCGGCGGTCGAGGTTGCGGTGCATCATGTCCGAGCTGCCGATATAGACCTGCGGGTCGCCGTTGTTGTGGAACGAGAAGATGCGCGAGTGCTCGAGGTAGCGGCCGAGGATCGAGCGCACGGTGATGTTCTCGCTCAGCCCCTCCACGCCCGGCTTGATCGCGCAGATCCCGCGGACCACCAGTTCCACGGGAACACCGGCGTTGCTCGCCCGGTACAGCGCGTCGATGATGGCCTCGTCGACGATCGAGTTGAGCTTGATACGGATGCCCGACGGCAGGCCCAGGCGGGCGTTCTCGGTCTCGACGCTGATGCGCTTCAGAAGGCCCTTGCGCAGATGCAGCGGAGCCACGAGCAGCCGCTTGAACTTCTTCTCGATCGCGTAGCCCGAGAGCTCGTTGAACAGTCGGGTCAGGTCTTTGCCGACGGTGTCGCTCGCGGTGAGCAGCCCGAGGTCCTCGTAGATGCGGCTGGTCTTCGGGTTGTAGTTGCCCGTGCCGATGTGGCTGTAGTGGCGCAGCACGCCGTTCTCCTGACGCACCACGAGCGCGAGCTTGCAGTGGGTCTTGAGCCCGACCAGCCCGTAGACGACATGTACGCCGGCCTTCTCGAGCTTGCGCGCCCACGAGATGTTGGCGGTCTCGTCGAATCGTGCCTTGATCTCGACGAGCGCGAGCACGGCCTTGCCCGACTCGGCGGCGGCAATCAGGGCCTCGACGATGGGGCTGTCACCGCTCGTGCGGTACAGCGTCTGCTTGATGGCGAGCACGTTGGGGTCGGCCGCGGCCTGCTCGAGGAAGGCCTGCACGCTGGTCGAGAACGACTCGTAGGGGTGGTGCAGCAGCACGTCCTGCTTGGCGATCGACGCGAAGATGTCGGGCTGGGCGTTCGGCTCGCTCGGCAGCAGTTGCACGGCGGTCGTCGGCACGTGGCGCGGGTACTTGAGGGAGGGACGGTCGATTCGGGTCAGCTGGAACAGGCCGCCGAGGTCGAGGGGGGCCGGGAGCCTGTAGACCTCCTGCTCGGTGATGGACAACTCGCTCATCAGTAGACCGAGAGTCACGGCATCCATGTCGTCGGTGATCTCGAGACGGATGGGCGGCCCGAAACGGCGGTTGAGGATCTGCTTCTCGAGGGCCTGCAGGAGGTTCTCGGACTCGTCCTCGTCGATCTCGACGTCCTCGTTGCGGGTGACGCGGAACTCGTGGTGCTCGAGGATCTGCATGCCCGGGAACAGGTCGCCGAGGTGGTTGGAGATGAGGTCTTCGAGGGGGATGAAGCGGAGGAAGCCGCTGTCGTCCTGCGGGAGCTGCACGAAGCGGGGGAGGTTCTGCGGCACCTTGAGGCGGGCGAACTCCTCCTTGCCCGTCTTCGGGTTGCGCACCCGGATCGAGAGGTTGAGCGAGAGGCCCGAGATGTACGGGAACGGGTGCGCCGGGTCGACCGCGAGCGGCATGAGCACCGGGAAGATCTGGCTCGAGAATATCTCGTCGATACGCACCCGGTCGGCCTCGCCGAGGTCGGCCCAGGTCTCGATATGGATGCCCGCCTCGTCGAGGTCGGGCTTGACGCCGTTGCGGAACGCGAGTGCGTGGCGCTCCTGCAGCTCGTGGGCCCGCGCGCTCACATTGCCGAGCACGCTCACGGGGGCGGTGCCGATGTTGGTGGGTACCGCTAGGCCCGTCTCGATACGGCGCTTCAGGCCGGCGACGCGCACCATGAAGAACTCGTCGAGGTTGCTGGAGAAGATCGCGAGGAAGTTCGCGCGCTCCAGCAGCGGAGTCTCGGGGTCTTCGGCGAGCTCGAGCACCCGCTGGTTGAACGCCAGCCAGCTCAGCTCGCGGTCGAGGTACCGATCCGCGGGGAGCGTCCCGTCATCGACGCTCGACGATTCATCGAGGTCGTATTCGTCGAGGGACTCGGTGGCGGCACCGGCATCGGCGAGGTTGTTGACGCTGTCCATCCAGTTATCCTGCCACTCCGACGTTAACGAACGGTGTCGTACTTCCAGAGGTACTGCACATCGACCGAGCGCGGAGTGAATCCGAAACTCCGGTAGAGGGCCAGTGCCGGGGTGTTGTCACCCTCGACATACAGGTGCGCGGTACGGATGCCCCTGCTCGCCAGTCGCGCGAGCCCGGCTTCGACGAGCCGGCGTCCGAGGCCCTCGCCCTGGCGGTCGGGGGAGACGCCGACCACGTAGAACTCGCCCTCGGTGTCGGCGACTTTGAGCCAGCAGTACCCGATGAGGGTGCCGCTGTCCCACAGCAGCAGGAAGTCGTCCGCGTCGAACCATGGTTCGGCGGTCAGTGCGTCGAGGTCGGCGCGGGTCACGGCACCCTGCTCCGGATGCCCGGCGAAGGCCCGCGCGTTCAGCTCGAGCCACGCGTCCGCGTCGGCCGGGGTATACCCGCGAAGGTTCTGTTGCGCTTCTCCGGAGTATTTCGGCGCCACGCCGTATTCGGAGGGGGCGGCAGCCGTCTCGGGGGCAGAACTCCGGAGAAGCGAATCAAAACGGGCGGGGGCGGGCGGCGGCGGGACCGGGGCCTCGAGGTGGAGCAGCTCGCGGACGGGGTGCAGTCCGTGGGAGGCGGCTAGGGCACGCGCGGCCGGGTTGTCGCCGTGCGCCCAGAACAGCATGTCGTGGTCGGTGAGGAGCGCCTCGAGGAGGCGGGTTCCGTGGCCCTGGGAACGGGCATCCGGATCGACGACGAATTCTGCCTCTGTGGAGGAGTAGATGGCGGCGGCCGGGCCGAGCCACATGACGGTGCGGGTCGGATCGACGAGGGCGCCGTCGGAGAACGGGGGCGATCCGTCGAACGCGGTCGCCCGCGCGATGAGGTCGCGGAGGCGCGCGGTGATCTCAGGCACGGTGCGGTCTCGGCCCGCGAGAGCCAGCCAGGTCGCGGGGGCGACTACTGAGACGCGGCCGCGGGGAGTCGTTCGGTGTCATCGTCGTAGACGTTGAAGCGGTAGCCGACGTTGCGAACGGTTCCGATGAGCGACTCGAGGTCGCCGAGCTTGGCGCGCAGGCGGCGCACGTGCACGTCGACCGTGCGGGTTCCGCCGAAGTAGTCGTAGCCCCAGACCTCGCTCAGCAGCTGCTCGCGGGTGAACACGCGAGAGGGATGCGTCGCCAGGAAGCGGAGCAGCTCGAACTCCTTGAACGTGAGGTCGAGGGGGCGGCCGTGCACCTTGGCCGAGTACGACGCCTCGTCGATGACGACGCCGGACGCCTGGATCTTCGAGCTCGAGGACTCGGCGGCCTGCCGGCCGAGAGCGAGACGGATGCGCGCGTCGGCCTCTGCCGGACCGGCGGACTGCAGGATCACATCGTCGACACCCCAGTCCGCCGAGACGGCGGTGAGACCGCCCTCGGTGAGGATGAGGATGAGCGGAACGGTGACGCCGGTGGTGTTGAGGATCTTGCAGAGAGATTTCGCGCTCGCCAGATCCTGCCTTGCGTCGACGAAGATCAGGTCGCAACTGGGAGCCGAAATCAACGACGCCGGTGATGCCGGAATCTGCTTCGTCGTGTGGCTCAGGAGCCCCAGTGCGGGTAAGACCTCAGTGTCGACCGCAGAGGTCAGTATCAACAGCTGCGCCAACGTGCCTCCAAAGTGCGTTTGGTAAGTCTAATGGCGGCTTAAGATCGAGTATGACGTGGCAGATATCCAGTGTTCTTCCGGTGTGGATTTTGTCCCTCGCCGGCGCCATCGTCATCGCGGTCGTTCTTCCCCGTGATCAGTACCTCACCTGGGTGGCGATCGTACTCGCGGGAGCGGTCATCCTCACCTTCTTGATTCAACTCGGAATCAGGCGTACACAGGGGTTCGTGGTGCGCGCCATGGCGAGCATCGGTATCTCGGCGCTCATCCTCGCCATCGCCTCAGGCTTCGTCGTTCTCCTCGGATAGGATCGGTACATGCTTCTCGCCCTAGAGCTCTTCTTCGTCGGCCTCCTGGTGCTGGCCACGCTCTCGATCGGTTTCGTCTCGGTCGTCGTGCTGTTCAACCTCTTCCGCGGCCAGCGCTAACGGCCGGTTCTCCATGGTCATCGAGCTCGATCCGACCATCCCGGCGGAACTCGCACCTCTCTCCTGGCTGATCGGCCTCTGGGAGGGCACCGGCATCGTCGACTACAAGGTCGGCGATGAGAGCCGAAACCTCGAGTTCGGCCAGCGCATCTCGTTCTCGCACGACGGGCTGCCGCACCTCAACTACAGCTCGTACACGTGGCTGCTCGACGGCGAGAACAC
>Ga0247740_1000322_pt1 | contig 24635 bp, 8 predicted proteins | sample UWRJL148409B2_FD_180942 | JGI IMG/M metagenome (GOLD analysis project Ga0247740, IMG submission 180942) | Plant litter microbial communities from Arlington Agricultural Research Station in Wisconsin, United States - UWRJ-L148-409B-2 | ecosystem: Environmental > Terrestrial > Plant litter >...
TACGTGTTCTTCAACTACCAGCGGTTCATTTCTGGCGTCACCCAGATCGACGCGATCGACGGCTCGACCACCGACGACTTCGACGGCACCGACCAGAACATCCTGCTCGTCGGTGACGACCACCGCCCCGACGGCGCGACCGACGCGCAGCTCGCCCAGCTGGGCACGACGGCCGACGGCGGCGCGACGCTCACCGACACCATGATGGTGATGCACATCCCCGCCGACGGCAGCTCGGCCACGCTCATCTCGTTCCCACGCGACTCCTGGGTCGACATTCCGGGACACGGCAAGAACAAGCTCAACTCGGCATTCTCGCTCGGCGGCGGCAACGACGACCCCGCGGGCGGGGCGCGACTGCTCATCTCGTCGATCCAGAACATGACCGGCCTGACGATCGACCATTACGTGCGCGTCTCGCTGCTCGGTTTCTACAACATCGCCGAGGCGCTCGGCCCGATCGACGTCTGCCTGAACAACGCGGTGAACGACCGCTACTCGACGCTCAACCTGCCGGCCGGCGTCTCGACGCTCAACGCGCAGCAGGCGTTGTCGTTCGTGCGCCAGCGTCACGGCCTGCCCCGCGGCGACCTCGACCGCCAGGTTCGCCAGCAGTACTTCCTCTCGGTCGAGGCGCGCAAGCTGCTCTCAGCCGGCACGCTGCTGAACCCGTTCAAGCTCGGCGAGGTGCTCGACGCCGTCAGCTCGTCGATCGAGACCGACTCCGGATTCAACTTCATCGACCTCGCGACGCAGATGAAGGGGCTCAGCGCCGACAACATCTCGACGGCGACCATCCCGATTCTCGGCACGCCCACGATCACGGTCGGCGGAAGCTCGCTGTCGATCGTCGAGGTCGACACGGCCGCGATGCCCGCGTTCATCGAAGACCTCATCGGCGGGCCGAGCGCCTATGAGGAGGCTGTCGCTGCGGCCCCGGCAGACGTCACGGTCGCCGTGCTCAACGGCGGCGCGGCGAACGGGTCGGCCGCGGCGGCGACAGCGTCACTCGTCTCGTTCGGGTTTGTCACGGTCGAACCCGCGTCAACCGACTCCACGGCGACCACCACGATCCAGTACCCGGCCGGCCAGGAGGGCGCGGCGAAGGCCGTCTCCGCCTACCTGCCCGGTGCCGCGGTCGTCGCGTCGACGACGGTCAGCCAGGTCACGGTCGTGCTCGGCGGCGACGGCCTGATGCCCGCCGCTCCGGTGGCGGCCGCCCCCGTCGCGCCCGCGCCCGAGACGCCGGCCGGCACCACCTACGCCGCGGGCGCCTGCATCAACTGACGCCCACTCACACTCAGTCGCGGCAAATTGCTGTTCCGGGGCGCCCGGAAGCGCAATATGCCGCCGATGAGCGATGGTCAGAGCGTCGCGACCGGCCGGGTGTCGTTGGTGACGGGCCCCGAGGTTGTCGAAGCGCGGCCGTCCGGTACGAGCGGCGCCTGCGCCGGCGCGGCCTCCGGCACGCCGGCCGACATCGCCTCCGGCACCCGCAACCGCGGCAGCGTGAGGCCGACGAGCGGCCCCACCAGCAGCGCGAACGCGAGTGTGCCGAGCCCGACGTTGCCGCCGAGCACCCAGCCGACCGCGAGCACGGTGATCTCGATCGCCGAGCGCACCCACCAGATCTTGAAGCCCCAGCGGTTGTGGATTCCGGTCATCAGCCCGTCGCGCGGCCCCGGACCGAAGCGCGCCCCGATGTACAGCCCGCTCGCGACCGAGAGCAGCAACAGCCCGCCGGCGAACAGCAGCACTTGCTGCCAGAGCTCGGTCGGCACCGGCACGAATAGCAGGCCGAGTTCGATCGACGGCCCGATCAGCAGCACGTTGGCGATGGTGCCGACGCCCGGCCTCTGCCGGATCGGTATCCAGAGCAGCAGCACGAGCGCGCCGATGATGTTCGTGAGCAGGCCGAATGAGAGCCCGGTCTGCACCACGAGGCCCTGCGTGAGCACGTCCCACGGCGGCACGCCGAGGGCTCCACGCACCATCATCGAGATGGCGATTCCGTAGGTCACGAGACCCACGAGAAGCTGGGCGATACGGCGGGCCAATAGAGCGGATTTCGACATAGCTGCAATCCAATATCTGTATTGGCCTTCCCGCAAGAGTCCAATCTGGCTAAAGTGGCCCGTATGAACCTCGTATCCGCCCGCGCGCTCGATCTGATGCTCGACAGCTGGAGGGGTGCGGGTCAGACGCCCGCCTACGAGGCGCTGGCCGATCGCATCCGGCTCCTCATTCTCGACGGGCGCATCGCTCTCGGCGTGCGTCTTCCCGCCGAACGCGACCTCGCGGCCCAGCTCGGCGTGAGTCGCACCACGGTGACCGCCGCCTACTCCGAGCTGCGCGAGCGGCAGTATCTCAGCAGCGTCCGCGGCTCGGGCAGTGTCGCGCGCCAGCCCGCCGGGCATGCCACACCGCCCGACGTGGGAGCCACCGAGCTGCTCGACTTCAGCAAGGCGAGCATGCCCGCGCTGCCCGAACTGGCGGCCGCCGCGCTCACCGCGGCCGAGAAGCTGCCCGCCTATTTCGGCGGCAGCGGATTCGACCCGGTCGGCCTGCCGGTTCTGCGCCAGGCGCTCGCCGACCGGTACGCGGCGCGCGGCCTACCCACCGACCCCGACCAGATCATGGTGACCCTGGGCGCACAGCACGCCATCGCACTGCTCGCGCGCACCCTGGTCGCCCGCGGCGACCGCGCGCTGGTCGAGACCCCGAGCTACCCGCACGCGATGGAGGCACTGCGGTCGGCCGGCGCCCGACTGGTTCCCGTGCCGGTCACCAGCCATGACGGCTGGGACGAGGAGGCCCTCGAGCAGGCGATCCAGCGCACCAGCCCGTCGATCGGCTACCTGATGCCCGACTTCCACAACCCGACCGGCCAGAGCATGCCGGCCGCGCTTCGCGAGCGCACTCTCGAGCTCGCGGCCCAGCACGGCACCACGATTGTCGCCGACGAGACGATGGCCGAGCTCGCGATCGATGCGACCGAGCGGATGCTGCCCTTCGCCGCCTATGGTGCGGCAAGCGCGCAGGCGATCCTTGTTGGATCGGTCGGCAAGACCGTCTGGGGCGGCGTGCGCATCGGCTGGATCCGCGCCGACCGCACGGTGATCGCGCGTCTCGTGCGCGCCAGGTCGAGCGGCGACCTCGGAACGCCCGCGCTCGAGCAGCTCGTGGTGACCGAGCTGCTCGGCGACTATGACGCGATTCTCGCGACGCGCGCCCGGCAGCTGGCGGCGGGCCGCGACTTCCTCGCCGCGCAGCTCGCGGCGAAACTGCCCGACTGGCAGGTGCCGCGGGTAGCCGGCGGGCTCACGACCTGGGTGAACCTCGGTGCTCCGGTGAGTTCGCAGCTCACCCTCGCCGCCCGCAACGCCGGACTGCAGATCGCGGCCGGCCCGCGGTTCGGCATCGACGGAGCGTTCGAGCGCTTTCTCCGTGTGCCGATCTCGTACTCGGAGGCCGAAACGGTGCGTGCCGTCGACGCCCTCGTGGTCGCGTGGGGCAACGTCGGCCGGGTCGCGCCGAGCGAGAGCGGCTGGCTCGCTGAAGTGGTTTAACGCCAACTGATCAGGATTATTTCTGATCGAGCGATGCGACTCCGAATCGTTTCATCCGAAACGCTCAACTTACTAACGTTTGCTCGCGGATATCAAGACTATCTTTTTGCGAATATTTGCCACTAATTTTTGAGCAACGCAGTCTGTCCCTCGAAAGGGTGACCGGCGGTGTTGGGGGAAAGCTTTCTGCGGTCTTACCCATCGTGGTCGCCCCTCGTCCAGAATGCTTTACCCGAAACTGCCTTGCTCGCATCGCTGCGCGCCGGGCGCGATCGGTTCGACCCGAAACGGACCTGTCATGCCGCTTTTTTCGCGACCTATTTTCACGCGCCGCAACGCGTTCGTCCCCGCAACGGTGGTTCTCGCCGCACTGCTCGGATCGTTGCTGCAGGTCACGCCCGCCCACGGAATCGCCGCGGCCGACGTGCCCGCCGACCCCGCAGCCTGGGCCGCGACGCCGTACTCGCCGATCGGCTGGCCCGAGCTGGCGCCGACGGCCGGGTCTCTGGAACTCACCTTCGATGGCGAAGCGGGAGGCCTTCCCGACTCGGCCGGCGTCGGCACCGGACTCACGGCAGTGCAGCCGTCGAGCGCCGCGGCCAGCTCGCCGTACTACCTTCCGGCGAACGTCACGCTCGGCGGGGGTGCGCTCTCGATCAACGCCACCAAGGGCATCGCGAACGGCAGCAACCTGACCAACAACCAGGACAACACGCTCGGCGTCGGGCTCGCCTCGGCGGGCAAGGCGCTGCTGCTCACGACGACGGTGACCAGCCCCGTCGCCACCGGCTTCGCGCAGGGCGGCCTGTGGTTCGGGCCCGACGACAAGAACTACGTGAAGCTCGTGATCGCGGCGAACACCGACACCGGCGGCCGCCAGGTGCAGCTCGCCAAAGAGATCAACGACGTGTCGCTGCCGGCGCCCAGCGTCGACCAGGTCGCCGTCACCACGACCCAGGCCGCCCTCGCCGCCGGCCCGGTCACCCTGAACCTGCTCGTCGACTCGATCAACCGCCGGGTGAGCGCGACCTACCGGGTCGGCACCGCCGCGCCGGTCGCGGTCGGCACGCTCACCGACGTTCCCGCCGGATTCTTCTCGGGCGCGCTGCTCACGCCCACCACCCGCCCGGCCGACTCGACGGTCACCGCGTTCGGCGGCGTCTTCGGCACCAAGCGCAACATGGCCGAGGCCACCCCGCTGGCCTGGGTGTTCCAAAACTTCGGCTACGCCGAGGTCGATGTGACCCCACCGGCGGCACCGTCGCAGCTCGCGGCATCCGGAACCCCCTCGACCGTCGATCTCGGCTGGACCGCTCCTGCCGACACCGACGTCGTCGGCTACCGCGTCTACCGCTCGGCCACCTCGCCCGTCGCGCTCACTGGCACGCCGATCTCGGGCGCGACACCGATCGCGGCCACCACGTTCCGCGACTCCGCCACGTTCGGCGGCAGCAGCTACCACTACGCCGTCGTCGCGGTCGACACCCTCGGCAACACGTCACCCGCCGCCGGTGTCGGACCCGCCGGTTCGTCCGTTCCCGCCGGCGACCCGGTCGCCCGCGTTGACTTCACCACCACGGCCGGAACCCCCGTTGCCGGGTACACGAAAGACGACGGCTCGGCCTACACCGCGGCCCGCGGATCGGGCTGGACCGGCCCCGACGGCGCACCCCTCGATCTCACCGCGGCCACGCGCATCCGTGCCGTCTCCGGGCAGGCCGCCGACCCGCGCCTGGCCTCGATCATCCACCTCCAGCTCGCCGCCAATCCGACGGCGGGAAGCTGGCGCCTCGATGTACCCAACGGCGTGTACACCGTGGTCGCCGGCGTCGGTGACAGTGGTGCCGGCATCACGAACGGGTACGACAGCACCCACGTGATCAACGCCGAGGGCGTGCGCCTGGTCGCGCCGTTCGTCGGCAGCGGCGACCGCCAGTACGACGAGGCGGTCGCGACCGACATCACCGTCGCCGACGGAACGCTCACGATCGACGCGGTCGGCGGAGCGAACACGAAGCTCGCCTACCTCGAGGTCTACCGCACGGCACTCACGCTGATCACTCCGGCCGTGCCCACCGGTCTCGCCGCGACCGTCGACGGCGAAGACGTCAGCCTCGCCTGGCAGCCCGCCGATTCGGCCGTCTCGTACAAGGTCTACCGCGGCACGACCGCGGCCGTCGACACGAGCGGCACCCCGCTCGCCACTGTCACCGCACCCGGCTACATCGACCTCACGACCGAGGCCGCAACCACCTACTTCTACGTCGTCGCCGCGACCAGCAAGGACGACCGCGACTCTGCCCCCTCCTCGCCCATCGAGGTCGTCGTGCCCGAGGCCGAAGAGCCGACCCCGCCGCAGCTCTGCGCCGCCGGCACCTGGAAGACCGAGCTGTTCGGCGGCACCGCGCTCGCCGGAACCCCCAAGTCGATCACCTGCGTGAGCGCGATCGACCAGTCGTACACCGACGGCACCTACCCCGACGGGCTCGACGGCCCCAACCAGTACTCGATGCGCTTCACCAAGACGATCAACGAGGGCGCCGGCAGCTACCAGCTGACCACCCGCACAGACGACGGCGTGCGCGTCAGCGTCGACGGCGTGCGCGTGCTCAACGCCTGGACCGCGCAGTCGGCCGACCAGACCCGCATCGTGCAGGTGCCGCTCGGCGATGGCCCGCACGAGATCGTCGTCGAGTACTACCAGGGCTTCAACGACGCCTCGGCGAAGGTCACCTTCACCAAGACCATCACCGCCTGCCCACCCGGCCAGTGGATGTCGGAGTACTTCGCCGGCACCAGCCTCGCCGGCGTCGTGACCAAGCGCGCCTGCATCGACGAAATCGACCAGGAGTACGCGCCGGGTGACGGCCCGACCGGCGTCGGCTCGAGCCTGTACTCGGCCCGCTTCACCCGCACCATCGACGAGGGCAAGGGCACCTTCGAGTTCACCGCCCGCGCCGACGACGGCGTGCGCGTGAGCGTCGACGGCGACCGCATCATCGACGAGTGGAGCGACCAGAGCGCCACCGAGACCTACTCCGCCGAGGTCGCCCTGTCGGCGGGCAGCCACCTCGTCGTCGTCGAGTACTACCAGGGCTACAACGAGGCCGCCGTCGAGGTCGACATCGTCAAGACCAGCAGCGACACCGAGGCGCCGACCGCCCCCGCCGAGATCTCGGCGACGGCGGGTGACGACGAGATCGAGATCGGGTGGTCCGCATCCGTTTCGACCGACGCAGTCGGATACCGCGTCTTCAGAAGCGAAAGCCTTCCTGTGGATGTCACGGGCACGCCGCTCAACGGAGCGAAAGACCTCACCGCCCGTTCGTTCGTCGACACCACCGCCGAGCCCGACACCCGGTACCACTACGTCGTCGTCGCGGTCGACGACGCGGGCAACGCCTCGCTGCCTTCCGCGGCGGCCACCGCTCTCGTCTCGACGGTTCCCGACACCGAGGCGCCCTCGGCCGCCACCGGTCTCGCCGCCACCGCCGGCGACGGTTCGGTGCAGATGGTCTGGGCGGCCCCCGCGTCGACCGACGTGGCCGGCTACCGGGTCTACCGCTCGACCGAACCCGCGGTTCCGACCACCGGTACGCCCGTCTCCGGCTCGACCCTCGTCGCGTCGACCGGCTTCACCGACAGCACGGTGACCAACGGCACCACCTACTTCTACGTCGTGGTCGCCGTCGACCTGGCCGGCAACGCGTCGACCGCCTCGAACGAGGTCGTCGCCGTGCCGAACGTGCCGAACACCACGAACGTCAAGGTCGACTTCACCGCGACGAACGCGACCCCCGTCGCCGGCTACGTCGCCGACTGGGGCCAGGCCTACGGCCTGCGCACCGGCGCGACCCAGGGCGCCGGCACCCTCAGCTACGGCTGGCTCGACACCGACGGCCACGAGCTGAGCCTCGTCGGCAACGGTCGCGACCGAGAGCGTGCGGGCATCCCCGCGCTGCTCGACTCGATCCTGCACATGCAGTACGGCGACGCGAACGGCGGCACCGGAACCAACGGCATCAAGACCGAGGGCATGTGGGAGCTCGCCGTACCCGACGGGCTCTACTCGGTGAAGATCGGTGTCGGCGACGAGAAGGGCGCCGACAGCTACGACTCGAACTACGTCGTGAACGTCGAGGGCAGCCTCGGGGTCAACGGTTTCGTGGGCAGCGACGCCACCCAGTACCAGACGGTCACCACGACGGTCGGCGTCTGGGACGGCAAGCTCACGATCGACGCACGCGACGGCGTGAACACCAAGATCGGCTACATCGAGGTCGTCGGTCTGGCCCGCGCGCCCCATGTCGACACCGTGCTGCCAGAGAACCGGGTGACCGGCCACGACGTGAACGCCGGAGTGTCGGCCACGATCAAGGTGCCCTACGCGGGCATCGGCCTCAAGCCTTCGTCGCTGCCGGGCAACGTGCACCTGTACGCGGTCGCCGGCGGCGCCGAGATTCCCACGACCGTCGGCTCCTCCGGCGGCAACGACGTGATCTCGCTCGCCCCCACGGCCCCGCTCGCCCCGAACACCCAGTACCGCTTCGAGGTGACGAGCGGTGTCACCGACAACTTCGGGGTTCCGTTCGTGCCGTTCTCGTCGTTGTTCACCACCGGATCGGGCGAGACCGGCGCGAGCGGCGAGTTCACGCCGCTCACCGGCGTGGGCTTCCAGAAGGTCGAGCTGCCCACGGGCCGCGGCAAGTTCTGGGCCTCGTTCGCCTTCGGGCCCGACGGCAAGCTCTACGGAACCACCATCGGACAGGGCATCTTCCGCTTCGACGTGGCCGCCGACGGCACGCTCGGCGAACCGGAGTCGCTCGGCTACGAGGGCTCCGCCCACATCGGACTGCTGTTCGACGAGTCGTCGACGGCCGGCAACCTCAAGGTCTGGGTGACCCGCACCACGGCGAACTTCAGCGAGCAGGGGCAGTGGGTCTCGAGCATCCACCAGCTCTCCGGCGACAAGCTGCAGGTCGACCGCCCGGTCTTCGAGGGTCTGCCCCGCTCGCTGTCCGACCACCTCACCAACTCGATGGCGTACGGTCCCGACGGACGAATCTACTTCCAGCAGGGTTCCAACCAGGCGTCGGGCGACCTCGACAACGCCTGGGGCCAGCGCGGCGAGCAGCTGCTCACGGCCGCCACCCTCGCCTTCGACCCCGACAACGCGCGGGTGGCCACGGCGGTGAACGGCGGCGCGGCGATCAACGTGAAGACCGCCGACGGCGGAACGTACTCGCCGTACGCCGCAGGTGCCCCTCTCACGATCTACGCGAGCGGCATCCGCAACGCCTACGACCTGGTCTGGCACTCCAACGACCACCTCTACGTGGCGACCAACGGCACCGCCGGCGGCGCCAACACCCCCGGCGTCACGGCCAACCCGAACGGCACCTTCACCCGCACCGCCGCGCCCGGCATACCCGGCTTCTCGACCGTGAACGGCAAAGACGTCACGGCGCAGTGTGTGCGTCGCGGTTACACCGGCGGCACCGTTCCGCCCCAGGGCAACATCGCCACCCAGCGCGACCTGCTCTTCGACGTGGTGGCCGGCGGCTACTACGGCCACCCGAACCCCGAGCGTTGCGAATTCGTTCTCAACGCCGGCAACAACCCGGCGACCCCCGACGCTCCGGGAACAAAAGAGGTCAAGTACCCGCTCGGCACCGTGGCAGATCCGAACTACCGCGGCGTCGCGTATGACTTCGAGTTCAACAAGTCGCCGAACGGCGCGCTCGAGTACACGAGTGCGACGTTCGGCGGCCAACTCAAGGGCCGCCTGCTGATCACCCGCTTCTCGAACAACAACGACCTGATCTTCCTGCAGCCCGACCCGAAGAGCGGCAAGATCCTGGGCGCGCAGACCTCGGTGGGCATCACCGGCGTCGCGAACACCACGATGAGCGGCGTCGACGGGTTCAACGACCCGCTCGAGGTCGTCGAAGACAAGAGCAACGGCAACCTGTACGTCAACCAGTACGACCGCAGCGGTGGCGACCAGCGTCTCTACCTGCTGCGCGTACCGGCCAGCCAGCAGGCCGCCGCCATCTCGAGCTCGGTCGACGAACTCGTCTTCTCGGCGGTGAAGAACGGCACGAGCGCCGCCAAGTCGGTCACCGTCACCAACAACGGCTCGAAGCCGGTCGCCCTCGCCAACACGCTCACCGGCGGCCAGACCGGCGAGTTCACCGTCACCGGCGGCAACACGACCCTGGCCCCGCAGGCCACCGCCGTGCTGAACGTCACGTTCAAGCCGAGCGCCACCGTCGGCCAGCGCGCCACGACCCTGCGGCTCACCGCGGGTGACAGCACCGTCAACGTTGGGCTGTTCGGCCTCACCATGAACGGCATCGAGGGCGGCAACGAGCCCACCTTCGCCAACGTTATGGGCACCCTCGGCTACGCGATCAACGTCGGCTGGACCAACCTCGAGGGCGGCGTGCAGCCGACCGCGAAGGGCGACGAGATTCTCGAACCGCTGTTCGTGAAGAGCGGCACCGCGGCGCCCACCGTCACCCCGCTCGCCCAGTACGCGCCGAAGGAAGACCTGCCGTTCGGCTGGTACACCGGCGACGGCACCACGGCCGAGCGCGTGAAGCTCGGCTCGATCGACACGAGCGGCTACCAGTCGCTGCTGCCGCCGTCGAGCCCGGGCACCGCCCCGAGCTTCGACCCGGGCGCCGCGAAGTTCGGCTTCTACTACTACTCGAACACCTTCCAGCGCACCGGCTTCACCGAAGACCGCCTGAACACCGGCATCGCCCACCGCGCCCGCATCTACCCGGCCAAGAACCGCGCCGGCACGATCATGACCAACTCCTACATCGTGGCCTTCGAAGACGCCTCGAACGGCGACTACCAGGACTACGTGTTCCTCGTCACCGGCGTGAAGCCGGCCACCGACACCGGTTCGGTCGACGGCGGCGTGCGCGTCGACTTCACGACCGCGGCCGCAGCGCTGCCCCCGGGCTACCTGCGCGACTACGGCCAGGCGTTCAGCCTGCGCACCGGAGCCGACCAGGGCACCAGCCTGTCGTACGGCTGGAAGAACGACGTGACCGAGAACGACGTAGACCTCTCGGTCGGCGGCACCGCCGGCAACGGCCGCGACCGCGCGACCAGCCAGACCGACCAGCGGCTCGACACCTTTATGCACATGCAGGGTTCCGACGTCACCGGCACCTTCAACGGCAACCCGACCGACGCGCTCTGGGAGCTCGCCGTGCCGAACGGCCAGTACACGGTGACCGTCGCGGTCGGCGACCCTGCCCCGCAGACCGACGTCGAGATCCACCAGATCAACGTCGAGGGCACCGCGCTCATCGAGCGCTTCACCCCGAGCGGTGCCGCGGGCTCCGCGACCCGGCACAAGACGGCCTCGCAGGTCGTCACCGTGACCGACGGCTTCATCACCGTCGACGCCCGCGGCGGCCAGAACACGAAGATCAGCTACGTCGACGTGATCCCGGTGGCCGACAACGGCGGCGGAGACGACCCGACCGACGGCGCCCAGGTGAAGGTCAACTTCCGCACCCCCGGCGCCCCCGCGACCGCCGGCTGGACCGCCGACGTCGGCAACGCCTTCACCGACGCGGCCGGCTTCGGCTGGGCGACGGCGACCGGCGCCCCGGTCGACCGCTCGACCTTCCTCCGCTACCGCGCGGCCCCCACCGCCGGCATCGCCTACCCGAGCGACCCGCTGCTGCACACCGGCGCCCACCTGCAGGAGCCCACGGCCGCGGTCTGGGAGTACGAGGTGCCCGACGGCGAGTACGAGGTGGCCGTCTCTGTCGGCGACTCCGCGTTCCTTGACTCGGTGCACACGGTCACCGCCGAGGGCCAGCCCGTCGTCGCGACCTTCGCGCCCACCGGCACCACCCCGTTCCAGACCGGCAAGCGCACGGTCACCGTGACCGACGGCAAGCTCACCATCGCCGGCACCGGAACCAACACCAAGATCAACTGGGTCTCGATCAAGGGCGACGGGCTCACGACCCCGCCGCCGGCCGGAGCCAGCACGAAGATCAACTTCCAGCCCTCCACCGTGACCGCCCCCACCGGATGGGTCGCCGACACCGGCGCCGCCTTCGACGCGGCCCGCGGCTACGGCTGGTTCACCGGCGGCGTCGCGACCGACCGCTCGGCGGCCACGCGCTACCGCAACGTGCCGACGCCCGGCATCACCTACCCGACCGGCGACCTGACCAGGCAGACCTTCATCCTCACCCAGGCCGGCCCGGTCGACGGCGTCACCGACGGCGTCTGGCAGTACGCGGTCGCGAACGGCACCTACACGGTGGCGGTCTCGGTCGGTGACGCAGGCTACCTCGACTCGGTGCACGGCGTCACCGTCGAGGGCACCCCGGTCATCACCTCGTTCACTCCCACCGGAACGACCCCGTTCGCCACCGGCACCGCCGAGGTGACCGTCACCGACGGCCTGCTCACGCTGACCCCGACCGGCACGAACACCAAGGTCGACTGGATCACCATCACCGGCGCCGAGATCGCTGCCCCGTCGATCACCGTCACCTCGAACGGCACGGCGGTCGGCGCGAGCTCGACCAGCGGCCCGGCGAACGTGGTGCTCGCGGCCACGGCGGCGGGCGGGGCGACGGTCTCGTCGCTCAGCTACGCGCTCGACGGTGCGCCGGCCACCCCCTACACGGCGCCGCTCGCGCTCGGTGTCGGCAGCCACACCCTCGTGGTCACCGCCGTCGACTCCGACGACCGCACCTCCACCCGCACGGTGACCTTCACGATCGAGGACATCGGCGGAACCTTGGTGCTGCGCAACGAACAGGCCACCCGGGTTAACGGCGCGCCGATCCCCGGCTTCAGCGAGGACTGGCTGGTGATGCAGCGCATCAACAGCGGCGTCGTGCTGCACCAGACGGTCGACACCGCCACGGTCACCCTGACCAACTCGGGCACCAAGCCGCTGCGCATCGCCAGCATCGCCATCAGCGGCCCGCAGGGTGCGCAGTTCGAGATGACGGATGCGCCAGCCGGCGTACGCACCGTGGCCCCCGGCGCGTCCACCCCGGTCACGGTGAAGTTCATCGCGACCACCGGCAGCAAGGGCGTGCGAGCCGCGCAGCTCGTGATCACCTCGAGCGACCCGGCCCAGCCGGTCACCACCGTGCAGCTGCGCGGCGGCTACATGACGGCTCCCGAGGGAGGCAGCGAACTGACGCTGCCGCAGATCTCCGAGCTGTTCGGCTGGACGACCGACATCGGCACCCTCGAGAACGGCGACGAGATGCGCACCTCGCCGCTCGCCGGCGAGGAGGTGCGGTCGCTGCTCTGGAAGCGCGCCGACGCCAGCCTGCCGGTGAACGTGCGCCAGCTCGCCGCCTTCCACGGCTGCTGCGACCAGACCGAGGTGGTGAGCGTCAACGGCGCCACCGCGCGTCACGCCGCACCCTACGGCCAGTCGATCCTGCCGCTCACCGCGACCGCGACGCCGACCCAGCTGTCGACGAGCCCGACCGGCAACTTCGGCATCATCGTCGCCGGACAGAGCACGAACAACACCGCGTACATGGCCTCGAAGACCTGGCCGGTGCGCGACCGCAACGGCCAGATCGTCGCCGGGGCCTGGATCGTCGGCCACGACTACGTGAGCTCGCCGAACCAGTGCGGCATCGCCCCGACCAATTGCGACTTCCAGGACAACGCGTACCTCATCACGAACGTGCTGCCCGTCGCCTCCAGCGACACGGTCGTGCCTCCCGCACCCGGTACACCCACGGCCACGGTCGGAACCTCCGACGTGACCCTGGCCTGGCCCGCCGCGGCGGCGGTCGCACCCGACCTCGCCGGCTACTACGTCGAGCGGGCCACGAGCGCCACCGGAACCTACACGCGCCTCACCTCGACGCCGATCCGGGACACCGGGTTCGTCGACGCGGCCCTGCCGGCCTTCGCGAACACCGTCTACTACCGGGTGATCGCGGTCGACGCGTCGGGTAACGTCTCGACGCCCGCCACCAGCGGTGCCGTCGACATCTCCGGCGTCACCGGCCGCGCGATCCTGATCAAGGCCGGAGGAGCGGCGGTCACCACCGGCGGCCGCACGTTCGTCGCCGACGCCTTCTTCACGGGAGGCGCCGCGTACCGCAACCCCGCGGTCACCCAGATCGCCGGCACCACCGACGACGCGCTCTACACCTCGGAGCGCAGCGAGGCCCCGACGTTCGCCTACGACATCCCGGTGCCGAGCGGCCTCTACGAGGTCAAGCTGCACTTCGCCGAGATCTACCACGGTGCCACCGGCGGCGGTACGGGCGGCGCGGGCAAGCGCGTCTTCGACGTCAACTTCGAGGGCGGGGTCACCGAGATGCCGTCGCTCGACCTGAACGCGCGGGTCGCGCCGATGACCGCCTACGTCACGACCAACTCGGTCGGTGTCACCGACGGCAACCTCGACATCGACTTCTCGGCCAGGGTGGACTACCCGACGATCTCGGCCATCGAGGTCGTGCGTGTCGGCGATGCGCCGATCCCGCCGGCCGCGCCGTCGGGTGTCACCGCGACCGTCGCGGGCGCATCCGTCACCGTCTCTTGGACCGCGGTCGCCGGCGCCACCGGCTACACCGTCGAACGCGCGACCTCGGCGACCGGACCGTGGAGCGTCATCGGCGGAAGCTCGCCGATCACCGCAACCAGCCTGACGGATGCCGCCCTGCCGTTCACGTCGACGACGTACTACCGGGTGACCACCGTCTCGGCGACCGGCAGCTCCGCGGCCTCCGCGGTGGCGTCGGCCGACATCGCACGGCTCTACGTGCCCACCGGCGTCACCGCGACGCCGAACGCGACCGGCGTGACCGTCGCCTGGACGGCCCCCATCGGCAGCGGCGTCACCGGCTACCGGGTCGAGCGTGCGCTCGCCGCGGCCGGACCGTTCACCACGATCAGCACCTTCGCGGTGACCGGGCTCAGCTTCACCGACGCGGCCGTGCCGTTCGGCAGCGCCGCGCATTACCGAGTGATCGCGCTCGGGGCAGGCAGCGCCACCTCGGCGCCGAGCGCCGTCGCCTCGACCGACATCACGGGGGTCGCGCAGGCGATCCGCGTGAACGCGGGCGGCCCGGCACTCACCGTCGGCGGAAGAACGTGGGCGGCCGACTCCGGCTTCACCGGGGGCAAGGCGTACACGAACCCCGCCGTCACCCAGATCGCCGGAACCACCGACGACGCGCTCTACCTCACCGAGCGCAGCGCCACAACGAACCTCGCACCGTTCGCCTACGACTTCGCACTGCCGAACGGCAGCTACGAGGTGAAGCTGCACTTCGCGGAGATCTTCCACGGGGCGACCGGCGGCGGCGCGGGCGGCACCGGCAAGCGCGTCTTCTCGGTGAACCTCGAGGGCGGACCGGCCGAGCAGGCGAACATCGACCTCAACGCCCGCGTCGGCTCGATGACCGCGCTGGTCACCACCAACCTGGTCACCCTCACCGACGGCAACCTCGACATCGACTTCACATCGACCGTCGACCAGGCCAAGATCTCGGCGATCGAGATCGTGCGGGCGGTCGTGCCGCAGGCACCCACCGGGCTGGTCGCCACGACCACGTCGAGCGCCGTCAACCTGGCCTGGCAGGGCACACCCGGGTTCTACGTGCAGCGTTCGGTCGCAGCATCCGGACCATGGGCGCGCATCAGCGGAGCCTCGCTGCTGACCACCGGCGCCTACACCGACGGCACCCTCGCCGTCGGCGCCACCGCCTACTACCGGGTGGTCTCGGTCGGGGCGACCGGGCTCGAGTCGCCGGCGTCGGCCGTGGTCTCGGCCACGATCGCACCGCCCGCGCAGCAGCCGGTGCGCATCAACACCGGTGGCGGCGCGCTCAACCTGGGCGGCGTCAACTGGCTCGCCGACACCTACTCGACCGGCGGCAAGGTCTACTCGAACCCGGCGGTCACCCAGATCGGCGGAACCACGAGCGATCAGCTCTACCTGAACGAGCGCAGCACCACTGCCGCGCCCGGGTCGTTCGGCTACAACGTGCCCGTCGCCAACGGCGTCTACACGGTGAAGCTGCACTTTGCGGAGATCTTCCACGGGGCGACCGGTGGCGGAGCCGCCGGAACCGGCAAGCGCGTCTTCAGCGTCAACTTCGAAGAGGGCACGCCCGAGATCACCGGGCTCGACCTCAACACGAAGGTCGCGCCGATGAACGCCTACATCACGACCAACCAGGTCACGGTGACCGGCGGCAACCTCGACATCGACTTCGCGTCGACCGTCGACCAGCCGACCATCGCGGCGATCGAGATCATCCCAGGGACGATTGCGGATGCCGCGGCGCCCGCCGCACCCACGGGCGTCGCCATCGCGGCGACCGGGTCGGGCAACACCGTGACCTTCGCGGCGAGCGGGTCGGCCGACGTCAGCGGCTACATCGTGGAGCGTGCCTCAGCCGCGGCCGGGCCGTTCACCCGGCTCACGGCGGTACCGATCGCCTCACTCTCGTTCGTCGACCAGACCGCGCCGGCCACGGCCGGCACCGTCTACTACCGGGTGACCGCGGTCGCCTCGAGCGGACTCACCGCCACGAGCGCCGTGGCCAGCGTCACCCGCGCGGCGACCGGACCCACCGTGCGCATCAACGCGGGTGGACCGACCGTGACCACGGGCGGCGTCTCCTGGCTCGCCGACTCGTTCTATAGCGGGGGCGGCAAGGCCTACAGCAACCCGGGCGTTACGCAGATCGCGGGAACCACCAACGACGTTCTCTACTTGAACGAGCGCAGCACCACCGCCGACAAGGGCTCGTACTCCTACGACGTGCCGCTCGCCAACGGCAACTACACGGTGCGGCTGCACTTCGCCGAGATCTACCACGGTGCGACCGGCGGCGGAACGGGCGGAACCGGCAAGCGCGTGTTCTCGGTGAACTTCGAGGGCGGAGCGACCGAGATCAGCGGTCTCGATCTCAACGCCCGCGTCGCCCCTATGACCGCGGTCGTGATCGAGAACGTGGTGACCGTCGCCGGCGGCAACCTCGACATCGACTTCTCGGCCTCGGTCGACCAGCCGACGCTCGCCGCGATCGAGATCGTGCCGGTCGCGGCGCCGACGACGCCCACCGTGCCCGCCCCGGCCGCGCCCGCCCCGACGACGCCGGACTCGGGAACGGGCACGCCGGCAACGCCCAGCACGCCGGACGCCTCGACTCCGAACGCCTCGACGCCGGGCACCGGAACATCCGCGCCGACGGCGCCCGCGGCCCCCGGCGTGACGCCGAGTGTCAGCCCCGAGATCGCGCCGACCATCACCCCCGACGCGGCGCCGAACGCGGCGCCGGCTGCTGCACCCGCAGCGACCGCGCCCACCGCCTCGGTGTCCAGCGCCTCTGTGTCCACCCGGGCGCCCGCGACGCTCGCCCGGCTGTTCCCGATCGGCGAGGGACTCGTCGCGATGCCGTCGACCTCGGCGTCCGATCAGGCGACGGCAACGTCGTCAGAAGCGGCCGCATCGACCGGGTCCGGCACGTCGTCCAGCTCGGCCGGCCGCTCGGGCTCCGCGCCCGCCGCTGCTGGCGGTGAGGGGACTGAGGAGGCGAACGAGGCCCTCTCGGCCTCCGCCGCATCGGCAACCTCGCCGCTGGACGACCCGCGCGTCCAGGCGCTGCTGCTGGTGTTGCTCATCGCGGTGGCGGCCGCGGTCGCCCTGCTGGCCTCGAACCTGCTGCGCCGCAGCGGTTTCGTACGCCGCTTCCTGACCGGGCGCCGCGCGACCGTCTAGGGCGAGCCGCAGCGTCGTCCCGTGCGTCCGTCCCTCCGGGGGCGGACGCACAAATAATCCGACGGGAGTATGTGACGCGGCACGGGTGCGAGGGATAATTTGTTGCAGCGCACGTCGTTGTGCTTTTTGCCACAGCAACCCAGGGAGCCTGCCCCGTGCACCTTTTGTCCGTCTTCAGCCTGCGCAACCGTGCACTCATCGCGCTCGTCACGATCGTGGTGGGAATCTTCGGCGGTGTAGCGCTCACCTCGCTCAAGCAAGAGCTCATCCCCTCGCTGTCGCTGCCGCAGATCTTCGTCATCACGTCGTACCCCGGCGCCAGCCCCGAGGTCGTCAACGAAGACGTGTCGACCCCGATCGAGACGGCCATCCAGAGCGTTCCGGGCCTCGACGGCACCACCGCGACCTCGAACGCCAACGTCTCCACCATCACCGCCTCCTTCGAATACGGCACCGACATCACCACCTCCGAGCAGAAGGTGCAGCTCGCGATCAACCGCCTCTCGTCGCAGCTGCCCGACAGCGCCGAGACCCAGGTGCTCACGTTCAACATCAGCGACCTGCCGGTCATCCAGATCGCCGTCACCAGCGACCTCGACCCGCGCGACCTCTCGGCCCAGCTCGAGAACTCGGCGATCGCCGACATCAAGCAGCTCGACGGCGTCAGCGACGCGAGCCTGCAGGGCGCGACCACGCAGCGCGTGGTCATCACCCCCGACGACGCGGCCCTGTTCGCCGCGGGCCTCAGCACCCAGTCGATCCGTGACGCCCTCGACGACAACGGCGTGCTGCTGCCCGCCGGCGAGATCACCGAAGACGGCAAGACCCTCACCGTGCAGGCCGGATCGCGCATCCAGTCCACCGACGACCTCGCCGCGCTGCCCCTGCTCGGCGGTGACAGCGTGGTCACGCTCGGCAGCGTCGCTACGGTCACCCTCGAGAACGACCCGATCACCGGAATCTCGCGCGTCGACGGCGAACCGTCGCTCACCATCGCCGTCACCAAGTCGCCCGCGGGCAACACTGTCGAGGTCTCGAAGCTCGTGCAGGAGCTCATCCCCGAGATCGAGGACTCCCTCGGCAGCAACACCAAACTGACCGTCGTCTTCGATCAGGCACCCTTCATCGAAGAGTCGATCAACAGTCTCGCCGTCGAGGGCCTGCTCGGCCTCGTCTTCGCCGTCATCGTGATCTTGGTCTTCCTCCTCTCTATTAGGTCGACACTCGTGACGGCGATCTCTATCCCCGTCTCGGTGCTCATCACCTTCGTCGGCATGCAGGTCTCGGGCTACACGCTCAACATCATCACCCTCGGTGCACTGACCATAGCCATCGGCCGCGTCGTCGACGACTCGATCGTCGTGATCGAGAACATCAAGCGCCACCTCGGCCTTGGGGAGGACAAGAAGACCGCCATCCTCAACGCCGTGAAGGAGGTGGCCGGCGCCGTCACCGCGTCGACCGTCACCACGGTCGCGGTGTTCCTGCCGCTCGCGCTCGTCGGCGACGTCACCGGCGAGCTGTTCCGCCCGTTCGCCCTCACCGTCACCATCTCGCTCGCCGCGAGCCTCTTCGTGTCGCTCACCATCGTGCCGGTGCTGGCCTACTGGTTCCTCAAGACCAAGCCGGTGCACAAGCACGCGGGCACCGTCTCGCCGACCGAAGACGAGCTCGAGGCTCCCGGCCGCCTGCAGAAGTCGTACCTGCCGATCATCCACTGGACGCTCAAGCGCCCGTGGCTCACCCTCCTCGCCGCGGCCCTCGTGCTCGTGCTCACCGGCCTCGTCAGCCCGCTGCTCAAGACCAACTTCATCGGCGACAGCGGCCAGAACACCCTCACCGTCACCCAGACGCTGCCGCTCGGCTCGAGCCTCGAGGTGCGCGACGAAGCGGCGATGAAGGTCGAAGAGGCGCTCATCGACCTGCCCGGCGTCGACACCGTGCAGCTCTCGCTCGGCTCGAGCGGAAGCGCCCTCACGGCCGCCTTCACCGGCGGCGGCTCGACCACGTTCTCGCTGACCACCGACCCCGACGTCGACCAGGAGGAGCTGCAGGCCGACGTGCGTGACGCGGTGGCCGACATCGACGACGCGGGCGAGATCAGCCTCGCGGCGGCAGGCGCTGGCTTCGCGTCATCCGATATCGAAATCAATGTCACGGCCAACGACTCCGACGACCTGACCACCGCGGCCGACGCGATCCTGGCCGAGGTCGAGAAGCTCGACGTCGTGGCCGAGGCATCGAGCAACCTCTCGGTGACCCAGCCGTTCGTCGCCATCACCGTCGACCGCACGAAGGCTGCCGAAGCCGGCCTCAGCGAGATCGCCGTCGGTGGCATCGTGACCGCCGCGATGAACCCGAGCGCGACCGGATCCGTCGTGATCGACGAGGAGACCCTGTCGATCTACATCGACAACGCGAGCGCCCCGACGACGCTCGAGGAGATCCGCGCGTTCCAGATCCCGACGGCGACCGGACTCGTGCCACTCTCCGACCTCGCGACGGTCGAGCAGGCCGACGGCCCCTCGAGCATCACCACCATCGAGGGCGTGCGCAGCGCGACCGTCAGCGTGACCCCGGGCAGCGACGACGTTGGAACCGCGTCGAGCCTCGTCTCGGCCGCCGTCGCCGACGTCGACCTGCCGGCCGGTGCAAGCGCCGAGCTTGGCGGCGTCACCTCGCAGCAGACTGACGCGTTCCAGCAGCTCGGACTCGCATTGCTCATCGCCATCCTCATCGTCTACGTCGTGATGGTTGCGACCTTCAAGAGCCTGCGCCAGCCGCTGCTGCTGCTGGTCTCGGTACCGTTCGCCGCGACCGGCGCGATCCTGCTGCAGGTGGCCACCGGCATCCCGCTCGGAGTGCCGTCGCTCATCGGTGTGCTGATGCTCATCGGAATCGTGGTGACGAACGCGATCGTGCTCGTCGACCTGATCAACCAGTACCGCGAACGCGGCATGACCGTGCGCGACGCGATCGTGCACGGTGCCTCGCGCCGACTGCGCCCGATCCTCATGACGGCTCTCGCGACGATCTTCGCGCTGCTGCCGCTCGGCATCGGGCTCACCGGCCACGGCGGGTTCATCTCGCAGCCGCTCGCGATCATCGTGATCGGCGGACTCGTGTCGTCGACCATCCTCACCCTGGTCGTACTGCCCACGCTGTACTACCTGGTCGAGGGTCGCAAGGAGCGTCGCGCCGACAAGCGCGCCGCTCGCGAGAAGGCCGGCACGCAGCCCGAGGTCGAGCCCACCGCCTAGGCTCGGAGCATGGCAACTCCCGACTTCGTCCTGGCCCTGCGCGAGAAAGTCGGCACCCACCCGCTGTGGCTCTCCGGAGTCACGGCGGTGGTGCTGCGCGACGACACGCACGTGCTGCTCGTGCGCCGCTCCGACACCGGCGCGTGGACTCCGGTCACTGGCATCATCGACCCGGCCGAGGAGCCGGCCGTCGCCGCCGCGCGCGAGATCCTCGAGGAGGCCAACGTCGTCGCGACGGTCGACACCCTCGTCTGGGTGAAGGTGACGGCGCCGGTGCGCTACGACAACGGCGACGAGTCGCAGTACCTCGACCTGATCTTCCGCTGCAGCTACGTCTCCGGCGACGCCTTCCCCGCCGACGGCGAGAACACCGAGGCGGCCTGGTTCCCGATCGACGACCTGCCCGAGATCAGCGACGACATGCGCGGACGCGTGATGAGCGCGGTCGAGACCGACGGGGTCGCCCGCTTCGAACGCTGAGCCTGCGAGCACTGAGCCTGCGAGCACTCTCGCCCGCGTGCCAAATGCAGGAGAAATCACGTCGAGTCACACGTTCTCGCCGATGCGCGGCCCTCGCGGCCGAAATCTCCTGCATTTGGCACGGAGGAAGAGGGGGAGGCGAGCTCAGGCCAGCCGCTTCTCCATACACACGCTCGACTCGTCGCCGACGTACTTGCCGAAGTTCTCGATGTGCACGTAGCCGTGTTTGAGATAGAGCGCGATCGCGTCGGGCTGCTCCCATCCGGTCTCGAGACGGATGACGGTGACGGATGCCGCGGCGGCAGCCTCCGCGAGGCGGCGTAGCAGCGCGCCCGCGACGCCGCGTCCCCTCTGGTTCTCGGCCACGAACATCCGCTTCACTTCGGCGGATCCGTCACCGTTGTCGACCAGGGCGACGATGCCCGCCAGCCCCTCGTCGCGTGCCACGAACAGCGAGACGCCCGGCCGCTCGAGGTCGGCGATATCGAGCCTGTGGTACGCCTCGGGCGGGTAGAGCGAGAGCGCGTAGTCGTCGGCGACGCGCATGAGCTCGAGCACGTCGGGCTGGCGCGGGGGTTCGATGGCGATCGTGGCGGGCATGCATCAATTCTGTCCCCTTGACGCCCGTCGCCCGGCGCGAGAAAGATGGGCGGCAACGCGCGACGAGCAGCGCGACACGACGCCGGCAGCATCGCCGCAGCGACGAATGCCACCGGTGGTGAAACCATCCGGAGGAAGACATGACTATCAAGCGAACAAGGGCGTTCGCGGCGATAGTGGCGGCACTCGTTGTGCCGGCGCTGTTGGCGACGTCCCCGGCACTGGCGGCACCGACGGGTGGATCACCCGGCCACCATCACCCACCGGCGCCCGCCCCGACGGCGCAACTCATCGCATCCGGCCTGCAGGGCACATCGGGCAGCACCGTCGGACCCGACGGCGCCCTCTACGTGACCGAGGGCGCGGTCGGCCAGATCACCCGGGTCGATCCGCGAACCGGGGAGACCTCGGTCTACGCGAACGGCCTGCCCGCCTCGGTGATCGGCATCGCGGGTGCGATCGACATCGACTTCGTCGGCCGCACCGCCTACGTTCTGGTCTCGGTCGTCGGCGACGACGCGACCGGACCGAACGGTCCCGGCACGAGCGTCGACGGCATCTACCGCGTCGACGGGCCGAGCAGCTTCACGGTCGTCGCCGACCTCGGCGCCTGGTCGCTCGCCAACCCGCCCGAGACCGACTTCTTTCTGACGCGCGGCGTGCAGTTCGCGCTTCAGGCGACGCGCTCGGGCTTCCTCGTGACCGACGGACACCACAACCGCGTGCTCAAGGTCACGCGCTCGGGCGAGATCAGCGAGCTGGCCACGTTCGGCAACACCGTGCCGACCGGTCTCGCGGTCGACGGCCGCACCATCTACCTGGCTGAGGCCGGGCCGGTTCCGCACCTGCCCGAGACGGGCCGCATCCTCGCCTTCTCGGCCCGCAACCCCGAGCCCCGCGTGGTCGCCGCCGGCTACAGCCTCATGATCGACGTCGAATTCGGCAGATGCGACGTGCTCTACGGCCTGTCACAGGGCGATTCGCCCGGGCAGGTTCCCGACGGTTCGCCCGCCCTCGGCGACAGCGGTGAGCTGCTGCGCGTCAACCGTGACGGCACGATGACGCCCGTGGTCAGCGCGCTCGACCTGCCGACCTCGCTCGAATTCATCAGGGACACCGCCCTCGTCGTCACCCTGAACGGCGAGATCTGGCGCGTCGACAACGTGTCCGGCTCCCCGTGGAAGCACGGCTGCCGAGACGGAGGCCGTCACAGCGACGACCTGTAGTCGAGGACCGAGAGGGGCGGATGCCGCGGCTGCAGCCTGCGTGATGGTGGCGCCGCGGCATCCGCTCGTTCGACGAAGGTCAATGTCGTTCTCTACCGATCGCCATTCGCGGAGGTCGCGCTTTCCAGTGCGAGTTCGAATTGCGGAGCGAGGTCAGCGCTCGCCGTAACCGAGATGTGGATGTCGTCCAGATAGAGGGTGATGTCGCCCTGCTGGGTGGAACAGGTTCCGGCCGGGCAGAAATAGTCACGGAAGTCGAGAATCGCGGCCCCGGTGTCGAGTGCTACGGCGTCGATGATGTCGCGGGTGGGACCCTGCAAGTCATCCATGTCAGCGATCGAAGCCGTCGCGATGCAGTCACCCGCGATGATCGTCGCGGTATTACAGCCGAGCTTTGCCCACCCGGGTTCGGGGAACCGGTAGCTGGGTGGTGCTTTCGCGATCATCACGGTGTGCCCCGCCGCTTGCATTCGCTCAGTGGTGGCCGTCAAACCTTCGGTGATCGCGTTTGTCTTTAGATTTGCGGGGAAGTCGAACGCCGGAATCGTCGGGATCACCTCGCTCGGGTTCCATCCGACTACATCGTTCGAGGCCAAGATCACGAGGCCGGCAGGCTGGGCGTCGAGCCACTCCAACGTCCCGTCCACATACTCGGCACACCCGGCACCGGCCGCCAGATCGCGTGGGGCGGAGGTGCCGATAGCGGGGATGTTCAGGTGATACGGAGTGCACGCGGCGGCGGTGGTCATCGTCAATGGGCGGCCGAGGTTCCGCGTGGCCGCGATAAGCCCTTCGCTGTAGTGATCCGCGATGGAATCGCCGACGAGGTAGACGGGGATTCCGTCGGCATCACCGTTCCACAGGCATGATGGCGCGGTCGCCGCCGTCAGGGCGACTCGTGACATACAACCAGCGAGTTCTCCGGCGTGGAGTTGCTGCGACTCCTGAAAGCCCTGGACTCGAGGCGACCAATAGCTCTGCTTGACGGCGACGCCGAGAGCGCCCGCGATGATGACCGGCACGGCAACGGTTACGGCGACAATGACCAGCATCGTCCTGCGACGTGGAGCCTTCATTCGGCTTATTGGGCGTTCTAGCCACCGATACGACAACATCGCGGGAATCGCCGAGAGCAATGCCGCTACCGGGAGGGCAATCGGTTGGTCAGGGAACAACTGGGCGGCGAACACTATAAAAGGCCAATGCCACAGGTACCAGGAGTAAGAAAAGTCGCCGACTGCGACTAGCGGTGGGCTCGACAACATACGCGAGGGGAGCGTAGATGCGTTGAGTCCGGCGTACAGCAACATGAGCGTTGCGCTGACGGGGACCAGAGTCGCCAGTCCGGGGAAGGTAATATCTCCGGAAAACGTCGCGAAACACACGACGAGAATGGCGAAGCCGGCCGTCGAGAACACTGCGCTGGCCCTAGCTGATGGCGTGCGCAACTTTCCTGCAGCGAGGGCCAGAGCGGCGCCCGCTGCGAATTCCCAAGCGCGCCCAAGTGGTCCATAGAAACCGGCGGCGCCTGTGGATACCGAAAGCGCAGGTTCGGTGCCCGAGGTCAGTAACGCAATGACGAACGAAACGGCGCCGAAAACGATAACGACTGCGACGGCAATCCAACTACCGCGACGCGAGCGACGCGCAAGCCACCATGCGAGCAGAAGAACGAAAGGGAAAACGAGGTAGAACTGTTCTTCCAGCGAGAGCGTCCACGTGTGCAAAAGGGGGT